>Ga0214545_1007328_pt1:0-17500 | contig 18519 bp, 8 predicted proteins | sample CNSS4metaG_FD_160064 | JGI IMG/M metagenome (GOLD analysis project Ga0214545, IMG submission 160064) | Root nodule microbial communities from cowpea collected in UCLA plant growth center, Los Angeles, California, USA - CNSS4 | ecosystem: Host-associated > Plants > Roots > Nodule | place...
TTATAATAAAAAAAAAATATATATATATATATATATATATATATATATATATATATATATATATATATGAACTTCATTCGAATTAAAAAAAATTATATAAACTTGGTCTACCTTGTTGGATCGAAAACACGCTAATTAAGGTAGTATTGTCAGACAATTATGTTTAAATTAGAAGATAAGATTGTTAGTAAAAATAAATTTTAAAATATACATTTAAGATTTAAATATGAGACTATTGGTTGTATTAGAATAATTTAGACTAAAATTATTATTTTTCTTTCAAAAGTTAATATTCTTTTTATATTATTTAAAAATAAAAGTTAGATAACTGACTGTTACCATGTGAAATAAAAGTTTGTAGTAAAATGTGTAATGTCTTCTACATGGATATTTATATTTGTGTGATTTATTTTCTATAAAAAATTGTTATTTTTTTCTAATTAATAGTAAATTATCAAACTAAAGAAATCACAATTATATTGACACTCAAATTGAAGAATTTACTAAATTATAATTATCTAAATGTCGGCTTCAAGTTGTTAAATCTAAGTAATTATACTTGGATTTAATTAGTGAAATATTTCACTAATTAGTAGTACTATCTGGATAAGAACAAAAAATATTAGTTAAATTCAAGTAGTACTACTAATGAATTTACATGATATAATTAGTTAAATTATAATAAAATATATTAATCTTTAAATAATTAGTGACTAATTTAGTGATTAATTATAATTTTTTATTTATAGTAGTAATTATTTTAGTAATTAATAATTTTTATTTTATAAATTAGTATTTAAATTATTTATTATAGTGACTAACAATTTTTAGTCACTAAAATTATTACTAATTATACGTTATCTTGTAGTGGGTAAAAAGAAATGGATAAGAACAAATATTTTTGATTTCCTACTCTCTTTTTTCTCCTTTCCTTATCTCTTTTTTTCTTTTTTAAGTTTCTTCCCCCACTTTTTTTTTTTGGAGTATTTTTTTATTATTTTATGAAAAAAGACAAGTTAAAAAGTTATTAGTATAGGTAATTTTTAATTAATTAAAATTTTATTTTGAATAAGCGTTTTCATTTAATTTAAAGTATTTTTTTATCTTTGCTTTTTTTATTCTCTATATGAATATCTCAAAGTTAATTTAGTTAATTGAGAGAGTCATTCTCTCAACGGTTGATTAAGTTTTAAAGAGATTTGGGTTGTTCTCAATTTATTTTTTGTTATTGCTTGGAAAATAAAAGAAAACTATTTTAAATTATGAATAAATTTTATTTTATTTATTGAAAAATAATTAAATATTATTGATATTGAAATTGCTGAGATCATAAATTAGTAAATTTGGACTAGTGAAGTTATTGTTATTATTGTATAGGAATGTGATTTTTTTTTTAAATGGTTAAATTGAGGAAAAATGATTGTAGTAGACAAATTATACATTCAAGTGGTGTAATCATTTAGTTAAAACCTATTAGAATTGATAAAATGATTAAAAGAAGTTTGGAAATTGCTTGATGAATCTTTTAGTTTTGTGTATACTTAAATGTTAAGTTGTTGATTAAGCGGTATAGATATAGAGTGTTATTATTGCTCAAGCACCCACTCTCCTTGGTTACTCAAGTCACAACTCTCTTCTAAATGCATACTGCTCAAGCAACAAAGTTGTAGTTTGAATGGGGTAGAGACCATAAATTTTGCTCTATTTCAATAATGAGTGTTACTCAAGTGATAATTTCTTCTTCTTTTTGAGTTTGGGTATCATTGAACTCATTTGATTTAACTATTTTTAATTTACTAAACGTGTCAATCTCACACAATTTATCTTTCAATAGTTTTAGGAATGTTAAAGGGAATCCATCTATCAATGATTAGTGGATTAAATGAGTTTACTCAGTTTAATAATGAATATTTTTTTAGAAAACTTTTTTTTTACAAAAATTCTAACAAAATTAGATAATAATTTATCACTAATTTTTAATTTTTTAAATGCTCATAAAATATAATTATTAAACAAAATATTAGTATCAAGTCTTTATCATCAAAATTAAAAAATAATAGAAAAAATAATTTTATAATATTAGAATTCTTTGTCAATCAACATTAAACAAAAATTAGAATATCGACCGTATAAACTTATATACAAACTATTTTTAAATAATCATGAAAGATAACACATCAAAATTAATTTATCCAGATTAATAGAAAATTAATGTATATTTTTATTTTTTTCAACACGGCTCAAATCCATGAAGAGGATCAACCCACAAATTTTGATATACTTTAATAGCTCTGAAAAAGTTTTCGATTCACAACAAAAAACAATTATTTACTTTTATTGAAGTTTCGCTATCAAAACGACTTCACATTTCTTAAGAAAAAAATATTGAGAGTTGTTTATAGTTTTTTTTTTTTTTTTTTTTTTTTGCATAAGAATAAAATTTAAGACCTAAGTGAGCTAAATGCAACTACGGAATGCTCTTGTGCTTGATTGATTATAATACACCAAAAGGTCTTAATCAATATACTCTAAATAACTTAATTTTATACTTATATATATAATTATATTTAACATTGTTTGTTAATTTTCTTGTGAACATATTTAACATTTATGTTTTGTTTGAATTCAGGAGGAAATGTAGAAAGAAATAAAGAAAAAAAATAAGATTTGAATTAAGGGGAGTATGTAAAAAAAATGGAAAAGAAGAAAGGTGAAAGATGAAAGATGAAGTTATTTAGATTGAGAGAAGAAAAGTACACACACGAGAAAGAAATATATTTTTCTTATTAAAAAAATAAAGTGTATTTGACAAACATCTTAAAAATATAAATATATTTATTTGGTTAACTAAACTCTCATCATAAAAATTAAGTAGAAAAGCAATGGTTAGAATAAACGTTGCAAGGGATGATAGAGAATAAACATGTTTTGGTATATGCTTCGTAGGAGCCTTTTGTCGTTTTCCTTTTCAATAGCAATCGTAGGTAGATAAGCATCACCACTTTTACCAACTTTATCTAAAATAGGGACCTTCTCCATCATTTTCATTGAATAAACTATTTTTATATAAAAAGAAAATAAAAATCGACAATTTTAGAAAAAAATATCATATATAAACAATCAAGCAGGATTTTTTTATACTCAAATAACTCTTGGATGAAGGAGCTTTTAGAATCCGAACTTAATATAAATAAAGGTTAATTATGTTTTTTATCCTTCAAATTTCAAATTTTAGTGAATTTTGGAATTAATTTTTTTTTGAAATTTTATACTAATTTAGTCTGTCATCTTTAGAAATATGTGAATTTAGTTATTCTTACCAAATTTTGTTAAGTTTATTTAATATTTTAAACACATTTTATTATATATTTGAGTTAACATTGAAGCGAAAGTATGTCAAATGGTATAAATAATTCAAATACTATCATGAAATGTGCTTGAAACGTCAAATAAATTTAACAAAATTTAGTTAAAATAACTAAATTCACGTATTTTTTAAGATGAAAGACTAAATTGGTCAAATTTTTTGAAGAGAGACTAATTCTAAATTTTACTAAGACTTGAGAGACCAAAAACATATTTAACCCTATAAATAATGAAGTAGTATATGAGAAAAAAATATCTTTTGGCTATTATCATTAATTTCATCCGAGATTATGTATTTTTTTTAATTTGAATCAAAATAAGTCCCTGTATGTTTCATTTGCAAATAAATAAAGTAAATAACAATATATATCCTAAATATTTTAAAATTTATTTTCTCATGACGAATTGCATGCTGCAATTTTTTATGATTACTTCAATTAAAGGTTTGAATTTTTTGTATCTGATAATGAAAAAAAAAAAAACATTTCGCAGTTGTTTTCAAAACATTTTTTATAGTTTAATGAGTAACAGTTTTTAGTTTATTTGTTTAACAGTTTTACAAATATAATGTGCAACGTAACAAATTAATTGCTACTATACCAAGCCTATATATAATAATATAGGATTTTTTACCAACGTGGGTAAATTAAATTTCAAAATTATAGATCTAGATTCATTTTTAAAAAGAAAATTACGTAAAGATCAAGTCGTACCAAAACAAATACAAATTTATTGAGAAGAAGTCATTATAACACTGGACGACTTTTAACTTGTATAAATGAAACCATTTAATCATTGGATGACCTTTGTGTTAATGTTGAAATCATAATGGTTAAACACTCCTTCAATTTAGCTAAATTACAAATTCTCCAAAAGGTAAAGTCGTGGAAAGGGAATACGACTTAAGCTAAATTCAGAAACTCAAAAATGGTACTTGGAAGTTACACTCTTGCAAAATTGTTGTTTGAATTGAAAGTGTTAACTGTTTCAAATATTTCTTCATTTCTGAATTTTCATATTTTTATTTTATACTTTTTTTTTCATTTTTTAAAATTTTGATATACACATTTTTTATTTTTAAATTATTTTTTTATTAATTTGATTAACTGGTTCTAAAATATTTTAGTATTTTAAAAAAATTATATAATCATATATTTCTTAATTTTAAGATATTTATTTTAATACTTTAAAATTTTGATTATCTTTCATATATTATTTTTTTTTAATTATATGATTAAAAAATTTAAATTTTTTAAATTTTTTGTGTAAACAGTTCTTTTTTATATTTTCTTTAACTTTTTGTGTAAATATTTTTTAATTTTTTAAATATATTCAGTAATAATAAATAAGATGTATACAAATTTAATAATCAGATTATTTAAAAAGTTAAAAATATTTACACAAAAAAGAAAAACAAAATAGTAGAAAAAAGAGAACTTTTATTTTAATTTGTAGATAAAACTATTAAAAAATATTTCAAAGAAAAAAAAATTACAGAAATATTTAAAAGATTCCAAGTTATTTTTAATCAAATTATTAAAAAATTAAGATATAAAAGATTATCAAAATATTTTAAATTATTAAAATAAATATCTTAAAATTAAAAATATATGATTACATAAATATTTTAAAAATATTAGAATTTGAAAACCAATTAATTAAATTATTAATATATATATATATATATATATATATATATATATATATATATATATATATATATATCAAAATTTTAGAAAAAGTATATACGTTTGAAAAAACAATTGCAACAAGGAAAGAGAAGTCACGATTAGGGATGTCATCGTACAATGCGGGTATTTGTGGATAAAACCCGTAATGAGTAGGAAACGGATATTAAAAATGAATACTCGCAGGTACAGATATTTTTGATATCCGCATGTTATGGGGCGGGTACGGGTATCATATTATTCGTACCCGTGGATACACATACCCGCTAAACTTTAATACACAAAAATATACATATATATATATATATATATATATATATATATATATATGAGTAAAAAACATTATGTGGGTGGTTGGATTCTTACCCCACATCGGAGTAGATTACTTCCAGATACTGTGGAGGCATTGATGTGTCTCCAAGACTGGTTATGGATCAACACGGAAGGTAATAAAATTAACACTTTTACTTAGATATTTTACTCAAGTGATTGTTAGAAATTTTTTTAATGAACTTTTTATGTTTTCAGGCTCTTCTAGATTAAAATTGGACAACATGAAACTTTATACAATGTTGCAAGATGTGGACATTGATGAAGTTAGTAATTTCTTTAATATTGCATTCAAAAATAAACTACAATATAAATTATTAGTGATTTTTGATTTGTTTGTTTTTTAAGAATTAATCGGAGAAGGTAGACTTGTTGATCCAAGCACTAATTATGGTTAAATATTTATTTTTTAAAATATTTTTGTAAATACCCGCGGGTACCCGTGGATACCCGCGGATGTGAAAACAATAGGCGGGTACCCGCATAACGAATATCCGATGGATATGAGTACGGGTACGGGGCGAATATTTATCCAGTGGGTAGGGTACGGGGGAGCTACTACCCGTACCCTACCCGTCCCGTTGACATCCCTAGTTACGATCTTACCGCACAACTTCTACATAAATCAAAAAATAATAAAATAAAGTTAGCACCTTTTACACCAAAGTCGTAAATTAAAAAAATAATAAAATAATGTAAGCACTACTCTTCAATAATGACAATTTTTTCCAATCATCAACTCTCACCGCTTTGCATATCAGACTCGTTGTCGGAAACTTCCACATCATTGTAACTAACAATTCACTGATACTCAAGGGGAATCCATCATCAACGCCACCTTGGCCAAGCCACGATACCGCCACAACACAACGACACAACACTCGTTGCTGACGAAGCATCACATGAACCATGCAAAACACCACCATTGGAGATCTCGAGGTCCACCCTCACTAGGGATGTCAAAAAAATCCGTACCCGCGAGTATCCGTAGATAAAACCCGCAATGGATAGGAAACAAATATTAAAAATGAATACCCGCTAATCGCGAGTACGGATATTTTTCATACTCGCATGTTAACGGGGCGGGTACGGGTATCATAGTATCTGTACCCGTGGATACTCGTACCCGTTAAACTTTAATTCACAAAAATACCCTTTTATATATATATATATATTAGTAAAAAACATTTTGACCTAATTTTTTCTAAGCTAAACATCTTGTCTTCTGTCTTCATTCTTCCATATTCAAGTATTGGTACGTTATCTTCTTCTAAGTACACTCCTTAACATTCTTCTCTTTCCTTTCTTTGAAATTGGGCATATACATCAAATCATATATAGACAATGATGTTTATGGTATGTTTGTTGTCAAATGATGGAATCAAAATAAGAATATTTGACACGTGGTAGTTGAGGTTTATTATTTATTTACTTTTTTTATTTTTCAGGATTCAATCGGAGAAAGTGAGTTTGTTGATTAAAACACTAATTAAAAAAAATTTCATTGTGTTAAACGTCATTTTATATTTATTTTTATAATTATTTGGACTTGTATGAACTTGAGTTTATTTGAACTTTATTTAAAATTTATGACTGTGATGTATTTTATTTTATTTTATTTGAATTTATGATTAAATATTTATTTTTTAAATAATTTTGTAAATACCCGCAGGTGCCCGTGGATACACGTGGATATGAAAAAAATATGCGAGTACCCGCATAACGGATATCCGACAAATATGGGTACGGGTACGAAGTGGATATTTATCTAACGGGTGTCTACCCGTACCCTACCTGTCCCGTTGACATCCCTAACCCTCACCACGCAGATCCAATGTTAGCCAACATCGCAGTCCACCGAATGCAACAACCAGAGCAGATATGTAAAGCGCATAACATTTCCTCCACGTACATGTCACAAACCACAACTCAGACAAATCAGATGGTCAGTATGTCAAATTGCTCATCTTCCTCCCTTAATTAGAAACCCTTGGTCAGAACCAAACTTTGATACCACTATTGGAAATCATGTACTAAAAATAATCTCTTCAAGCGGAAGCACACCACAAAATAAGAACAAAAGAATAAATAAAAGCACACAAGAAATTTAATGTGGTTCGGCACCTCAAGACTACATCCATGAATACTCAACAAAAAATATTATCACTCAAAGTGTACTTTTTTTGTGGACCAAAATTGCAAACCCTTCATAATGAAATTTTTTGTGGACCAAAATTACAAACCCTTCATGGTGCAATTTTTGTGGCAAAAATTAAACCTTCCAATGACACACAACTACCCAAATCCCCATACACCAAAGAGACCTATTGAGTTATGATGACACTTCTAGAAGCAACTATTTATTTTTATAATATTTTTCTACTGCTCTCTTCTTCATGTTACTCGATGTGAGACTTTGATGAATACTTACTTTAGAACCAACATATTCTATCAACATAATTCACAACCTATTTAATCTTTTGATCACCTAATGTTCTGGTATACACATACATGATTACACACATGTGCACATACACAAACATACATAGAGTTTGTAACTGGGGAAGATTTTCTTACTTAAGATCTTCCAACTTTTGGGCAAGACTAGTCCAAAAAGAGTAAAATTGATTTTATTTTTTCCTCACTCAAACGCCAATTAATTCTACACTTGTGTGTCTATCACTTGAGCATTCTCACTACACGTGAGTGACATGCTTCTTATATCTCTTCGAACAAATTTCACAATATACAACATTGTTTCATCAACAATTGAGTGATCATATACTTTCTTGTATCAAAATGTAACTGAAAGGTCTCTAATGTTCTAATAAAATCCATGCACCATTGCCATGATTTTTACTCAAACGTCAACCCTTTTATAAGAGAGAGAATTTTTTTGACATTATTTGAGTATTACTTAAGCTATAAGTTATCACTTAAACAATATATTGCAAGTTTGTAAACATCATTTATCAAAATCATAAAAAGTATAAGAATGAAAATAATACCTCCTTACTGATCAAATCTTTCTAAAACATAATTTATGTAAAAATTTCCAAACTAAACATCACTTCATATGCTCCAAAGGACGTACTCCAACTTCTTAACAATCAATGCAAACTTGTTCAATCTTCAATTTATATAAGATGCATACCAACATCATCAACATATACTTTCCACATCTAAATAATTTCATGTTATATAGACTATCATTAATTCTTATTATTTGGAGGTATCATGTCTACTAACAAAATCTTCCTTTAATACTTCCCAATACTAAAAAGCACTCAAGAAGAGACCATTAAATATCAAATTCAACTCCAACAATATTCTTTTCACAAAGTACTCAAATAGAACAAGAAAATGAATGAAAATATAATAATAAAGATTAATCTACTTATTTATATTACATCTTTAATCAATTTATTGTACTCTTTATCTTGCACGTTGTAATTTGATAAAAAAAATCAAGTTTTAATTATTTTCTAAACATAAAAAAGTAAAAAAATAAATGAACATTTAACTATATTTATATATTTTTAGCTTAATTAATGATTTGTTTTATATATTTAGACTAGGGATGTCAACGGGGCAGGTAGGGTACCGCTGGATAAATATCTGACCCGTACTCGTATGCATATCCTCTTGGGTATCCGTTATATGGGTACCTGCACAATTTTTTAATATTCACGGGTACTCGCAGGTATTTACAAAAATATAAAAATAAATATTTAACAACATATTTTAATCGTAAATTCAAATAGAAACAATACATAATATTCATAAATTTTAAACAAAGTCTAAATAACCCATTCAAATAGTGTTGAATGATAGTTTACAAAGAAATGATTTTTTTTAAACTAATTGATAAAAAAAATAACTCATTCAAAATCAAAATGTTAATATTTTAATCATGTTTTTTTATTTTTTTAATTTAAATTAGAGTATAGTGTGTAAGGGTATCCACGGGTACGGATACTATGATACTCGTACTCGCCCCGTTAACATGCAGGTATTAAAAATACCCATACCCATTACTTGCGAGTATCCATTTACAATATGTTGTAAAATATTGACAAAACACGAACAAAAGGGTACTTCCTGAGGTGTGTGAATTCACTGTCCTTAAGGACTTATCCGCGGTGTGTTGCGCAAGCCCCCCAGGATACAACAGGAACTTCTCGGATCTTCCGAGGATCTCATAACTAGCAAGAAAATACTCTTGAAAGAGTATTTAAACCAGATAGTAGAAGAAAGAAATATGAGAGAGAAGAGAGCTTGAAGAATGAAGGAGAAGAATGAGATATGGTGTGTTTTGGAGAGCACCAAAGCCACCTATTTATAGGTGTGAAGGAGAGAATGGAAAGGGCTGAAATCCCATATTGCTTACCAACGTTCAAAACAGATTTGCAACGTACAAGGGTAGCCATGAATTTCAATAATTATGGAATCAAAACTGAAGAATCTTTACACCATAAGCAAAACTGCAGCAGTAGAAAAATTAAACACTGGAGGCAACGTTCAAAACTTTTGCAATAACCGTTATTATTATAACAATCCCCCACATATTGCAAAAGATAAGAAAAAGAAGGAAGAAAATACTAGGTCTCATATAAGATGTAATGCGTCAGAGCTGGTATAGCAAGCTATATGAACCAGTCTTAGACAGATAAACTTAACACATAGTGTAGTTGGTATAGCAAGCTATATGAACTAAATACACTTGATGTGTGTTAGTGGTTTATCAATCACAATACACCCCCACAATCCTTGCTGTTAACGTTGTGTTGCGCTTACTAGGCCATGCGCGTGCCCGGTATTCATGAGTGCTCTAGAGATCATGCCAAGATCTCATATAAGCGGCCCCACTTGACACTCATATAGGTAATTTCATCAAGTGTATGCTGCAAATCATACACAACCTGTAAGGGATATGAAAATCATTAAAACTTTGTTTAAACTAAAATTCTTATACCACAACGAATTTTAATTTACAAAGTTTAACCTCTCAATAATGCAGTCTCTAGAACTTTCACATACACCATAGGAATGGACATAATTGATTAAAAAAAAATCAATTTAGTGCTATTAGAACTAACAAGTGACTTGTTTTTACCCATATGAACCTTATTCATGGGATCTCCAATCACAAAGGTTAGGTTACCATCACTTGTTTGTTTGCAAGTGGCTTAAGTCACATTCCCCTCGATATTTCTAAAATCATATTTCTTCCCAGGGGTTTTGTCAGAGGATCTGTTAGATTCTGTTCTGACTTCACATAATCAATGGAAATAGTTCCACTCTTTAGCAGCTGCTTAACCAGATTATGTCTCAATTGTATATGCCTATTCTTTCCATTTTAGTTTTTGATTTTAACTATAGCTATTGTCGATTGGCAATCACAATGTATTGATACATATGAGGTTGGTTTCATTCCTATAGGAATGTTTGCTAAGAAGTTTTTCAACCACTCAGCCTCACTACCAGCCATTTCAAGAGCAACAAACTCAGATTACATTGTTGATCTTGCAATAATTGTTTGTCTGGCTGATCTCCATGTAATGGCACCACCCCCAAGTGTGAATACATATCCATTAGTGGACTTTGTCTCATCTGAATCAGAGATCTAGTTAGCATCATTGTACCCTTCCAGTACAGCGGGAAATCCACTATATTCAATGGCATAATCCATTGAACCTCTTAAGTATCTCATAAGTCTTGCTAGTGCATCCCAATGTTCTTGATTAAGACATTGAGTGTATCTACTCAGTCTACCTACTGCATAAGCAATATCAGGTCTTGAAAAGCTCATTAAGTGCAATAAGGTCCCAATTATCTAGGCATACTGAGGTTGAGAAATATATTCTCCTCTATTTTTCATTAATTTAGAGTTAGCATCATAAGGGGTACTCACAGGTTTAAAGTCATAATATCCAAACTTCCTAAGAAGTTTCTCAATGTATTGTTCCTGGGATAGTGATATACTATCTCCCTTTCTTATGATTCTAACACCTAAAATCACATTGGCTTCATCCATGTCTTTCATTTCAAACTTAGATCCTAGAAACAATTTTGTTCTAGAGACTATATCAATGCATGTACCAAAAATTAACATGTCATCCACATACAAACATATAATGACACATTCACCATTTTCATATTTAGAGTACACACATTTATCAGCATCATTAGGTGAAAAACCATCACAAATTAACATATTATCTAGTTTTTCATGCCACTGTTTTGGTGCTTGTTTTAACCCATATAAAGATTTTAAAAGTTTGTACACCTTATTTTCTTGACCAGGGACAACACACCCTTCAGGTTGAGTCATATAAATTTCCTCCTCTAGATCACCATTCAGAAAAGCAATCTTAACATCCATCTGATGTATCACTAGCTTATGGGTAGCCGCTAGAGCTAACAAAACTCGAATAGAGGAAATCCTAGTCACAGGGGCAAAGGTATCAAAGTAATCTATGTTGGGTTTCTGAGTAAAACCTTTCGCTACTAATCTTGCCTTATATTTATCTATGGATCCATCAGGGTGATACTTTTTCTTAAAGATCCACTTACAACCAATGGGTTTTGCTCCTTTGGGCAAATCTACTAAGGTCCAAGTATTATTTTTCTCAATTGATTCAATTTCAGTCATAATAGCCTTACCCCACTGTTTTGCATCAGGAGCACTAATAGCCTCTAAAAAACTTGTTAGATCATTTTCAACTAGATAGATGTAAAAGTCATCTTCAAAAGAAGTTTCCTTCCTCTATCTTTTACTTCTTCTTAAACCCTCACACATGACATCACTATTATTATCTATAGGTTGTTCAATTGTATCACTAACCTTTAAAGGAAATATATGTTCAAAAAATTCAACATTTTTTTGTCTCTACAATAATATTATGTTCAATCACATCACTTTTGAGAACAAGAAACCTATAGGCAGCATTATGTTCAGCATAACCCAAGAACATACAATCAGAGGTTTTGGAGCCTATTTTCCTTTTCTTAGGATCAGGTAACATTACTTTAGCTAGGCACCCCCACACTCTTAGATATTTAAGATTAGGTTGATACCCTCTCCATAACTCATAGGGAGTTTTACCCGTTTTCTTATGAGGTATTCTATTTTGTAAAAAACATGGAGTAAGAAGGGCTTCTCCCCAAAGGTTATCAGGTGCATTGGAACTAATAAGCATGACATTCATCATTTCCTTAAGAGTTCTATTTTTCCTCTCAGCTATTCCATTAGACTCAGGTGAATATGGTGGGGTTACTTCATGGATAATACCTTCTTTTACACAAAAGTCATTAAATAAAACATATTCACCAGCTCTATCTGATCTAATCCTCTTAATTTTCTTATTCAATTGATTTTCTACTTCCGCTTTATAAGTTAAAAACACATCAAAGGCTTCATCCTTACGTTTGATTAAGTACACTTTGGTGTATCTAGAATAATCATCTATAAAGGTTACAAAATAATTTTTACCACCTCTAGACATGGTTTGTTTTAAATCAGCTAGATCAGTATGAATTAACCCTAACAAATTTGTTTGACGTTCTACAGGATAACATGTTTTCTTAGTTATTTTGGATTCTACACATACATCACATTTACCACTTTGTTTATCATGCATATTAATTAATCCTAGTCGTTGCAATTTCATAACATACGAGGAATTCACATGTCCTAATCTAGCATGCCACATATCATATGAGTCAACGATATAAGCAGAAGAACATGATTCATTTATAATTTCTGAAATATTGAGTACAAAAAAACCTTGATCACAATATCCCTTCTCCACAAAACATTATTTTTTGTCATTACAATCTTGTCAGATTCTTAACCCCCACTTTTCCCAGTAGTGCTACAGAGATTAGATTAACTCTGATAGAGGGCACATGTAGCACATCACTCAAGGCCAGAGTCTTCCCAGATGTGAGTTTTAGAAGAACCTTTCATTTTCCAAGGATTGGAGTTGTCCTGGAATCACCAAGATAAACATGTTCTTCTCCATCCCCTACACTAGTGTAAGAGGTAAAAGCACTCATGTTTGCACAAATGTGCTTGGTAGCACCAGAGTCTATCACCCACTTGCTCACATTGGTCATCAAATTTACTTGAGAAACAACCGCAACTATAGTATCTTCCCCTTGGACTATATTTGCCCTAGGATGATTGACGTTTCTTACTCTGCGCCTACACTGAGGTGCATGATGGCCTGGCTTCCCACACACGAAGCAATTACCCTTTTTCTTAAAGACGAGGTTAGATCCATTAGGACGAGACTTTCGAAAGTTATTTTTCCTTTTGTGATCAGGTTTGTTCTCGTACCTTTTTGAAGCAGGTTTGTCTTCTACCACGTTTGCCTTTGCAGATAGTGCTTTGGCCCTTGCAGTAGCACTTTCTTTCCTGTTGGTGTCTTCTATTATGATGTGTGTAATGAGCTCTTGAAGCATCATTTGCTTGTGTCTATGTTTCAATTGTTTATAGTCCGTCCAGGATGACGACAATTTCTCAATCAAAAGTTCTGAAACAAACTCATCAGACAGAAGTATGTTCTCTGCTTTGATATCTTCAAGTAACTTGTGATATTCGTTGATTTGAATCTTTATGTCTTTATCTTTGATCATCTCCCAACGGTAGTAATTCCCTATGACGAACCTTTGTCGAACGACGTCCTCAACAGTATATTTGAGAATCAACGAATCCCAAATTTCTTTCGCTTCCTTATATGAGCAATACACATCGAACAAAACATTAGACACGGCGCTAAGTAAAGTGTGTCGGCATACCTTGTTTGCATAAGTCTAATCTTCAACTTGTTTGGTACTGGATTCGTCAAGTTTCGAAGTTGAGAGAGCCATAGCTACTCCATACATGTCTAGAAGAGCAGACACACGTTCTTGCCAACGTCGGAAGTTTTGCCCAAAGAATACCTCAATTTTTGATACATCCGGAAATGGTTTCGCAAAGACGATCGAAGTTCTAAAACTATTTTGATTCTCCAAAGTAGTAGAGTTGTTGTTGTTGTCAGCCATAAGTCCTTAAGATTGTTGTAAAATACTAACAAAACATGAACAAAAGGGTACTTCCTGAGGCGTGTAAATTCACTGCCCTTAAGGACTTATCCGTGGTGTGTTGCGCAAGCCCCCCAGGATACAAGAGGAACTTCTCGGATCTTCCGAGAATCTCAGAACTAGCAAGAAAGTACTCTTGAAAGAGTATTTATCCCAGATAGTAAAAGAAAGAAATATGAAAGATAAGAGAGCTTGAAGAATGAAGGAGAAGAATGAGAGATGGTGTGTTTTGGAGAGCACCAAAGTCACCTATTTATAGGTGTGAAGGAGAGAATGGAATGGGCTGAAATCCCATATTGCTCACCAACGTTCAAAACTGATTTGCAACGTACAAGGGTAGCCATGAATTTCAATAATTATGGAATCAAAACTGAAGAATCTTTGCACCATAAGCAAAACTACAGCAACGGAAAAATTAAACACTGGAGGCAACGTTCAAAACTTTTGCAATAACCGCTATCATTATAACACAATATTCATTTCCTACCTGTTGCAAGTTTTATCCGCGGATACAGATTTTTTTGACATCCCTAATTTAGACAGTTGATTTGATGTTGTCTTTATATTTGTTTTTTAGTCAATTGGTTCTATTTTTTTTTTTTTTGTAAAAAGAGTTAGAATGTCTTTTTTGGTAAATTGATGTTAACTCCATTTATAAGTGCCACTTGTTAAAATTTGGGTATGTTAAGTGTCAAAATCTGGATGATCTTCTACTTTAGAATCCCTCTGATTTTGACATGTGACATTTTCAAGTAGAAATGACTCAAACTTTGACACATGACAAACATAAATTTTGACATGTGATACTTCCAAACGGTAATAACGTTAATCTAACAGAAGATGGCACATTGAAATTTTTTACAAAAATAAAAACTCAATTGAGATTAAAAAAAAGAAGGTTAAAATACATTTTTGGTCCCAATTTTTGTTAATGTTTGTCAAATCGATCCTAATTTTGTTTTTGTGTTCAATCAGTCACAATTTTTGTCAATTTTTTTTCAATTTGGTCATTTTTTCTAACATTGTTTAAATTATTAACGATAATAAAAAGTGATTGCCACTTGTCAATTCGTAATTTTTTTGATTTTTTTTTTAAATTTTGTTTAATTTTTTTAATGTCCACGTGTCAACCCAACAATGTGCCACATGTTAGAGTTGATGTTTTATATTCAATTTGATCATTATATTCATTATTTTTGTTCAATTTAGTTCCAATTTTTTTTTAATATGAAGCAATTTTGTTCCTCTCCAAATTGAGACCAAATTTACTTTTATATTAAAATTCACATTTTTATTTAGGGTTACAATTAGGGATGGCAACGGGTCGGGTCGGGTATGGATAATAACTACCCGCAAAAAAAAATGTTTGTTACCTGCCCGTTTACCCGTTGGGTATCCACTTAAAAAAATATGCGCGGATTTTTTTAAAACCCGTGGGTACCCGTTGATACCCATATACCCGCAAATATTTTAAAAAAAAATATATATATATATATATTATAAATTTTTTAATATAAAATTATAAAAATAAAATATAGTATAATTAAATTAAATTAAATTTAACCTAGTAAAATATAATTTTAATTTTAATTAAATTTAACTTAATAAAATATAAATTAAATTTTAATTTTAATGTTTTACGGGTAACGAGTACCCGTGGGTACGAATAGTATGATACTCGTACCCGACCCGTTTATAAATGGGTATTAAAATACCCGCTACCCGCGGGTACTAACTACCCGTCGCGGATTTTATCTGTGAATATCTACGGGCGTGGGTATTTTTGTTATCCCTAGTTACAATTAGTTTAAAATTATAACGAAAATTTAAAGGATAAAAACTAATTTTAGATCAATTATGTTAGTTTTCATCCTTAAAATTTTTGTTCTAATTTTAAACAAATTGTAACCTTAAACAAAAAGTATTTAATAAAAATGTGAATTTTAACAAAAATATCATTATAACTTTTATATAAAAATTAAATTTGGTCTCAATTTCAATTTCAAGAGGACAAAATTGCTCAATTTTAAACAGAGGTTGGACTAAATTGAATAAAAATAACAAATATAGGACTAGATTGATTATAAAACATTGATTCTGATATATGACAGCTTCTAGGTTGATAAGTTGGACATTTAATTTTTTTTAAATTAAAATAAATTAAAAAATATAAAAGAATACGAAGTGACACATGACATTAATTGTTCATTATTGTCAATGATTCAAACTATTTTAGCAAAAAAAAAGACCAAATTGAACAAAATTGATGAAAATTGGAATCTATTTGAACATAAAAATAAAAATTAGAACTAATTTGATAAAAATTAACGAAAATTGAAGAAAAAAATATTTTAACAAAAAAAAACTCAATCGAAAAAAGTATAAAAACAAAAAAAATTAAATATATAAATATAGAAAAGAAATTACTAATAAAATCTATATTTTTATATTCAAAACTTTATTTTAAATTTATATTTTCTTATAAGATTTTGAAACAATATATATTTTTTATTCGGTGAATGACCAGGTGGACAAGAAATTATATATGGTTGATATTTTACCAAACAGTTGTTTGATTAAAACTTTTATACCCATAATAAAAGTAGAAAACATGAAACAAAGATAACTACTCTCTTCAGCAGCTCGGGCACGGTAGATCACTACTTGTTATAATTTATAATAGAAAAGCATGAAAAGTCAGAAGATGACATTATAGTATGGTAGTAATGAAAGGAATAATATTAATGAATAAAGTATTGATGAAGGTTATAGTGAGAGACAAGAACATTGGAGTCCCCACACTTTGCGCTATATGTGTCTCCCTCTCATAGCCTTTCAACCTCTACAAACCTCCACAACATCATCTTTCACTTTTCTCCATTTTCCTTTCATCACAACAATCAACGGCTATCATTCATTCTAACATTTTCCCTACCCCATCACATTTTCTCTCTCTTACTCTCTATATACTTTTCATGTGTGGTAATGTAGAGAGGAAAATACAAATGTGAACAATAAAATAAGAG
>Ga0214545_1007330_pt1 | contig 18509 bp, 6 predicted proteins | sample CNSS4metaG_FD_160064 | JGI IMG/M metagenome (GOLD analysis project Ga0214545, IMG submission 160064) | Root nodule microbial communities from cowpea collected in UCLA plant growth center, Los Angeles, California, USA - CNSS4 | ecosystem: Host-associated > Plants > Roots > Nodule | place: USA...
TATATATATATATATATATATATATATATATATATATATATATATATATATATATATATATATATATATATATATATATATATATATATATTTATGTTTTTTTTAAGATTTAAAACTTTAGTAATTACAACATATTTAATTAATATATATATATATATATATATTATTTTAAAGAATATTAGTTTAGGAAACAAAAGTAAAATATTTTTTGTGTAAAAGTCAATTCTATAGATTTTTTTTTCATTTAGTAAAAAAAATATCAATGGATGAAAGGATAGGGTTAAAAAAATAGTATAAAAATAAAATTAATACTATTTAAATATAATTAATTTTCTCATCTAATAAATGTTTAAAAATTCGTGTGTTAGATTAATAGTAGAAATCGAAAATTGTAAATTAGAATAATCAAAATTCCGAGAGCTAGTTTCAGTCGTTATGTATTGAAAAATTCACATAAAAAAATACATATAAAATTGAAGTTTAACGTAGTTTTCATTTTATTATATAGTTTAAACAAATTTCTCAATTTTAAACGGAATAATCAGTTAAAATCGCTAATAATTTTTTTATAATTTAATGTACATGTAAGGCAAACCCATGCTAATATTTTTAAAATTAAATAGATCAATTTGAACATAACGGAAAAGTTATATGATTATAAATTTGATTAAACAAGAGTTATACTTTTAGAATGGAGTGACCTGAATTTTAATATATTTACAAATCGAGAAATTTGATTAAATCTTTCATTAACAAAAGACTAAATAAAATAAATAGATCGAGAAATTTGATTAAATCTTTTATTCATAGAAAAAAAGTAAAGCCATATATTTTTAACTAAAATGCTAACTTTATTTAGTTAATTTAATTGACTCACTTGGACTACATATTAATTAAACATAATCACTAGCAAAATACATCCCCATTTCTCGATTAAATCTTTTATTTATAGAAAAAATTAATTAAGCCATATATTTGTAACTAAAATGTTAATTTTATTTAATTATTTTAATTGACTTACTTGTACTACATCAATTAAACATAATAACTCTCTAAAAACATGCCCCTTGAAATAAAGAGAAGAGGTGGAAAAACAAATGTTAAAACTGCTAACAGTTTCCGAGTTTTGTTCTATAAAAACCCTTGAGTAGCTTTATGTTTTTCACACACATATTCTGAGTTGTTGATCTTGTATCATAGTAGAACTAAAACAAGATGGTTCAGGGAAGAGGCATTAGTGCAACAATGGTTGTGTTGTGCATGTTGGGACTTTTCTCTGAGATGACTCATGCAGCAACGTACGTGGTTGGAGGCCACATCGGTGGTTGGGCCTTCAACATCACTAGTTGGCCTGATGGCAAGAATTTTAAGGCTGGTGACACACTAGGTTTGTACCATTTTCATATAAAATTGGTGATTCATTATTCATGAATTTCTAGACTCACATACGAGATGCGTATATCTCGGTCGGTGTGAGAGAGTGTGTTAGAAGTTCCACATCGACTAGAGATAAGACAATTTTATATCATATGAGTGGAGTGCAAACCTCACCTTACAAACTAGTTTTGTAAGGTTGAGTTAGACTTAAACTCCACTTCCTACTAAATTTAAAGTTCACTTTTCAACATGTATCTAAGTCATTATCGTAGTCTATCTTGATGATAATTGTTATTTTTATATTAAACATAATGTTATATCATTATGAATTTTAAAATTTTATGTAAATGTGATTTATGCAGTATTCAACTATAATCCGCAATATCACAACGTGGTGATAGTGGATGAGAGTGGATACAATTCGTGCAGTGCTCCAGCAGGATCAAAAACGTATCAGTCAGGACATGATAGCATCACTATTGCCTCAGGAACAACCTACTTCATCTGCACTAATGCTGGTCACTGCGGGGCTAAGATGAAAATGGCAGTTACTGCACCTTGAATTCTTTTCCTCTGCATTTCATTTCTGCTATTTCTGCTATTTCTGCTTTCTGGTTCAAATGTTAGAACCACGATGATCATATTAATTATATGTCTATTTTGGAATAATGCAAAAAAGAAAAAGGTCAATGTATAAGGCTGATTTAGTCACAGTTCATTAAAGTTGGTGTGTTTTATATCTCTATATATATTGTTAATTGAAATTATGGTTGGTTCCCAAGATTTCAACAATGGCAATGAATATATCTTTCTACTAATTTTGTGTATACTATTTCCTTATTGATATAAAGAAATTTGGAAAATATTTAAACTTTAGTTTTGTGAGAATAAATATATTATTTAATTTTATTTCCTTTAAATTACGTTGTTTTATTTAGTTTTATATTTTATAATTATAATTTAATTGATACGAATAATATGGTGTGATTTGAATTATAAAAGAAAATGTTTAAAATATTGTAAAATATACAGATTAATTTTATTATTTTAATCCTATCAGAGACTTAAATGATTTATTCATTTGAATATTGTATAAAATAAATTAGTCATTTGAATTTCGGTTATTATTCACACTATAAGAAAGTTGCATATATGTTATTAATATATATATATATATATATATATATATATATATATATATATTTCAAAATTTTATGTCATGCTAATTTAAATCAACATATAAAGATTTTTTTCTAATCACATGTAAAAAAATAAACCATGATAGCTAGTTAGTTGTGAAAATCATGGAGTTGATTTGATATATGCAAAACTCAAAAAATGACAAATAAAAAAAGTATAAAGTCAAAAATTATATTAAAAGATTAAAAAATTAAGTTGAAAATATTTCAAATATTTTTTTTTTCCTGTATCTAAATTCTAATGTAATATTTACTCACACGCAAATATCAATAATCATGTTCTTAAGATTTTAGCAAGGTCGATATTATGGAAGTTTTGATGTAAAAGCTCTTGTTATTCTGTCGAAAAGTTCGTTCTGGTTAAGTTTGTGGTTGTTAATTTGTTGTTGAGTGTGAACATTTATCCTTTATTTTGTGTATTGGTGTATTTACTAGCATATTATTTTTTTTTCTTTTTTTATAAGGGTTGAGGCAACCTATTGTCCCTATTTTCAATTCATATTGTTTATTGCTGATAAAAAAAATATTAATAAATTTTATAATATTATTTAAACAAAATCATAAAAAAATTAAATTATTAATAATTCAAATTTAGATATTAATCTTTTAGTTTTTGAAATTTAATCTATAATTAGGTTAGATGATGATAAAAAATATTTATGATAGTAAATTATTATTATAATAAATAAAACGTTTTTCCGTAATTATAACAGTAAAATTATACTTAAAATATTAAAAAAAATATTAAATAAAACTTGAATTTGTTTTCCAAGACTGAAACTTCATAAATTGATTTATCGAAACTTGAGATGTCAATGTTTATAGACTCTTAATTAAGGTTTGTCTTCATACATAATGTAATTAAGAGGTTAAATATATTTTTAGTCCATCAATTTAATTGTTAAATTAGAATTAATTATATTTTAAACTTTGATATATTTTATTTCACATATTTTAAAAATGAACGAGTATAATTCTTTTAATCCAACGACATTAAATTTTATTGAGTTGATTAGTCTGTATTTCATACCGTTAAGTTAATACATGTCAAATGGTGTAAATAGTTCAAATACCAACCTTAAAGATATTTGACATGTCAACAAAATTTAATACAATTAAATAAAAAGAACTATATCTATTCATTTCTAAAATTTAATAATTAAAATAATTTGAAATATGAACTAATTTCAAAATTATAATTTAACTCTTTAATTAACTTCAATTATCTTAGAAGAGGTTGTGGACCACAACTCGAGAGGAAGGTCCTGAGCTATAAAATCCCCCCTTGGTTCTATTTTCACTCACATTCATATTCTAAATATATTGGTGTTGTATTTTGCAAAACCATACAGAAAAGATGGGTCAGGGAAGAGGTTTCAGTGCAATGTTTGTATTGTTGTCCGTGTTGGTGCTTATGTCTGAGATGGCTCATGCAGCCACCTACGTTGTTGGGGACAAAAATGGTTGGAACTTTAACACAAACAATTGGCCTAATGGAAAGAAATTCAAGGCCGGTGATGTACTAGGTATACTCTCTTCTTCGTTTTCTTTAAACACGTTGCAAACCGTGTTAAATTTAGTGTTACGTGTCAATTTTTAATTTTTTAAAATTTAATATTATTTATGAAAAATTAGGAATAAAAACTAAATTGAAGAATAAATCTGACACTTTTTGAAAAAAAAAATCAAAAGAGTATTTTAGTCTGAATATTTTGTAACTCTTGATCTTATAATTATTGTTTACGTGTGGATGCATGCAGTGTTCAACTATGGTCCTGGCGCACACGATGTGACGGTAGTTGATGCGAATGGATACAAGTCATGCGATCCTTCAAAAGCATCAAAGAAGTATAGTTCAGGGCATGATGAGATCACACTTGCATCAGGAACAACCTACTTCATCTGTTCTTTTGCTGGTCACTGCCAACAAGGGATGAAAATTGCGATAAATGCTGCATGATTCTGTAAACACCTTAGATCAAGATTATATAATCCATTTTGGTGGGTGCCAAATGTATTATTGAGATAACATGACTTCAGTCACAATAAAATATAAATATTTAATATATTTGCTAAAAAAAAATATCCATAAGAGTCTTATTTTATTAAATGTGTATAGTATAATAATTAGTTTAAATGGCCGTTACCAAAATTTTAGCTACTTCTCATTATTCATCTTAAATCAATCTTTTCAAAACTAATTAAGAATCAATAATAGAAACTAATTTAAAATTAATACTAATAAATAGCTAAAAAATGGATCGCTAATGTTAAAAATCAATTTATATATGTTTAATTTTCTTCTCTCTCTCTCTATATATATATATATATAATATGCTTATACTTTTGAAACTAAACAATTGATAATAGATTATGGTAAATATAAAATTTACTATTTTTTTAATTGGTAAAAATTTGAAAAAAACATATTTAGTAAAAATTAATTCATGAAAGAAATATCAATAAAAAATTATTTGAATATAGATATCAAATTAAATAAAATTATTTATATAAATAATCAATTTTTTAGAAAGAGTTAAATTATAAATATCACTACAAGAAAACTTTTAAATAGTGACCAATAATTATTAGTAACTATAGTAACCAATTTAAATACTAATTTATAAAACTAAAAGCTATTGGTTACTAAAATAGTAATTATTATGAATAAAAAGTTATAATTGATCACTAAATTAGTCTTTAAAATTAGCTATAGTTTTGGCTACCAAATAAAATTGATCACTAAAAATTAGTTACTTATGTTTGGACTATCAAAATAACTTAGTTTCTAAATTGATATATAATTAATAAGTGATTAATTTAGTGACCAATTATAATTTTTTATTTATAATAGTGACTACTTTAATAACTATTAATTTTTAATTTTGTAAATTGGTATCTAAATTATAATATAATATATCTTTTATAATATATAACTTGAACAAAATCATATAAAGAAAAAAAATTAAACTTATAATAATTTAACTTTAAATATTAATCTTTTATTCTTGAACTTCAATTTATACGACTATTGATAAAAAATATTTATAACTAAATTATAATTTTATATTAAATTAAATATTTTTTATATAATTGCAATAATAAAATTATATATATGAAACTAGATTAAAAACAAATAGTAAAAATAATTTATGAAACCGAGATGTCTCATTTATTGTGAAAGGTCGTCATCTTTATAAGCTCTTAATTAGTGTGTCCACACATCATTTAATGATTCAATTAAATTAAAAGAGTGGTGGGACCACAAGTTGAAAGGAAGTTCTTCAACTATAAAATCCATGCTTTGTTCTGTTTTGACTCACATTCATATTCTAAAGTTGTATTTTGCAAAATCATATAGAAAAGAAAAGATGGCTCAGGGAAGAGGCTTGAGTGCAATGTTTGTATTATTGTGTGTGTTGGTGCTTCTCTCTGAGATGTCTCATGCAACAACCTATGTTGTTGGGGATGACAAGGGTTGTTCGTTCATTGTCTTTTTCAAACATTAATGTTTTTTAAAGTTATCGTTATGTTCTTCATGTTAGGATTTTAAGGAGGGATTATTAATAGGCAGAACAAACATCAATGAGATATAAGTTTAACCACATAAAATATTGGTACCACTTTCAATCCAAAACCTTAAGGTAATGGGTTTATGGGTTTTTTATTCTTATATAATGTTTTACTTTCTTATTTATAGTCAATGTGAAACTTAGACTCACACTTAAATTTCTAACCATCTCTCCTTCAAGTGTGACATTGACATCTTGATATAATATCCTTATATTAAATATTATTATAAATTTTGACATCTCAATTATACCGATAGACTCACACTTGAATTCCTAACAATCTTTCCCTCAAGTGTAACATTAATATCTAGACATCTTGACATAATACTTTTATATTAAATATTATTATAAATTTTGACATCTCATATCGATATTTTTACGTAAATATTTTGAACATTTATTGTTAATGGACGCAGTATTCAACTATAATCCTTCCTTTGACGATGTGACGGTAGTTGATTTGAATGGATACATGTCATGCGATTCTTCAAAAGCATAAGAAACGTATCGTTGAGGGCGTGATCTCATCACACTTACCTCAGGAACAACCTACTTCATCTGTTCTATTCCTGGTCACTGCCAGCAAGAAATGAAAATTGAGATTCATGCTCAATGAAATACTCACAACATATATCTTTTGGCACCTTTTTTTCATCCTTCTTTTTTAGGATTCTATTATATCATTCCTTTTGGTTCAACATATATGTAGAAGTAGGTGCCAATTTTTGGTGGGTGCATGTGTATTTTATTAATATGGGATGACTTCAGTCACAATAAAAGATAAATCTTTATATATATCTTTCTTTTTTATTTTTATTAATTTTTTTTAAGTCATTCAATTTTTCCTTATAAAAATTCATTCGATTTTTATTTCTAATTTTCATTATTTGTTTAAGTTTTAAATATTAATTTTAGATCAAATTTGAATATGAATACCATTTCATTCATTAGCTGACCTCCCCCAAAATTAAAAGTTATCTCATATCTGAATGAACACGATTTTTTTTTTTTTTTTTGAGAAATAGAAATGAATTTTGATGATGTTCCGATTTCAAGTCCCTTAAAATAATATAGTAGGCCCATCATTGTTTTTCAGTATGTTTAATATTTTCACGTTTGAAAATGAATATTAAGGATAATTTAAATACAACTTATTTTTTAACTCTGATACAAGTTTTTAGAATAAAATCATAATGAAATTTTAAATTCTAAGAAGAGAATACCTTGATGTTATCTAAATATACTTATACATAGTGAAACGAATATCATTAATTGTCTAATAATACAATTTAGTGAGAAGGATTTGGCTTTCTAAAAAAAAAATATATATATATATATATATATATATATATATATATATATATATATATATATATATATATATATATATATATATATATATATGTGAAATGATTTGACGTATATATTACAAAAAATTATTGTAACATGTATATATAAATTGTAATTAAGCTTATTTACTAATTTGGTCTCAAATTGGAGAGGACGAAATTTAATCATTTTAAAAAATTGGGTACAAAATTGAACCACAAATTTAAATTGGGGTATTAAATTGAAAATAACTATTACCACTACCATGTGTCATGATTGTAAGCTGCCACGTGGCACGATGATAAACTGACACGTGGCCGTTTTTAAATTTTTTGAAAAAAAAATTAAAAAAATTAAAAATTTCATGGCTCGACACATGTATTGTACGAAGACGGTGTTAACTCCAACTTAACGGAGAGAACCAAACTCTTTAGAGAATTGAAGTACTAAATTGAACAAAACAAAAGTTTGGGTACCAAATTGAACTTAAGCAAAAAGTTAGAGCATCAAATCAGTAATTATACAAAGAAAATATTTATTAATGGAATTTAAAAAAAAAAAATCAACTTCCGACATGATTTTTTACATAACCATATCATAATCAAAATTTCATTCTAACTAAGGATTCTTGTGATTCTGGACGATCCAACTACAAGAGCACCGATAATGGAGAGCTTCTCCCACCATTTTTTTTTTCTGCCCGACTCTTTGCTCTTAATGTCAACCTAAGAGCAGATAGCTAATGCGTTCTGCTTTTTTAATAGGATTCTATACAAAAACTTTGATATTAATTTTACTAACAAAATTTTTACACAAAAATATTCTTTAGTAATAAAAATGTTAAATTAACGAGTATGTATTATTTAGAAATATTTCTATCAATAATTAAAATCCTAAAATTGGTTAATAAATTTTTTTTATAATTTTTTTTTCGTTTATTAAATCTGAATATTATTTTATTGACAGAGCTTTTTTCTGTCAATAATTTTTTTTAATAATACGATATTTTCTTTTGTATATTTTCTTGTGTATATTTTTGCCAACAACCTAATAAAACATTAATTATATTAGTGTATTAATATAAATCTTAATATACACTTATATTCCGTAATAATTATAATCTCCAAAAATTAAACCCAAGATATTATAGAATGACTCATACATGAAAAATACTATAATAATAATAATAGTGGTGGTTGGTGATTCATTTATATTTATGCATATCAGTTATGAGTTTCTTTACTGGAACACACACCAGTTTTTTGTAGTTTGTTCTTTTCTATATTCTCAACACTGTTATCAACGGTGCATATAAGTTTTTATAGAGTAGTAGTTAGACACGTGTGAATTATGATTATATTTATATCCATTATCAGAACTTTCACAACCTATAACATATCTGGTCAAATTATGGTGTAAAACTCATTAATATATATGTGTAAGGTGGATTTAATAACTTAGAAGTGAATATTGTTTAAAAAATGGTTAAATTATGCAGTATACCCTACAATTACAACACATCACGATTGTTTAATAGTTTTTTTTATATTGTCCTTTGAGCATCAAAAATACTATATTGATATTTTAAATATTATTTTAATATATTTTAAAACGTTAAATTTAATGATAATCAGTATATTATGAAGACATAGCAGAGAAACAACACAAAAAACTAACAGAGAATCTAAATTCTTGTTTAATATTGATGTTAGGTATGCAATGATCATCTATATATAAACTTGCATTGCATGTGTCTTAAAGAATTGTCTGTGTTTACCTAAAAATTTCTGTAGGAGTTATTAGGTTAGGAATCCAATGCTGCAACCACAGCACTGAAAGCCAATGGAATTTAAGTAAGTGGAGACACATGCAATCATCCATATTCCTTTAAAGTTTGAAAAGGTATACAAAAAGGTACAGCTTCACCATCATAACAAGCCAAGACAAAAGTTTTTATTGCCTCAAACAAGAAAGAGAAAAGTAGAACAACTGCTGCATATTCCTCTTTTCATGTTGGAGTTTGATGGTTGACTTGCACACCAGCCAAAACAATACACAATACAAACAAATAGAATCACAGTAATCAAAGGAGAAGTGGAACATGATCAATGCAATTTACGTTTCTACAAGTTTCTCTCACATCTTCACTTCCACCCCAAATCATACACTTGAATGAAAAACGAAAAGTAATTAAATACCTTCAAATCTTGATGTCTATCTAGCCAAAACAATAATCTTGCCTCTTTAGTAAGTGCTTTCATCAAAGCTTGCTGTTTCTGATTAATGTGAACCTGCAAGAGAAGTTAAAAGAGAAAACGCATTTTCAAATAACGCTGGTAAAAGATTTGGAAGAAGATCCATGTTACGATACACGATGAGAATTTAAGTATGAGTTTAAATTTCACGTTAAGTATAATAAAAGTGAGAAAAATAAGTAATATAAAAATGAAGATCATAAACCTGAACTCTCAAAGAAGGTTTCTCAGAGAGACAGATACACAGAGTCCGTTTGGCATGCTGGCCACCTCCATATGAATCGTGTTTGAAGACACTAATGGAGGTGGACAGAATGCCAAAATGTCTATGGAACAAGACCTCTGAGAAACCCTAGAGAGCAAGGAAAAGCACAAAGAAGTGGAGACCGAAGAAGAAGAAGAGAGGTTGTTGTAATAAAGAGAAATGAGGAAGAAGCAACAAAGTTTTCTATAATTGTATTTTGAAGTGAAGATGGGTTTTTGTAGAGAGAAGTGGCAGCAGCGTGCATGGAGTTGTACGATCTGTGGGTATGGTGGGCGCTTGTGTTGCAATAAAGAAAAAAGACTTTTAATTGAAACCTTGGTTTTGTCTGCACAAGTTTACTACTAATATGTGTTTATGTCTGTGTAAGAGAGAAATGTTTTGCATTGAAAATTCAGGTGAAAATAAGGTTTGTATTGTAGGTTGCAGAATGTGGGTTTGTTTTTTTCTTTTCCCTTGACTATGTGATTGGTGTGTGCTTTCACTGTGCTTTTCTGACTTGCTGCAAAAGAAGGATGCAAAATGGGCTGTCCATGTCTCCCACTGAGATTATAATCACTTTGTCAACCAACTGTTCATCAATTCAATCTTTTTGTTTGAATACAAATAGTGCTGAAACTATTTTTCTGCATCAATGCAGTAGCAGTTACCATAAATATATACACATATATATGCAGCATCATGTTATGATTATTAGAGTGTGGTGTAATGTGTGGGAATTAATGTCTAGACATAGTAAACAAAACTAATCTGCCAAATGTTGATGATGTTGGTATATATAAAGTAACCAATTAATTAATTAAAATCACGAAATGGTTTTCTCAAGCACATTTTTGTGGAAATTCAGCCATGGACAATTAATGGCCATCTTATTTATGTCTGGTCGATTGAACCTGTAGAAAATTAAATGGAGTATTCTGTAAGACCTGACTAAAACTTGGCATTAACTTGGACTTTACTGATTTATAAATCAGACTTGTGAAAATTCAGAAATAGTTTTTGTTAATTGAGTGTGGTTTATGAATTCGAAATATGATATGTTATTTGATTGGGATATTGGATGAGAGTTTGAATATTTTGGGTTGTAATTAGATCCAATTGTATGGAGTATAAGTTGATTGTTACATAAGGTGGGATAGAATATTGATATTGAAGGTTGGTATACTCGGTTTGTGTTCTTCTCAAACGACCAAGATGTGTTAGATGCAAGGTGTAAAAATAGGTTTTGTGGAATGAATTGGTAATCAAGCTATACAACGTGGACAATACTTTGTATCATCACTTTAGCAATTTTGAGTTAAGTTCACTGATTAGATTTATGTACAAACCTATTTTATAAAACAACAATTATATTTAAAAATAAAGAATTTAAATGAGAATTATAAAATATTTTATTAAAACACTAAGATATATTAATATATATATATATATATCTAAAATTAAAATTAATTTTAGGGTTAAATATGTCTTTGGTCCCTCAAGTTTCAGTGAATTTTGGAATTAATTCTTCATCAAAATTTTATACCAATTTAGTCCTTTATCTTTCAAAATATGTGAATTTAGTCCTTTTAACCAAATTTTGTTAAGTTTATTTGATGTTTCAAGCGCATTTCATGATAGTATTTAAGTTAACATTGAAGCAAAAATGTGTCAAACAATATAAATAATTTAAATACTATCATGAAATGCGCTTGAAACGTTAGATAAACTTAACAAAATTTGGTTCAAAGGTCTAAATTCACGCATTTTAAAAGATAAATGACTAAATTGGTCAAAAATTTTGATAAGAGACTAATTCTAAATTTGGCTGAAACTTGAAGGACCAAAAACATATTTAACCCTTAATTTTATTAACATGATTTAAGTTTTAAAATAAAAACCTTGTTTTAAAAGAAATTAAATATTTTTTAAATAAATGGAAATGATTTGTTGATCAACTTAAAATCAGACTGAGTTAATAAAATTTAACCTATTTCAAATATCAACGGAATCAAATTAACACAAATTTACTAAGGGAAAACCCAATGGATCAGCCCATTTTACTAATCAGATTTTTCAGTAAATTTTTAATTCGGCGAAAGTGTTTTCCACCTCTCATATATCTGTGTGTTTATCTAGACTTTTCCATACCACTTATCTTTAAAAGGAAAATTATCTCAAACAATTCTATAAATTTGTTTAGCAAATATTAATGGAGAAAACATAAAAATAAATCAAAACATAAAAACAAGTAGGTTTAAATTTTCACTTCAATGACGAGCGATAATATTTAATAAATTATTTACTATGAAAATTACTAAAAAGAAACTCAAACTAATAATAGAACAATAGCAACTGTATATAAGATTGTCCTTAAAAAAACCAGTTGAAACTCTAACTTAGTTTTTGTATACCACAAACATCACATTCGAGAAAATAATACCAAAACTTTGTCTGGCACAGAGGAACTAGCTGTAAATTCTATTTATAATTCACTACAATTTTCAAATTACATTAACCTTCTGACTGGTAAACTTAAACATATTACCTTTTCTTTTTCTTTCTTTCCTTCCTTTGATTCTATTCCAATCTACAATAAATATAAAAAGACGAGATCAGTACTCTCATTCTGTACTTCTCCCCATGAATTTTTTTCCTAATTTGATGTTCCATTACAAGGAAGCAATGTTAGTTGATTCGAATTGTCTGTAGTTTCCTTATGCATCTTCAATCCACACAGTGAACTATCATCATGAGTTCGTACATAGGACCATCATCAATCTATTTCGCACTGGATGCAGTGCTGTTTCCAAAGGCAGGACTACCATCTTGAACTACTGCTTCAACTGGGTTTTCCTTTGCCCAGACAGCAGCATCGAGATATCCAAACTCAAAGAGTTGGTCAAGAACTGCATCTTCAGCTGGTTCAAGTGCCCAGTTGAAAAGCTGCAATGATTTTCATTCAGAATATTCATCTCCACTTACCCTTACCAAAATTATTATGTTAATTCACAGAATAAGGGTTACCTGTCGTGGGCTACATGCATTTTCTGGATTGCAGTCTGGACTAATTCCTATCCCTTCCAATCCCAATCGACTTGCTGGGAAAGCACAAACGCGAACCTGTGAAAGTGGTAGATACTAATTTAGGTTGAAACGAGACAACAAATAAATGTGATAAATCATAGATCTGTTTAGTAACATCTGAATTCAAATGCAACAATTAAAGTGCATAAAAATAAATATTTTCAATCATTTCAACCACACAAACCTGCGAATCCCCATGGTTCACCTATCTCTAGAAAACCTTTTGACTTTTTCATCTTTTCATAAATGATCTGAGAAAGTCGGAATCATTTTCCATGGCCATCATGTTATCCTAAATCCTCAAATTTTTTAAATAAATTGAGGTTGGATAGCGTTTGACCATCTAGTAGTTGTTCGACTAAGTGGTAAAGTCCACGTTCTGAATTGGTTGGTTCCTATTTTTATGCAATTGATTATTGTTAGTAGAATAATGGTTATCTACTGTTGTTTTTGTAGTATTACGAATACATAGGTAATGGTTATCTACTGATTAATAAAGAAAATGCACTTCCAGAATTTTCGTTATACTGCAATAGTTTCATTATCTATATTTTCAACAGTAGTATATATGAGTTTAGGTTCTCGGTTTAAAGTGTAAATAAGGGAGATTGGAAGCAGATACCAATAGGTTAAGTTTGGGCATACACTGGAAAGTGAGACAGAGAGTCTGTCAATCTTTCATTTTTGATTATTTTGCAGTAGCAATAGACAATGGTCACTGACAACTTTGTTAAATCATTCATTCCCTGTTTTTGTGGAAATTATGACCACTGAAGCATGTTATGGAGAACTTATTTAGGTTCAAGGAGTATTGGCAGGTTGTTTTTGAAGGAATTGAGAACCAGCAACAGGCACGGCAGTGACAGAGGCTCCAAAAAATGAAGTTCAAGGACTGTGCTTAAAGTATTTAAAGGCAAAAAAATTATCTTTTACAAGTCACTGACCGTTAAATCTTGGAAAACATCATTTGCACAATCACGTCCAAACATTTGGAATTCCATAAAAAAAGTGTTCTACAAGCGCAAGGAGGCAGCTGCTCTTCAGGTTGAGTTTGAAATATTTTGAATTAAGTGTTATGAACAATTTGAAATTACTTCTCTCGTGTGATGACTATTGTCAGCAAGATGTGCACTTTTGGAGACAGCTGAAGAAACTAGCATTGTAGAAAAGATATTTCGGTCTTTGGTACCAAAGTTCAACTTTGTTGCATGTGCCATAGAAGAATCAAAATACATTAATAAACTCTCACTTGATGGATTGCCAAGTTCATTAAAAGTGCATGAAAAGAAGTTTAAACAACTAGAAGTCAAGGAACAAGCGATGAAGCTTCTGTTAGTACTCATTCCAACAATTTTTTAGTGGAAGGGGTAAAGGTAGAGCACGAGAGGATCGGACAAATCAGAGTTGAATCAATGTCGGTTCTCAGCTATTTACTTTGATAACTTATGATAACTCGCCGAATTCCCCTTTTCAGCGACATGTCATTCAATTTTAATAAAAAGTTCCCAGACAGACCAAAGAGAAAAAAGGACACATTTTATAAACCCCTCACCACTTAAACAAAGGTTTCAACAAATAATTAATTAATTGAATCAATAGTCCAATAAGTAAATAACAAAAATACCGTTTGTGCAGCAGATGTTGGTGGCATAAACAAAGTCAAACCCCCATCAATGCATAACCGATTCCGAAACACCGTTGCTGGCCTTGGGGCAAGATATCTGGAGTGAGTATGAGAAAGTTTTAAATTTACTTAATAATCTATAACAAGTAAAGAAATCACATTCAATGAAGGAAATATAGTACTAACAAATCACCCTGGGATAAAGGAAGAGGTAAACACTGCATTGATGAGATCTTCCTTGGAATCAAACTGATCTACCAACAAACCCCTGGGTCTCCAAAGAAGTTGTGTCACAGCAACTGCAACAGAAGTGCAACATAAACCACAGCAAGACTTTAAATTTTTTCTCCACTAATAAAGATAACTTTTACGTCATTTTTTGGCCCAAAAGTTCAAAAGATAAAATAAATCCTTATTTCCACTTTTTTAATAATGTAATAAACTGAGGCTATGAATGCAATTTTAAAATCAAATTTGCAAGTGCAATTGTTGATACGCTATATCTTTTTCTAGTTTAGCATGTGTTACTTCCACCAGCTCTAGAAACATAACAAAAGGATTTGCAGTTTTGTTCTTTGCACGAGACAGTTTCATGACAAAAACTAACAGGTGCTGAACATCCAGAATTACCTCGGACTCTCCCATTAGATCTTATATGAACATCATGAGGCAAAAACTTGTCAAGAATGTCACGTAGAACAGCCTGTGAAGGGAAACATTGAACCAAAATGGTGAGATTTGAACTTCAAAAAGGAAATGATTTAGTTACATATTCACAGGTAATTGCAGATCTCGCAGGCTCTTATTTCAGTTCAGAAACTCACATTTCAATTGAATAAAGTTTCATTAATAGCTATACCTCAAAAGCAGATATATCTAGTAAAAGTGTCAAAGCGGCCTTTTCTTTTACCATTTTCTAACGGATACTTAATAAATCAAAAGTTCCAATTGTATCAGAAGAAAGTGGCATTACTCTAAAGGCAAAAAGATTTGGGGTTATCATTCATTACATAACCTAGTACTAGCCTAATCAAATCCTAACTATCTGGTTTTCTTTTGGCCTCCAAATTCACAAAAAGTCTCATTTCATTTTTCACTTATTTGTCTTTGTGATTCTTGTTGGAGATCTAATATAAAATCATTCATGTTGTATTTATCTAATTGCTTAAGCTTTTGGCAAAGTTGGTTCATGTCATGGTATCAGAGAACTTGTGCATCAAACCATTCACGTAATATAAAATTGCCCAAGCCCTAAAAGACCCTTTCAGGGGATTGTGTTAGAAATGTAATATAAAACCATTCACGTACCTTTCATCAAACAACTCAAACTTTTGCAATAATTGATTAATGACAGTTCTAATTCTTAACCACAATTCACACTTCATTCAAAATGAGACTACATTTGTCTATATAATAGACCAAGCCAGCAACTGATTAACAAGTTTTTATCTAACACATTTGTAGTTACAGACAGAATTGTCAAACATTCAAAGGCATGGGTACCATGGTTCTGCGTTGCAACCTATAACTGTGACATTATCGGATAAACATGATCTACCTTCAGGACTACTTTGAGGGATGATTCTAAGAGAGTTTATATTTAATTTTATGAAAAAATAAATACTTCTAGAGGGAGAGCAGGGAAGGTACAAATTAAAATAGACAATAAATTCCCCCTAAGCATAAAAAAAAAAGTAGGTGGTAAAAAATGCATGAAAGCCTTTCAATCTTGTTACAAACAAGAAAAAGGCAACCTTCTTAAACAGTTATTGGATCCTGAACACATTAGAAAGGTCATATTCAGTCACGCACAATGCTATCCAATAATAATTTCATGTGAAACAAAAATACCCTTAAATTTCCAACCAAATGCATGCCCCAAAGACGTACATAGATTGTACATTGTTGCATTTGTTTTTCTCTATGGAGAACCTTCAAACCTGGATAGCAGAAGTTTTTCCGAAGCGCATGGGCAAACCTACTGCTCACCAAGCACCTCAAACAAACTATTTCATATAAAGGAGGCTGTCTTAGCACAGGAACACTTTGTTCGGCTATTTCAAAACTAGAGAAGCACGTAATAACATATCAAGAGAAGGATCAGTATGAGGCTTACAAACTGCAACAAATCATTCGTACTGCGGTCAAGACAAGACTTGTACAAGACGGAGCTGTGGATTTCCAAATTACTAAAATTCTGATACTACTAGTGCAAGCGAGCAACAAAAGTAAAGAAAAGAAAACACAGTGGAAGAGTGATATAGCCTAGATACATCAGAAGAAATTATAGCCCGACAAAATTCCATATATTTAATCAGTAACAGTAACAGTAACAGAGCAAGTATATAAAGTAGTGTGAGAATTGAGGTATGCGTACCCCCAAGCGAAACGCAGTTCCTCGATTCCGACAATCTTCAGCCAATATTTTAGTAGCAGTCAAGGCTTCTTCCATGCTAGCTCCGGAAGCAATCACAGCACACACTATTGCTCCGGCAGAGGAACCAGCTAACGGCGTCGTTTCCTGCATCAGCATCACAAAACTCTCTCCCATTATACACACAATAATACATCGATCCAGTATAGCATAATGTAATATATATATATATATATATATATATATATATATATATATATAAACCTAATAGGTAACCTTAATGTAACCATTTTGAATGAGAAATTGAGCAACACCGAGATGGTAAGGGAAGAGAAGTCCAGCAGCAGAGAAACTAAAGCCAGGGGTGGTGACCACGCGCCTGAACCTATTCCGCTCCGCTTCAACGTCTTCCATTCTTTGCTCCCAAACCACGTCCGGATCAATCTCGTCCTCCACCACCGCCCCAATTCTCTCCTCGGCGTACACTTTCCCTGAAGAATTCACGAACGCAACCGAATCCGAATCACCGACTAGGCTGCTTCCCTTGTTGCGGCTCTTGATGAGGCGCGACGCCAACCCCAGGAAGAGTTCCCCTGTCGCCACTGCAAAGGATTTCTTGGCCGTGGCGTCGTCTTCAACACCTCCCTGAGGCTGAGGTGGAGAGAAATTGGAGGCGAAGGTGAGGAATTGGGCGCGTGGACGGAGAGGAGGGGAACTAGGTTTGAGATTTGCATGGAGAAGGTGGTGAGCATCGGAGGAACAGATGCTGGGACCCATCCCTGACCACGCAGAGTCGCAACACACTCTCCTCTTCTTCCTTGTGTTGCGTTTCTATGGTCGGTTACTCAGTTGGTTATTGGTTATGCTGCTGCCAGCCGCATATTTAACGTTTTCTCCTTCCATTATATTATTATTATTATTATTATTATTATTATTATTATTATTAGATTAAATCATTTCATTCGTATTATTTTTGTAAGTAAGGAAATTTTAAGTAAGTTTTTTTTTTCTTTTTAATTATATTTTTATTTTGGAAAGTTTATTGTAATTAGGTTCCAGTAATAATATATTAACAATTTTAACTATTGGATATTTTTTACTTATACTACTCCTATTATTTCTTGGAAGCACCCAAAATTTTCAAAATGGTAATTTTACTTTTTTCGTTAAAATGACCTCTAAATATTTATTTTAAGTTTTTTCCTGGAACAAGCTTTCAGAATTTCTGAAACAAGATCTCTAAAATGCATAAAATATATTTTAGAATAAAATTTCTCAAACAAACTTTTGAAATGTATACGATATATATTTTTGGAATGAATTTTTCAGAATAATTTTTTCAAAACAAATTTCCAGAAACATATAACATAGTACATTTTGGAAAAAGTTTTTAGAATGAGCTTTTTCTCACATTTCCTTCTGCTTTTTTTTTTTTTTTCTTTTCACCCTTA
>Ga0214545_1007333_pt1 | contig 18503 bp, 9 predicted proteins | sample CNSS4metaG_FD_160064 | JGI IMG/M metagenome (GOLD analysis project Ga0214545, IMG submission 160064) | Root nodule microbial communities from cowpea collected in UCLA plant growth center, Los Angeles, California, USA - CNSS4 | ecosystem: Host-associated > Plants > Roots > Nodule | place: USA...
TATTTGTTATATTTTGCTCTATATATAGAGTATATCAATAAAATACAAAAACATGTTCCTCCGTATAACATATCACATATATCTCTTATATCTCTCATATTATCAAAAGCCCTAAAATTCCCAACAAAACCCAACCTAGTTTATTCACCCATTATTATTTTGTATAAAATAAGAAGATGGGAAACAGTCTTCGTGTTGTTCTCGATAACTATATTGGGAGTGCTCCATTTCCTTGCCATCTACAACTGGGACCATCCACTTCCATCGACTTGTCCAGAGATTTGCGTCCCAGAAACCCTGCGGGAGTGGTGAAGGAGATATGGTCTGTGACATACAAAGTAGATGAAAAAAATTATGACGCACGGTTAAAGCATGAAGTTTATCAACATGGCATCTTCGGAAAGGTAGAATTTACACTCCTACACGGCCGCGTAACTCGTGCGAGGTTTTGTATGGTAATCACTGACATCAATTATATCAGAGTAGATCCTTGCGAGTGGGGTACTTATTTAGACTCTAAGTTATCGACAAAGTCGAAGAGGAGTTTTGATGCAAGGGGTGGTGTTATGGATACAACAGTTCACTTGTATGGGAGTGAAAGCAGATGGAGTCTTCTAGTTGTGGAGTCAAAGAAAAAGAGAAGGGAAGAAGAGGCTGAGGTGGTGACTCTGGCGCACTACTTTGTTAACAGTAGCGGAACAAGTTTTTATGAATCAAGTGGAACAGATATTGGGCTTTCTGTGGTGGCAAAGTTTCGAGTATCAAATGGAAAATTTCAGATAACAGTGGAGGGCCCTGAGCAGCATCCTGTCTCTGCATTACTTTACATGTTTGATCAAGTCCATAGAACTGAGACTTGGAAGCCTACAATGTGCCCTCATTGCGATCATAAACGGAGGGGTAAATTGTTTTGGCAGTCTAACAGTGAAGACAGTGAAGACAGTGAGAGTGTTTCCATGCCACTACCACGTGCCACCCCGAGAAATTCAAGAGGGGTCTCTAATGGTGGAAGGTTCCAGGGAAATGGTAATGGTAATATTTTTGAAAACAATGTTATGGTTTTCAAAAGAAGATGATAACAGCTATTCAACTCAAGACAAGACAGTCTTTTTGTTAGCAGACAAGAATTTGTGTAATGAACAACCAGAGATGTGGTGTCTTCATATAACATAGTACTCACACTTTATGTTTCTTGCTGAATAATATTTTTCAGCACCGAATTTTTCTATTCAACCAGCACTTCAAGTTAGGTTAAGATTTAACTATATCAACAGGTGTGTTTTTTTTTGTCAGTAGACAATAATTTGTCTCTGGTGGATATTATGCAGAATCCAATTGTAACTACCGCTGGTTGCCTTTTATTTCTCTTTCTCATTAATAAATTTTGGTGTTAGTGTCTATTTTCCTTATGTGATCATCTATATCACACATTCAATTTAGTTTTTCTTTTGTATTTTTTAACTTGCAATAATAATTCATTTTTGTATATTAATTATTTTTTTCAATAAATATATTTTTTCTTTACACTAATTGATATTATTCTTCATTATTATTTTTTTTTCTTTAAAAATGAAAGAATTCATTTTATGACACTATATTACCTTTATAATACGTGTCAAATAAATGTAAATATGTCAAAGTACTATTGCTCTAACCGAAATTATAAACATTCATTAATTTTACTGCTGTTTCACAAGGAGAGATTTGTTTTTTGGTGGTGATATGTAACACTAAAAAAGACAATATATTTATTTCACACTCTAAATAATATTTTTTTACTTATATATTATATTATTTTTTAATTTAAAATTCATGATATATAGTATTATATTATTAAAGCGAGTGGGAAATAGATGTGATTTTAAGATGATTGTCAAAGTAACTTCTTTGTTTTTCTTTATCTCCTCATCACCGTTTTTTTTTGTTTTTTTTTTCTTTTTACTTGCCTGCAACTTAATATCTGATATTTATCTAGAAAAAAAAAGATTATAAGTCACTATGAAATTGGTCGTAAACCTCCATTTCAGTTTTTTAACCTGTTAAGAGAAATCAAACAAGCATATTAATAACTAAAAAGAAATTATTAAGAGAATCGAACAAAAATTCTATAGTGCGATAGAAACCCAGTTAGGGAATTAGATGCTGTGAAGTTGAATTAGTCTGCGGAAGAATAACGCTTCCATAATTGCAGATACGTGGAAATATTCTATACTCTACACACTAAGTGTTGATAAATATCCCCATGATCATAACAAGAAAGCATAGCAGAGAAAACCTAGCCAAATACCCACATCCATTCCCATGATCATCCCCAGAAAGCATAGCAGAGAAACCCTAGCCAAATACCCACATCCATTAACTGGGTACTGAGTTTATACCCTACATAGTTGCATACCATCACCATCTCTCTCCATTCAATTCTTAAATTTGTTGGGTTTAGATGGGAAACAGTATTCGCAGAGTTGGTCTTCTGAGTACTGTTGGGGCAGGAGAGAATGAACCTTTCTATTATCAGCTTGGAAGAAAAGTTATGATTGCCTTGTCAGAAAGACAGTTTGAGCAATACCGCATAGGAATGTGGAGTGAGAAGTGGACCATGTCATACACTGTAGATCTTTCATGTGCCACACTCACTCTAAAGAGAAGTTGTAAAGATGAAGGTGCCAAGGGTTTACTCGTACGACTTGACAGTACGATAAATAATGCATGTTACACTTTTGATTTCGACGTACACACAGTGACCGAATCAGATGCACTGAATAATGCCGGCATGTCAATCACAACCGATGGAAGCGATTCAATTATAAACATTGATCGAAGCGAGCAGATTCATGCAGGAGGCAGCGTTACGGAGACGTTACTTTGTTTGTTTGGGGCTGGAGACAAAGGGGGTCTTAATGTTCTGGAAACGAAGAAGAAGATTAAGGAAGGACAACCTTATGCAGTGACTATCGCGCACTATTTTGCTACCAGTGCCGGTATTAATGATTATTCTGGAAATACAACAGATGTTGGTCTTTCTGTAGTAGTAAAAATTCGAGCTTGTAATGGGAATTTGGATGTAACGGTGGAGGGTCCTGAGCAACACCCAGGTTTTGGTTTACGTTACTTGTTTGGTGAAGCCATGAGAACCAAGATTTGGAAGCCTACGTTGTGTCCACACTGTGCCAATATCCAGAAGCAACGTAGGTCAATGATTTGGCAGTCTGACAGTGATGACAGCGAGAGTGTTCCAGTGGCACGGCGTCATGGTGGCGGCCAGAAAAATTTAAGAGCTGTTGACAATGGCGGAAGGTTCAATGGCAATGGTAATGGTAATTACACTGAAAATAATAAATATATGTTCTTTGGTAAGAGATGGTGGTAACTGATGTACATTGATCAAGTGTTAATTAGTACTGTTTTACAATGAGAAAATGATTTTTTTTATCTGCTCATTATCGTTCTTTTTTATGTAAGTTTGCTTGCAACTGAATATCTGATATTTTTAGAAATAAAAAAATAAAACCAAAGTCATTAGAACATCGTAAACCTGCATTTCAATTTTTTCAATCTGTAAAAGAGAAATCAAACAAGCATATTAGTAGCTAAAAAGAAACAATCAAGTTTAAGAGAATCGAACAAATTAAAAAAAGAGCAACATAATGAGTGAAGAAGATACACATGGTAGTGCGATGGAAACACAGGGTATGGAATTAGATGCTGTGAAATTGAATTAGTCTGCTGCAGAATAAAGCTTTGCAGATAATGTGAAATAGAACCAGATGCTGCGTGATTAAAATAACCTACCCAAGAATAATGCATCCCTTTCAGTAACTGTGAAAAGATTATTATGTTTTATTTATTTTTTTTCAATCAGCAAATCACTAATATACTATAAACGAAGTATTTAGGGTAATTCAACCTAAAACATGCATTTTAAATACCAACATTATACCAACCTTTCCTCTGCATATCTGTTCATTTTCATCCACCACGACCTTTCGATTTTAGTTGTTCCTTGTTCGTGTTCTTCATAGTACCAGTACAAGGTTCATTCATTGAAAGTAACTAAATTCATAGTCTCTGAGATAGCTTAACGTGACTTGAGCACTAAACGCATACTTGAACCTGATTCAAATGCATACTTTGACCTTAACGGAACTGACAGCAATACATTAAACGAGATTAATTACTAGTTATAGATAGGAAAAACAACCTCGGTGATTAACTAAGTTCTCAACAAAACTTACTCATCCACACAAACATAGTAACAATATAAAAAAAGGGAAATATGTATATCCTAGATGAAATGACGTAGATGAATAAACAAGTTAAATGACAGATCAAGAAAAGGAGCACCAGACCAAAGTGAACAAGACAATAGAGAGAATTAGATGCTATGCAAATCAAATAATCTGCGGAAGAATAACGCTTCCCTTGCGGGTCATATGCAAGATTCTATATGCCTTTTCATGGTGGACCAAAGAGTCTATAATATCTGCTAATAAATCTCCCTTCTTATGAACATCCCGAGCATGCAGAGCTAAGAAAATTCAGCATTGTTGGTGCTGAACAACACAGCACCCTTCAACTTTGTTTTCGGTAAATCACTGCAAAAGGTACTCCATTCCAAGTCTCTAGGTTGTACCACATATTTTACATTGTGTGTATATATTGCAATGGGTAACATTCTACGCAGCGGTGGTCTTCTCAGCAATGGCGGAACTGGGGATGACCCTTGCCATGTTCAGCTGGGAAAATATGCCGCCATTGCTTTATCAGAAAGGCAAGTTATGATGCAACAAAATGGTGGAGTCTTGGAGAGCTGGAACATAACATACGAAGTAGGTGCTTCAGCCTGTGCACTACAACTAACAAGAGAATGTGACTATACTAAAAACGTCAAGGGTTTACGCTTACAACTCCGCAGCGAGACAACCAAACGCAGTGGAGATCTTGCAGAGTTCGATTTCTTTTTAGACGTGCAAACAATAAATGGAGACGATTTCGTGGTATCTCCTCGCTGGTTCGCCATCTGCGGCGTTCATACAACAACATCACTCAATCAACACAAGAGGGTTAACAACAAAACGGGTAGTTTTTCGGACATGGACATGTATTTGTATGGCGAGGGTCACAAAGGGGGTTTTATTGTTCTCGAGAGGAAGAAAAAGAGTGGTCATTTATTACATTTTGAAGTGACTCTGGCGCATTATCATGCTACTGGTTCAGGCATTAATGATTACCGTAAGATTAAACCAGATTTTGGGCTTTCTATGGTCGCAAAGATTCGATCAATCGGTGGGAATTTGACCATAATGGTGGATGGTCCTGAACAGCACCCTTCTTCTGCATTATTGTACATGTTTGATGAAGTAAGTAGAAATGGTTATTGGCATCGTGAGATGTGCCCTCACTGCGCTAAAAATCCGAAGAAGCAGAACGGAGAACAGTGGCAGTCTGAGAGTGAAGACAGTGATAGTACTCCCAAAGGAGTATCTCTGGGTGGAAGCGGGAAAAGTGTAAGAGTGATTTCCAATGGTGGGAAGTTTGGTGGTGATGGTAATGGAAATTTCTATGAGAGAAATGTTTTTAATGTGATTTATCAGCATCAATGGTCTGAAAACAAGAGTGTTTCTGGAAGAACATATACGTAGGAGCTTGTATTATTAATAACCTAACATGTCCAAGGTGTGTTTGTGTGTAATTTGCTTGTACTTTGAAGTTTATTTCTCTATATAATAAATGTTAAAAGAGAATCCTATGAATATGTTTTGTTTTAGTGAAAATAATCTGTTAGCTATGGAAAGAATCAAACTTAATCCAACAAAAGAGTTCGAACAACTGAGCAAGAATAACACTTGATATATAGATAGAATTAGATTCTATATATATAATTGATATGCTGATATGTGAGAATATCATTACATACCAGACCAAAATGAAAATAGAAACTTTGTTTACATTCTTAGATGTCCCAAAGTTCATACAAAAACAATATGATTATCCTTAGATACAAACAAAGTATGATGATCAAGTTACTGAAGCCACTATACAACTACACAACACGCAAAAATGAGAAAGCAATAAAGTCACAGATATTGGAGTTCTTGCGTTGATTAAAAGAGTTTCACTTGTCGTAATTTCAAGGATCATGAGAACAAAAACCACCAGAAAAGCATGAGATACTCTTCAACAAGAGTTTGAAGGAGATTCAAAGGTTCAACAAGAGTTTGAAGGAGATTCAAAGGTGAGAACAGTTAAGCTTCAACCTTTCAAGACAGTTTTGAGGAGGAATGAACGAATAAAAAAAGTTTGAATGAATGCTTCAATGGATTGTATGGTGAAACAAAATTTCAATGGAGATACAATGATGATAAAAGATTGTGGATAAAATTCTTATTGGTTTTACTGAATATGGTGACTAAATTATTGGAGCAAGAATTAGATGCCATCTAAATTATTCTGCGGAAGATTAACGCTTCCCTTGACGTTACTGTGGGAAGAATCTATAATCTATCTATTTATATTCTTTCCATACGTACACAAACCAATGAACTGCACCACCAAATTGTTCGTCTTCACCTTCATCGGAATTATCGAAAAAATCCATTGAGGTGGTCGAGTTGCACGTGCAGGTATGGTTGGATTCATGTCTAGCTAGATTGATCTTTAAACTTAGAAAGTAATGTTTTAATATTGGAAGGGAAGTGATCGGAGTTGAATTTATAAAATCAATTTTATTCTCTAAATTATTAGCAGAGAAATCGATACTACCATGTTTCATGATTATGATTATGCAGATACGTTGTTGCAGCATAGCAATGGGGAATAGTCCTAGCGGTCCTCGTCTTCTGGGAAATGGAAAGTATTCTTCTTACAATATTACACTGGGCAAAGCGACCACCATTAGCGTGACAAAAGATTTGAGTGGTTGGAAACTGGTGTACGACGTAGACGGAATGACTTCTACACTTTCCATACTCAAAACCGCCGGAAGAAATTCAGGTGATAATAAGGTACGCATCGATATCGTAGATTGTATTTATTCAAAAACTGTTCGTCCTCGTCCACGTGAAAGGTTCACCCTAGTAGTGGAAGAAAACGAAGAAACCGGTGGTCTTGGCACAAATGGTGAGTTTCAAAGAGATTACTCAGGGAATGAAGCAGCATATTGGGAATTTATAGGCGATATGGAAACGTTCAACTGGGCATATGGGTGCGGAACTAGGATGGGTTTTCTCTCTCAGGAGATGAAAAGAAGCAATGAAAAACGACGCAACATGGTGACCGTAGCGCATTATTACGTGAATAATGGTGGTGGTGGTGGTGGAAATTTTGGTGCAAGTGGTGGCGTAGACATAGGTTTTTCAGTAGTGGTGAAGATTGGAATGCTTCATGGGCATTTAGATTTTAGCGTAGATGGTCCTGTGGAACATCCTAGTTCGGCATTACTTTACATGATTGAAGAAGTGATTCAAGCAAGGACGTGGAAGCGTCCTGCATGCCCTCATTGCAAGACCATTCAATCGCAGCGTCGATGGTTGTCTGAGAGTGAAGACAGCGACACCACTTTTCCGGCACCACCATCTCATGGAACCCAACAAACCACATCAAATAATGGACGCTTCAATGGGGATGGCATCGGTAGTATGATTCGAGCAAACAAAGTTAGCTTTAATAAATGGTGGAGATAACTTACGCACGCCAATAACTCTCCTTTTATCTTGTGTGATCCTCCAAGTTGCTTCTGATATACATCAATTTGGATTTTCCGTTGAATTTTAATGTATTATTCGTTTGTTGTATCTTCAAAATACAACAAAGAAATATAGTTTTACTTAAGGTACCGATGTGTTTTTTTTATCAATAAAGAATATAAATAAATAAAAAAGCACTTGTGAAATATTTTAACCCTTTAAAAAAAAATACAAAACCTATGTATGTAGATGTAAAAGTTTGACATCATCAACCAAAACTAGCGAAAAACTAACAAAGACAATGGATCACAAGCTAAAGCATCTAAGAGGCAAAACTTCATATACAATAAAGACAAATATAATAAGATACCAAATATAGTGTAATACTCAACAAAAAGACAGTATCAAAAAATTCAATAAAAAATTTATACTCATAGCCTGCAAGATTTAGTCCTCCGTGATCCCCTCACTAAAATAAATTATAAAATATATATTTTAAAAAAATTTGATATAGAAGTCAGGCAAATTTAAATAATTACCCAATATATATCTTAAATAATTATAAAAAAGCATTTTTTTTTTATAAAAAAGGGACACACAAAAAAGTAACAATATTTAAATAATTATAAAAAAATATTAAATATATATGCTAAAAATAAGGACAATAATATTTTGACTACTAAATTTTAACAATTTTCTTTTATAACATGAAATGTCATCTTTCAAATGGTTTTGAAATATTGAGAATGAGAAAATGGAAAACCACTTAAAATATGACACCTAAAGTTGTAAGATAAAATTGTCAAAATTTAGTAGTCAAAAAATCATTTTCCTAAAAATAACTTACAAAAATAAGAAAATAAGAAAACGTAATATAATTTTTTTTACAATACCTAATAAGTTAAAAGTGTTTTTAAAAATAAAACAGGTAAGGAGACAAATATAAATATTGAAATAGGATCATTATTGTTTTTTTACATGGGTTGAGGCATCTTAATGTCTCACTCTTTCTTTTATTTCTGCATTAGTTATTATTGATTAAAAAAAGTGATTTATGATTTTCAGGGTTAAATATGTTTTTAGTCTCCTTAACTTTTAGTGAAAATTGAAATATAAAAATAAAAATTCATGACCTCATTGCCTTAAGGTTTTTTAGTTAAAAGTGATGTCAAATAACTTATATATGTAAAACCAATGTCATATATATATATATATATATATATATATATATATATATATATATATATATATATATATCAAAGAAGTTTTGTTTCGAGCTCTCTTGTATTAGTACAATTATATTTATCAAAATATACTTTTATTACATATTTGGTTTGTGAATTAGTTTATGTTTGTTAGTAGATGAACTGATCACTCATCTTATTTTACTGATTTGGGATTGAGTGGAAATTGCATCAAAGTAGGAAAGACTTTCTGCCACTGTTATTTTGGTCATTTGACCTCGGTTTAAGACCCGATACATATGCAGCTGAGGCAAAAAAGGGTCATCTTTCTGCCTCGGTTTTCAAACGAGGCATATCCCATGATTACTGCATCGGTTCTAATGGCAACCTTCCACTTTGGCCTTCCACACCATCTTCACCACACGAACGACGTCATAACAGTGCTAATGATCGAGAAGCGCGACCACAGGCAGATCGAGAACGACGTAGTACCTTCGAATCACCATTGGCGTAACTTCATTCGCGTTCCTGCACTCACGAAACGAACCAGTTTTTCGCCAAAATCTCGTTGCAACAAGACGGAACGAACCCAACGATCCAGAACGCGCCATTGATTATTCCACGCAGACGAACCACAACGAACCTGGCCAACGCACGTCCACCACGCCAGAAAACTCAACGCTGCAACATATGAACCAAGCCATCACAAACCCTAGTTGCGAGATTCACTACTTAGCAAAGCCTCATGAGATCTTCATAACCACCACAACAAGAGTCACGAACACAACAACGTCACGAACACAACAATGTCACGAATCCATTTAGAATGCAATGCTTTCGTCACTCCATTGCTACACTTCTCCAACTCCTTGATGAAACTTACGCAGAGGATCGAAGAGGGAAATAGGAGGGTTATGATTTTTGCGCACCAGAGAAAGGAGATGGACTGTTTCTGGTTTTGGAGATTTTTATCCCTCCTTCTGGCTCGATCAATTGAAAACTGAGGCATATCACCATCTTCTGCCTCGGGTCCTAACACCTAAAGCCATCTGTCTCGGGTTTGTAGCAACTGAAGCATAAATTGGTTTTACTGGTCCAAATACTTCTCTTCCTTGTAATAGATGTTAGAAATATATTTAAGACTCTAGCTCGTTATAGAGTCTTGATCTAAGTGATTTATTTAAACCGTCACCGATAAATTATACTAAAGTCTAATAAGAACAAAATGAAAGCAGCAACTTCACTGAATGGAAAGAATCTGATAAAAGTAAGTGCAAGAGCATGATGAGAATTATGTTGCAAAGATATAGAAGAGTGATAATATAATGGAGCAAGAATTAGATGCCATCTAAATTATTCTGCGGAACATTAACGCTTCCCTTCATGTTACACTGTGGTGGGAAGAATCTACAATCTATCTATTTATATTCTTTCCATATGTGAACACAGCATCAACAGCACCAAATTGTTATATTTATCGTTCATCGGAATTATCGAAAGAGTTCATTTCAGGTGGTCGAGTTGCACAGGTATGGTTGAATTTATGTCTAGCTACGTTGATCTTTCAAGTTTTAGGATAATTAGTTGTGTACTTTCCTTATGGCGTTTGTTTTCTATATTTTTATCTGCATATATTCTTTTTATGATAAAAGAAATATCTGGATAGGTTTTTGTTTCTTAGATTAATTAATCTGACAAAGTAAAATTTAAGGAAAGTGACAAGGTTATCTGTGTTAATTTTGTAATGGTTATCTCTATATTTTTAATCTCTGCGCCTACTTTACTTCTCTTACTTTTAGTTCATGTTTCAATTTTTTTCTGATGAGATAGTATGAAACCGGTGATTTGATTTTCACTTAATAAATACTAAAGACAGGGAACAATCACTTGCATTCAGAATTGCAGAAATAATTTCAAAACCAAAATTCATTTCCTAATTTCAAAAAATTTAAATATATTTTTAGTCGATCAATTTTAACACACAATTAGAATTCATCTAGGTTCTAAATGTTAATACACTTTTATCTAAAACTTAAAAAATAAATAAATATAATTCTTTTCATTTAAATTAAATTTTTTTTATATATCAAACGCATCTCAAGTTAAAATTGGAATCCTTGAGAACATTTGACGCATTCTTCATTCGATGTCAATGGAGAGGTTTAACGTTTCAAAAGTATTAACTTCGTATAATTATAAGAATTACATCCATTTATTTTTAAAATTTAAAAATTAAAAATTAAAATATATCAGAATTTAAAAAATAAATAAATTCAATATCACGTCAAATTTAGAGAATAAAAATCCGATTATTAGAAAATTTGAGTAAAAGTGTATACCGAATGCGATTGAATATATTGAGGCGAAATTCTTGTTAGGAATAGTTTAAGTGTGATTCAAAGTTTTACGTTGAATATAATAAAGTTAAACATTATATAAGAATAAAGACCCATAACATCATTACCTTCAAATTTTTGTGTAAGAGTGGTATTAAATATTTTATATGTGTAAGACTAATGTCATATAATGATATAACCAGAGTCTCTCCATAACTATAACGATAACCCATATGTATATAATCCCAACAATTCTAAATAAGACAGCTTGAACTTGAGTTTTTGTCTGTATTGATTCTTCCATGTTGGAAGACAACTGAATGTTATTGATATGGGTTATGTGTGCAGATAGAAAGATGGGTGGAAATTGTTGAATAGAAATGGGGAATAGTCCTAGCGGCCCTCATCTTCTGGTGAATGGAAACTATTCTTCTTACGACATTAAACTGGGAAAAGCGGCTACCATTATTAGCGTGACAAAAAATGAAGAGTTTTACGACGGGAATTCATCTTGGGACCTCGTGTACAACGTAGACGGAATAATCTGTAGACTTTCCATAGCCAAAAACACCGACAGAGGTGATGATACATTAGTCATCAATGTAATGGAATATTGTGTAATTATTTCCATAACAGTGAAAAATGAAAAAGAAGCTGGTCTTCTTTGCCGAATAAATCCAAAGTTCTCCCCATGGTATTTGGCAAAACATTCGACAAAACATGGAGAATCATCGAGGGACGACATACAAACGTACAGTTTGCCATATGCGTATGGAACCAGGAAAGGTCTTCTTATTACGCAGAAAAAGAAGAAGAGCCATGAAGAAGGAGGGTACATGGTAACCATAGCACACTATTACGTGAATACTGCTAGTGATGGAAATACGGGTACAAGTGAAGTGGATTTGGGTTTTTCAGTTGTGGTGAAGATTGGATTGCATAATGGGCGATTAGATTTTGGTGTAGATGGCCCTGTGGAACACCCTTCTTCGGCATTACTTTACATGATCGAAGAAGTGATTCGAACGGCGACGTGGAACCCTTCTGCATGCCCTCATTGCAAGAATATCCAATCGCAGCGCCGTAGACGGCTGTCTGAGAGTGAAGACAGCGAAGCCCCTTTTCCGGCACCGCCACGATATGGAGGCTCACAAAACACAGCAAATATGGGACGCTTCAATGGCGATGCCAACGGTAGTATAATTCGAGCAAAGGAAGTTAAATTTTCGAAGGAAAATTACTTTTTGAAATGGTGGAAATGACTTATATAGTGTGCACATGTTATAGGATTGACAAAAATATCGTGCCCAAATAGTAAAATAAAAAGTTTAAATATTATTTTTCAATATATTTGTGCAACATATTTGACAATTTTTATAATTCATAACTTAATCAGAGAACATATTTGTGCAACATAAAAATAATTTTTTTTTATATTTTATTAAATATATGGTATGCAACAATATAACATAAAAACTTCATTGGAATTAACGAATTTTAATGAAAATTCTGTTTTTGAGTTATGAAATGCACGATTTTATTAGTTGAATAGAAATTTGATATTAGACGATGGTTCGGAGGTTTTCATAGTCTGCTTTGCAAAAGTTGGACATGGATTTAGAAGAATCAATGAAAAATAATGGAATTAACGAGTGGAAAAGACAAAAATCAAAGTGGGTATATATAAAATATGACGGAGATTAGGTGCCATATAATTAAAGATCTTTGATAAATTAACACACTATTTTTAACAAAGTTATGACAAATATTATTTTTAACAAAGTTATGACAAACTTTCTTATTTAGGTAAAAAAATATTATTTTATTACTTTATTTTAATTAAAAAATAAAATATTTATTTACTTTAATTCTATTTTTATAAATTTTGTTAAGTTTGTCAAAAAATAATTTTTCATAATTAAAAGAATCTGAGCAAGAATAACATTTGATATGGGATAGAGAATTAGATTATATATATATATATATATATATATATATATATATATATATATATATATATGTGTTTATATGAGAGAATATATCATTATATACCAGGCCAAAATAAACATAGAAACTTTGTGTACATTTCTTAGATGTCTCAAAGTTAATAAAACACAATATGATGATCAAGATACATTACACCATCCTTAGATGTCCTAGAATTCATACAAACAAATGATGATCAAGAAGCCACTATTACATCTATACACTACAAGAAATACGATAGAGATGGGTGATAATGTGTAGAATTAAATGCCATCTAAATTATTCTGCGGAAGATTAACGCTTCCCTTGATGTTGATGTTACAGTGGGAAGAATCTATAACTTATCTATTTATATTCTTTCCATATCTGCACACACCAATCACCAAATTCTTCGTCTTCACGTTCATCGGAATTATCGAAAAAATTCACTCAGGTGGTCGAGTCGAACTTGCAGGTATGATGGGATTTATGTATATCTCTAGTTGTTTGCTTTTCTTACAGCATTTGTTTTTCTCCTATTAATATATTTCATGTAAAAGGATTATATTAAAAGTGTTTATTGAATGGGATTGAATATATGAAGGTGATGAAATTGTAATGATTATGCGTGCAGATACAGTGCAGGTGGAAATTGTTGCATAGAAATGGGGAATAGGCCTAGCTTCCCTCGTGTTCTGGGAAATGCAAACTATTCTTCTTACGATATTAAACTGGGAAAAGTGGCTAGCATTAGCGTGACAAAAGATGAAGAAGATTGTTTGAGCCCATTTTGGAAACTGGTGTACGACGTAGACGGAATGACTTCTGAACTCTTCATAAGGAAAATCACCGACAAAAAATCAGGTTTTGATATGTTATCCATGGAGGTCAGTGATTGTAGTTCCGTAAAACAGGAGGTGTATTCGGTTCGTCCTCCTCCTCCAATGGAAAATATTTGGGTACAACTGAAAATAGAAAAAAAAACCGGTGTTCTTCACTCAAGCTTGGCGTTGCTTAACGGCCCGAGGAGTATAGCAGAATATGGTGAATCATTGAATGGCGGGGTAAAAACTGAGAGTTGCGTATATGCGCGTGGAAGCAGGAAAGGTCTTTTGGTTATGGAGAGCAAGAAGAAAAGCAACGAGAAACAACCGTACATGGTTAGCGTAGGTCATTATTTCGTGAACAGTGGTGGTGGTGGCGGTGGAAGTGGTGTAGACATAGGTTTTTCAGTTATGGTGAAGATCGGAGTGGGTAATGGGCGATTGAAGAAGTGGTTCGAACTGGGAAGTGGAACCCTTCTGCATGCCTTCATTGCAAGAATCTCCAATGGCAGCGTAGATTGCTATCTGAGAGTGAAGACAGCGACACTTCTTCTCCGGCGCCGCCACGTTATGGAGGCTCACAAAACACAGCAAATATGGGACGCTTCAATGGGGATGCTAACGGTAGTATAATTCAAGCAACTAAAATTAACTTTAATAAGTGGTGGTGGAGATAACTTATAGTCTACCAAATTAGTTGAATGTCAAGCGGTTGTACAAGGTAATTTCATCATTTAACCAATTTTATAACATGTTTAACCACTTATTTGAATTCACTTAACCCATTTTTTTTTTCTCATGGTCTAAATCAACAGTAATAGTAGTGTGTTTCAACAAACACTCAACCCTTGCTTACCATTCTTGATTAAAATAACTCAAAACTTTAAGAAGATTATTGTTAAAGGCCAAGTGGTGGTCCAATATCATATGATCATTTAACCAAATTGATTTAACCATTTCATTGAACTCACTTAACCAAGTCTTTTTTTTTTCCTTGTAACTAAAGAATACTTACACTAGGTGGGAAACTCTCAATCATTGCTAATCATTTGATAAGTGTCCTATGAGATAATTTTGAGATGAATTAGATACTTATCTTATTTTGATTTTGTTGAATTTCTACATAAATCACCCCAATTTAAATTCTTTTGCAGTTTCCAATATCAATAGAGTCAAAGTGAAAAAATAAAAAAAATAGATGAATTTTAAGAAATTTTGGCCAAAACTAACACCGGTGCAATTGAGCAGCAGAGTTGAAGTTAAGCCACAAAAGTAATCTCATTGCAAAAGGAAGTCTCAAGCTCTAAACCTGAGGCTAAGCCATGAAAACTCCTTCTCTAGAAAATTATCTCTAGAGCTGCAGCATCAGAGCATGAGGCTTGAGCCACAAAGGAAACCTATACATCCGGAGCAATAAGTGCACCCTATACATCCGGAGCAATAAGTGCACTGCTGAGCACTGCACTAAATAATTTATAAAAACAGAGTTGTACCCTTGTTTAAATAGACTTTTTAGAGCAGTTCTTTTGAAATATTTTTAAAGAGCTTCATAGGCACTTACCTTTGTACTTAGTAAACATTAATAGAAGGCTTTAGAGAGGACGATTCTTCAATATCTTATATTGTATTCATATATTATGAGGAGCGGAACCTCTCTAGGTGTTGAAGCAAGGATGTAACCTTTTGGAACTCTATTGTATTAGTATTGTTATATTTATTTGGAAGTATATTTTTATTATATATTTGTGAATTAGATTATGTTTGTTGTTGGATGAATTGATCACTCATTTTATTTCACTAGTTTGGAATTGAGTGTAAACTAGTTCCAAATTGTGATCCAAATAATTCTCCCCATGCTATTAGATCCTAAGAGTAGATCTAAGACTCTAGGTTGTTATAGAATCTTGATCATAATGCAATGCAAGTGGTTTATGACTAAAGTCTAATAATAAGAACAAAATGAAAGCAGCAACTTGACTGAATGGAAAGAATCTAATAAAAGTAAGTGCAAGAGCATGATGATATATTGGAGCAAGAATTAGATGCCATCTAAATTATTCTGCGGAAGATAAACGCTTCCCTTGATGTTACCGTGGGAAGAATCTATAATCTATCTATTTATATTCTTATGTGCACACAGCAATGAACTGCAACACCAACTTCTTCGTCTTCAAGTTCATCGGAATTCTCGAAAAATCGATTGAGGTGGTCGAGTTGCACGTGCGGGTATGGTTGGATTTATGTCTCACTAGGTTTATCTTTCCACGTTTTGGGATAATTAGTTGTTTGCTTTCTTACAGCATTTGCTTTTCTACATTTTTTATCAGCATAGATTTTGCTTCCTATATAGGTTACTTAATCCCAGAAACTAATCTTTTAATTTTTGGAGTAAGGTGAAACGGTTATCTCTCTGTTAACCTTTAATGGTTATCTTTCATACATATTGGGTTATATTTTCTCATATAGGTGATCATAGACACATGATTCTATATGATTATATGACATTAATCTTAGACATATAAATAAAGTTTTTGATATTATTTTAACTCTAAAACTTTAATATAGATATTTTTATATAATATTTAACTTTGTCTATTATTAACTCACATTTAAACAATTTCCGAATAATTTCTTACATATTTGAAAAGAAGTGAACATGGATTAATGATTATATGTGACAGAAATTGTTGCATAGAAATGGGGAACAGTCCAAGCGGCACTCGTCTTCTGGGAAATGGAAAGTATTCTTACAATATTAAAATGGGCGAAGCGGCTACCATTAGCGTGTTAAAAGATGAAAAGAGGCCACGCTGGAAACTCGTGTACGACGTAGACGGAATGACTTCTTCTGTTCTTTGGGTATTCAAAACCACCGACAAAAATTTAGGTAATGATGTAATATTCGTCGAAGTAGCAGATTGCGATGCCGACGAAGAAACAGAGGGGGATTCAAAGCTTGTTCGTCCTGAACCACGTCAAAATTTTGGCGTAAAAATGGAAAAGGGAAAAAATGAAACTGGTCTGTTTTCCGTATTTGTTTTGAGTGATAATGATCCCTTAGCGGCAGGGGAAGTAAGAAAACAAGGTGTATCACGGAGGGGCGAGGTAGAAACGCAGTTTTGGGCATATGGGTGTGGAACTAGGAAAGGTCTTTTTGTTGTGGTGAAGAAGAAGAAGAAGAGCAATGAAAAACTAGCGTACATGGTAACCGTGGCGCATTATTACGTGAATAGTGAGAGTGGTTGTGGTGTTGATATGGGTTTTTCAGTTGTGGTGAAGATCGGAGTGAATAATGGGGTGTTAGATTTTAGCGTCGATGGCCCTGAGGAACACCCTACTTCGGCGTTACTTTTCATGATCGAAGAAGTGATCCAAACGGCGTCGTGGAACCCTTCTGCATGCCCTCATTGCAAGAATATCCAATCGCAGCGCCGTAGATGGCTGTCTGAGAGTGAAGAAGACAGCGACGCACCTTTTCCGGCACCGCCACGTTATGGAGGCTCACAAAACACAGCAAATAAGGGACGCTTCAACGGCGATGGCATCGGTAGTATGATTCAAGCAAAGGAAGTTAACTTCAATAAATGGTGGAGATTCCGATATCCCGGCATATATGTAATATGACCATATTTTTTTAACAACTTATGAGATAATATATATTATAAGAAAAAGTTGTGAAAATTTAGTAATTAAAATATTATAGTCCTTTTTTTTATTATGATTTGATATTGTCTTTTAATTACTATTTACTTTTTCTTCTAGAAATATAAAACTTAATTCTTATTAAGACTAATTTATTTTTATAAGAATTATCAAATGGTCGTCAAATGGTGTTAAAAGAACTTTTTACATGTAATATATAGGTTAAATTACTCTTTTGGTCCCTCTATTTGTCATGAAATTTCAGTTTGGTCCTTAAATTTTTCGTCATCTCAATTTGGTTATCATTTTTTAAAAAATGACTCAATTTGGTCCTCAGTGTTAACTTTGACCGGACAGTGTTAAAGTCAACGTCACGTGTCAATTTCTGGATTTTTTGAATTTTTTTAATATTTTTTGAATTTTTGAATTTTTTTTTGAATATTTTTAATATTAAATGGTCTGTCTCAGTTTTTTTTTTATATATATGTTACCCTTTTCATTACAGTGCTTCTAATCGGTTGGTATTGATCGGTTGGTGTTGATGTTGTCTTTGTAAATATTGTATGTATGTTATTATTATTTTATTTTTTTGGTTTTTTTATCATATTTCAATTTCATCATATTCTTGTAGTACACTAACAAATTCATCATTTTTTACTGTCTCTCAATATTTCTGACGCATTTTACCACATAGCATTATAAGTATTGTTCTTTTGTGCATTCCACAATTGAATTTGATGGGAGATAACTATAAGTTAACTTAACCCTATCCATATTTTTCTTTCATTTTCTGTTGCTGCAAAGCACTAAACTAGTAATATTTATTTGATAATAGTGCCAAATATATATATATATATATATATATATATA
>Ga0214545_1007334_pt1 | contig 18503 bp, 9 predicted proteins | sample CNSS4metaG_FD_160064 | JGI IMG/M metagenome (GOLD analysis project Ga0214545, IMG submission 160064) | Root nodule microbial communities from cowpea collected in UCLA plant growth center, Los Angeles, California, USA - CNSS4 | ecosystem: Host-associated > Plants > Roots > Nodule | place: USA...
ATTCTGTTCAAGACTTTCTCCAATTTCTAACCTTTCATTTAGGAACAACTAAGGATGTTTTCATTTGATTGTTTTGGTTCTCATCAAAATGGCCACATTGTTTACCCAATTTATTTTTTCCTATCAAATCTGGCATTCTGTTCAAGACTTTCTCCAATTTCTAACCTTTCATTTAGGAACAACTAAGGATGTTTTCATTTGATTGTTTTGGTTCTCATCAAAATGGCCACATTGTTTACCCAATTTATTTTTTCCTATCAAGATTGATTTATATATTCATCCCTAGGTGGCAAATGAACAATTTACTTTACATGCATATATACACTTTAATCTTAAATTTAGTATGGCATTGTAAATCAGTTTTTTTTTTTATTTATTTCATTATAATTTGTAAAATATGTTTATTTTATATATTTAAATTTGCAATAAATAAATATTTTTAAGTATACAAATTATATTTATTTTTAGCGAATAATTGTTTTCACTATAAAATATTATTTTAACTTTTGTTTGTTCTTTTAGAAATTATTTAAATCCAAATGAAAAATAAAATTAACATGTTGGATTATTTTTAACTTGGTTTTCATTTTTTTTTTAAATAATTGGTTCTATTTTATTAAATTTAAGGATTTACCAACATTTTTCTAACTAAAGCATTCTATGTATGGTATTTAGAATATTTAAATTAAAATTATACAAAATTATTATAAAAAAATTAGATTAAGTATTTAGGTTTTTCATTTTTAATTTTTATTTATTTTAATAATTTATGATCATAATATAATAAATTATCCGTTCTTTTACAACTTTAAGGAAAAAAGGTTTTCAATTATCTTAAATTTGATTGTTAATTAATTTATGTCAATTAGATTTGTTTTTAGGCTATATTTTGACCAATGTACATCAGAGGTATTTTAGATCAACATTAGTGATTACTTTTTCTATTAACTTTGTCGTTTCTTAGCCCATGTCAATTTTTTAACCAATATTAGTAAAGCTAATTTTGACATGTCAATAATTTTTTTTTAAAAAAAATTAGTGATTACTAAGATTTTTTTCTAGAATTATTTTTTTTATTTCATCAATATTAATTGTATTCACAGTTCATAATATTTTCTTTTAAATAACCAGAAATCTTTAAATCAATATTAGTTAAAATTGTTTTTAACCCACTTTGACAAAGGTAATTTTTCAGTTAAGTCGAAAAAAATACCTTCATGGATGACATAAAAAATAACTTAATTAATGTGAACAACCAAAATATATTTGTTAAGATTGATTAAAAATATATTGGTAAACTTTAAGGGAACAATGAAAACATCATAATCTGTTTATTTGTTGAACTATTTTTTTTTTTTTTGTCATCTAAACACATTGTTTAAGTTATCTACTACATATTAAGAAAAGAAGATACCACCAAAATTGCTACATTACTCATCTTCTTTTATTGACAAGTGTCATTAAATTTAATTTTTTCGTCATGTTAGAACTGTGTAACAAAAGGATCCGGGTTCAAATCCTACAAAAACCAAATTTTTTATTTATTTATTTATGATTTCAACTATAATATTAATTATAAGAAATATTATTATTTGTAATATTTTTATAATTTTTATTATTTGTAATTATTAATAATATTATTTTTTGTAATATTTTTATAAGTATTATTACTATTTGTAATTATTAATAATATTGTTATTATAAATATTATTTGTAGTGATAATAGTAAAATTATAACCAATATTAATATTATAATAATAACAATAATAATAATTATTATTATAATATGTTACTATTATATATTATTCTTGGTATTATTAACATTATTATTATATATTATTTTTATTATTATTTTTTTATTATTATTATTTTTATTATTATTATTATTATTATTATTATTATTATTATTATTATTATTATGAGTAAAGAAGTAATTAGAAAAATTATTAACTAGAATATACGTAAATTAATATTTAAATTAGTAGTGAAATTATTAGTATTACTATTAGTATTATTACTATTATATTTTGTTATTGTGAAAATTCTTAATATTATTAGTAATAGTAAAGTTATTAGTGTTATTATTATTATTATTATTATTAGTATTAGCCATATATAATATATTAATATTATGATTATATATGATTGTTGTTATTATTAAATTTATTGATAATATTAGTAGTAGTAAAAATATTAGTATAGTATTACTTATAATATCAACATATAATAAAAATTATTATTATTTTTTGTATTTTTATGTGTTATTATTATTATATTAGACACCCATCTTATTTTTACTTACTATAGGATCATGTTCTAATTACTTGCATTTTTTTGTTCGTTTTGTTGTTGATTTATCATTACATCGGAGTAATTAAATAAAAAAAAAATAGTTACTAAAATTAGTAAAATAATAAAACTGAAAAAATAATTTGTTTATTATGAATAATTAGTTAAATTTAAAAAATAATAATTAAAAGGATAAAATTGTAAAAACAAAAGAAGACACTAAAGATGTGTATCTTTTCATACATGTAGTTATTCTATTACTATTATTATTATTATTATTATTATTATTATTATTATTATTATTATTATTATTATTATTATTTGTATCATTACGGGATAATAATCTAGAGTATTATTATTATTTGTATTATTTTTATTATTATGATTATGATTATAGTTAGACATACAATTTACTTTTAGGTTTAATCACACGGAAGGCCCTATTTTTTTAAAATTTTGTTCCAATTTGTTCCTTTCCGTTAGGGCATAATTGACGGTGTTAATTGTGTGTCATGTGTCAGCTCGTGGTTTTTTTTAATTTTTTTTAATTTTTTTAATATTTTTTCTTGAAAAAACAGCTGACACGTGTCACATTAGGGTTTTGTTATATGTCAGTTTGTGATTTTTTTAATTTGGTCTCAATTTGGAAGAGATGAAATTACTTCAGTTTAAAAAGAAATTAGGACTAAATTTAGACAAGTAACAAATATAGGGACCAAATCAAGATTTTTCACATAAATAATTGACACGTGGTAGAATCATATTTTGACACGTGACAGTTTTTTTTTAATTTAAAAATTAAAAAAATTAGAAAAAATTAAAAAATCACAATTTTCACATAAATAATTGACACGTGGCAGAATCATATTTTGACACGTGACAGTTTTTTTTAATTTAAAAATTAAAAAAATTAAAAAATATTAAAAAATCACAAGCTGACACGTGACAAAACCCTAATTTGACACGTGTCAACTATTTTTTCAAGAAAAAAAAGTAAAAAAAAATTAAAAATTAAAAAAAATTAAAAATATTAAAAGAAAATAAAAAAAACACGAGTTGACACGTGACACACAGTTAACGCCGTCTATGATGTCCTAACGGAAATGACCAAATTAGAACAAATTTTCAAAAAATAGGATCCAATTGCGATGACTTTGAAGTTGAGGACCCAATTGAGATTTTGTAACGAAAACGGAGACCTTCCGAGTAATTAAACCATACTTTTATTTACTTTAGGATCATATTTCAATTATTTAAATTTTTTATTTGTTTTGTTATTAATGTATCTCTTTATATAGTTATACATTATTGTTGTTAACATTAACATTAGTATTAATATTCACATTAATATTTTTTTAACATAAATTCATTATTATTATTGACAAAAAAAAAATAACAAACTTTGACAAAGGTAAAAAATGTAATTTAGTTATTATCATACTTTTTCTTGCTCATTTAAACTTTTAGAAAATTTCACATAAAAGTTTTATATTTGTTGCAAATGTTTTTACAAATTTAAATCAGTAAAAACATGTTAAATATATCTTAAAATTCCACAGGAAACTACTAAATTTTCTGCTTATTTTTATTTTATTTTTTTCACATGATTTTCGTGCAAAAATTATTAGAAAATTATTTATTATTTAATTTTATTTCATTCAAAGTTTTAATTCACAACAAATTTATATTCTTTTAAAATTTTTCTATAAATTATATTTGTTAAAAAGTTACCATAATTATAATATCAACAATATTTTAATACATGGTAAAATAAATATTTTTCAATCATAAATATTTTAAACATACAAAGGATTTTAAAAATATTTATTTTAAATATTTATTTAATCAAAATTGATAATATTTATTTTTATTTTATTTAAATGTTTATATTACAATGACCATAAACTATAAATATTATTATTAAATTTATAAAAATACAATATCATATTTTTATGAGGTAATTTTATATTATATTTAAATAAAAAATATATATGTATAGTTTACTATTAAAAAAAATGTATATGTTTTATTACTTTTCTCTTAAAAAATTTTATTTAAAAATTAATTACACATTTTTGTTTAAATAATAAATATAATATCAATTATATTATTTAAAAAAAAACTGTGTCTATGCATGGGTCAGAGACTAGTTTATTTGAAAATAAAAGTATTAAAAAAATTATTGACATTTTGACATATTTTAAAAAAAGTGGAATTTTAGAATAGATTAAGAATCACCAGGCAAGATTCATCATCTACGTCAAGGTTGTTCTGACGAGTAGATTAATTTTTATTGACAAGAGGAAGGACAACCTTCTCATCTAAGACTCGATATTCTTAAAAAAAATAAAATAAAAAGTAAAACAATAAATAGAGAAATCGAGTCAAGATCATACGGATCAACTTCTTCTTGCGCCAAAGATCTTATCATTTAAAAGTAATTGGAGCCCACTAAGACCATCGACGCAAAAACTTCGCTAAAGGTACGAAGACAACGAGAACCTTTATCTTCTACACTCTTGTTGATGATTTTTCATAGCAAAGTCTACTGCATTTGATAGCATCGTTGGAGCACCAAGGCATATGTTAGGAATCCAAGTGTGAGTCTAAGTCCCACATTGGCTAGAAATGAGAAAGTAGAGCATTATATAAGAATAAAGACCCATAAATCCATTGCCTTAAGGTTTTGGGTTGAGAGTGGTGTCAGTGCCTTATATGGTTGAGCTCAGGTCTCATTGGTGTTGTATCTCTCTAGTGATACCCCTTCCTTAAAAACCTAACAAGTGGTATCAGAGCCGATGGTTAAAACCGGCTCAGACAAGTACTTCGTTGAGTTTGTTGGCAAACACTAGAGCAAAGGTTTGGTCAGTAAGGAAAAGGTTGTCAAATTTGAGCCATGCCTCCAATCTAGCATCTATTGATTGTCACTAGCATTCCTTATGACGTTAATTGTCTCTTTTCCATATTTTTTACGGGTGGGCAATGTAGGAGACCCAAAAATAACGAATAGGGTTGTGACATCATTGTGGCAAGACTCAAATGACCCAAGTCTATTCTACATTGTCCTTTCCTCCTCAAATAGCTCAGACCCTATGGATTATGTTTCCCGGTTGGCCTCCCCACTCGTTGACATATCTGAAATGCCCAAGTACAATAGACTCCATAACACAACAAGCCTCAGATGCATCCCTACTCCTCGATATAATTGAAATATTTGAATAAAACCTATTTGACAACACCATGAACCTGAGTGGCATCCCCACTTCTTAACATAATCAAACAACGTACAAGCCTCAACAACACATCGAGCCTGAACCCACACCTCAACATAATGTCCCAATTCAACCTACTCGATGACACAGTGAGCCTGAGTGACATCTCCATTTCTTGACATAATAAAAATGTTCCACTACCACCTATACGTTAGGACGGTGAAAATAACATATTTTGAAAAGTCTCACATCGCCTAGGATAATCAAGGAGGTGAGTGTTAGTGACTATATAATGGGCTTTGAGTCCATGATGTTCCTTGTCCTAGTCAAACACACTTTATTGTATTTAACTTCTCTTATACTCATGTAGTAGAGTGTTGTGGGATTTAAGTTTAACTCTTGCTTTTGAGAGTACTTGGGGTCAAAGGGCATGGGAGGATAGTTTATGTATTGTACAAATTTTTACATCGTGTTTCTTTGGAGGTCGTGGTTTTTCTTTGATTTTGGGGTTTCCACATTATATGCTTGTAATCCTTGTTTTTAATGATGCATTTTTCCTAATAGTGGTATCACAATTATAGTTCAGTAGGATTTTTTCTTAGTATGCTATGTGATTGCAACGTAGTCCGATCTTCCATATTAGAAAAGATTAATTCCTTATTGTTGGATAATCATACTTGGTTGTTGAAGTTGCAATGAGAAATTTCATGGAAGGATCATTGTCAGCGTTGTGTTGATGTGGTGAATCTGCAGTTGATTTTGTGGAGGTGCAAGGACCGTGAGTTGTGCTAAATCTGTAGTGGAGTTAGCCTGTTGCGAGATGCTCTTGGATCTGCAAACAATGTCGTAGTTGGTGCTCACATGGCCCGGTGAGTGATGTACGATGGAGATTTAATCTATATGAGTCATAATTTGCGACATGTGCGTGGAGGAAGTGCTATGCAATTTATAGATATGTTTCGATGAAAGTCAATGGTGGTGCTACGCCGATAGGTGTTGCGTCTTCGGCGTGGGAGTCAAATGACACGGTGGCTACGAAGTGTGGACGTTTGAATTGTGGCTTTTCGCAATGTTATATGGTTTTGCGTCATGGGTTGCGGCATCGTTGGGATGAAGGGTGTATGGTATTTATGCAAGGCATGTGGTGATTATACATGGGCAATTGTTAGCATTGATGCATGTTGCATGAAAATTCTTTGGATGGTTTAATTTCAAGTGGAAATTCTTGGGATGGTTTGATTCCGAGTTGAAATTCTTGGGATGACTTGATTTAAAGTGTAAATTCTTGGGATGGTTTGATTCCAAGTGGAAATTATCAGGACGACTTGATTTCACGTGATACTCCTTATGGTAGAGTATGATTGCTAGTATAGGCAATGAAGATGTGTTTATTTTAATCTTGGACTGATGAAAATAACATATCTTGAAAAGTCCCACATCGCCTAGGATAACCAATAGGGTGAGTGTTAGTGATTATATAATGGACTCTAAGTCCATGATGTTCCTTGCCCTAGTCAAACACATTTTAGCTTGTATTTGACTTTTCTTATACTACTATAGTAGAATGTTGTGAGGTTTGAGTTTAATTTTTGCTTTGGAGAGTGTGGATGTACTTGGGGTCAAAGGGCATAGAAGGGTAGTCTATGTATTGTACAAATTTTCAATAGTGTTATTCTTTGTAGGTCATGGTTTTTCTCTGATTTTTGGGTTTCCACGTTATTTATGTTCCTTGTTTCTATCTTATTTTTCTATTAATAGGGTAATTCTTGGGGGTAAATACGATAATATTTATTATTGATGATGTGTTTTTTCCTACCAATAGTGGTATCACAACTATGGTTCGGTAGGATTTTTTCTTAGTATGCTCTGCGGATGTAGCGTAGTCTAATCTTCCACATCAGAAAAATTAATTCCTTGTTAGAGAATCATCCTTAGTTGCTGAAGTTGCAATGAGAAATTTGATGGAAGGATCATTGTCAGTGTTGTGTTGATGCGGTGAATCTACAGTTGGGTTCATGGAGGTGTAAGGAATGTGAGTTGTGCTAGATCTACACTGGAGTTTGCATGTTGCGAGATGCTCCTAAATCTACAATGTATACGTGTCACTCTTCCACTGACGTGGTGCATTGTACAGTGACGTGGTCGTTTATTTACTATGACATAATGGCATGTTGTTTAATTGAAAGGGGATTAGGTTAACGAATTAAAGGAAATTGGGATTAGGGTTAGGGTTCACTGGTGGGGACAAAATTGGATTGAAAGGCATTTGTATCATTTTGGTTTATAACTAAAAAAATAGCGATTTTAATGAAGGGGAAAGGGAAAGATCATAGAAATTTTAATGGAGATGGAATAATCCTTATTTTGTTCTCATGGGAGTGGAAAAAAGATTAAAAATCATATATTTCATGTCTTCTAAATTTACATTCCAATGCACACAAATTTCGTCCCCGGCAACGATAAAAAAAAAAAACGAGGACTTACTTTATTCTCGATTTTCATCGAAGAGAGTTGGAGAACTCTTAACCGTGATTGTAATGAAAACCTAAGAGAAGATGAGATTTAAGTAAGATATCAAGAAAGGGAAATGTGAATATATCAACCTACACACACAAAAAAAAAGATCTTTCTTTTCAATCAGTAATGTATAATCCTAATTTAACATTAATTGTAAATAAAGATACATAAGAGTATAAGAGTAAGAGTAAGGTAAATCTTTATTCGATCTAAATAAATTATTTTATAACTTGAAAAAAATAAGTAACTAAATAAGGGTTTTATCTTACTTTAGGAGAAATAAATATTTTTAAAATGACTTCAATGTTTTATATTTAATTAAATTTTAAAAAAATTACTGAAAATATACTATTAAAAATTCTCATATTACATGATACTTTTCTTACAAATTTGTTAAAAAAATTTGCAGGAAAAGACTTTTTCCTGTTATTTTTTTAAGAATCTATGATTTTTTAGTAGTGAAACATTTGAATTTTCATAAAATTAATTTTGTTATCTAAAATCATTGTTTAACTTATTTAATTGAAATTAAAAATATTAAAAAGTTATTGATATTTTGACATACTTTAATAAGAGGGACAGTTTTAGAAGGAAGGATATTTGACGTAAAAAAAATCAAGAAATATATTAAATAATTTAAGAGAAGCTTAAAATGAAGGTAATGGAGAGTGTTTAGAAATAACTAAAGAATGAAAGTGAGAAAACACTTTTAATATAAAAGGAGAAGAAAAAAAGTTTAAGTATTAAAATGGCTAAAGTTTAAAGATTATGAGTGGAAATCATATCAGAAAATTAAATAATAAATTGGTGATTATTAAAAAATTAAGACAAGATGGTTGGGAATAAAAGATGTGGGTGATGAACTCCTATCCTGTTTTCTTTTTCTGTAAATGTGGAACAATAATATAATAAATTTTATAAGTAACAAAATATTAATATAGATGAAAAATCCTTAGAAATACTAACATAATAACTTATTAACAAAGAAATTGATAGAACATGTCTTCTGAATAACTGAACCTGACAGTGGTAGAAGAATGGTTAAAGTTTTGCGCATTCATTTTAGAGAGTGGTGAGGTTTAATTTCCCAATGCCAAGAATACGTAGGGTCAATGGGTAGGTAAGATAAGAGTTTCATTGGATTTGAGTTGGGTGAGTTATTTCTTTGAAGAAGCTGAACCATTACTAGACTTTGAGTTTGAGACCTATAAAATGCATTTCACTTACCCTTGTTGGATATTATTGTTTGCACTGCATGTGTTCGAAACAATGGCTGATAGAATAAGCTCTTTGCCAGATGAAGTGTTGGGTTATATTTTATCTTTTCTTTCCAGCAAGCTATCTGTTTCAACCAGCATCTTCTCCAAAAGGTGGAAACCTCTCTGGCGCTCAGTTCCTGCTCTGGACTTGGACTAACACTGTACCAACTGGAATATATTATCACATCCCGGTCTTTTTGTTTACATTTGCACCTTCATCCTTTCCCGGATTTTGAAACAACCTATCCAAAGATTGCGTCTCAGAATTTGTCCTTTTCAACGAAAGTTCGTCGGTGATGAAATACTGTCATTTGTTAGTGATGCTGCTTTCAGTGGCACAGTTCAACATCTTGATCTTCATCTTGATTTTTCTATTTGTATTGATATGTCATATGACCTATTTTATTGCAAAACTCTTAGGGTTCTTAAATTGCATAGCGTGACATTATGGGTCTTTTCTTCGGCTGATCTTCCTTTACTTAAAGTCCTGCATCTTTGCAGTATTAAGATTTTTGATGGTAATCATGTTCATCAAATTCTATCTGCATGTCTTAATGTTGAGGACTTGAAAATCGAGGATGTATATATACCAGTTTTTGGTGGCTATGAGGATATAAACCAGTTTAAAAGATTGCCTAATTTGCTTAGAGCTGTTATCGATAAAAATGTAGTTCCCTTGGAAGTTGTTGGCAATGTTCAGTTTCTGAGCTTAAACATTAAGGTACTGTTTCATTTACTGTCCAATTTATGCTAAGGGAAATGCTAGTTTGACTCTAAACCCTAAAAGAGAACAGGTTTTGAAATTTCTTTGTGATGCAACTCTTGTAGGCTTATGAAAAGATTAATGAACCAATTCCTACGTTTCATCATTTAACTCAGCTTGAAGTCCGCAGTAACTTTTATAATCATCTTAATCCTACTATACACTGGCATGATGTGTTTGAAGTGGTGAAGCATTGTCTTAAGCTTCGAAATCTTTCGATTGATGTGGTTAGTTGAATTATATCCTTCTTTATTATTTACTTCCTTATTTTTTTATTTATTTTACTTTGTTTCCATTGTTGACAGGGGAGCTTTCAGAGTCCACCTAGCATTGATGATTGTGCCTTCTTACGATGTGTTCCCAGATCCATCTCAATGAACCTTAAAACATGTATTCTGAATAAGTATACTGGAGCACACTGGGAGTTGGAATTTGCAAAATATATTATGGAGAATGCAAAATTTCTTAAGGACATGGTAATCTGTAGTGACACTAATAAAGAAGTCAACAAGCTTGACACAATAAAGGAACTGTCACTATGTTCAAAACTCTCTCCTGCTTGCAACCTCTCATTTACGACGTTTGAGGATGTTTATTGTTTTAGTTCAAGTTCTGAATGTTTCTGTTTCTAATCAAGTTGTCATATTGTTTACATAATTTGATTTTTTTTTTCCTATCAATTTTGGTTTATATTACCTATGATTAGGTAAATATGCGGTTTACTTAGTTTACTCTATACACGAATATATAGTTTAATCACAAATTTAGTCTGGTATGGTAAATTATTGTTCTATTCTAATTATAATTTGTAAAATATATGTTTATTTTATATATTTAAAATTTATAATAAATACATACTTTTAAATATATAAATTATATTTATTTTTTCACAACTAATTGTTATGATTATAAAATATTATTTTTAACTTTTGTTCATTCTTTTAGAAATTATTTAAATTCAACTGGAAAATAAAATTAACGTCCTGGATTAATTTTAACTTGTTTTCATTCTTTTAGAAAAATAACTATTTGCATTTTATTTATAACATGTATAAAGAGATTCTCTCTTTTGTGTCCACATTTCATAATATCAATTTTATCATTTATAATATAATTATTTATTAATTTTTTTAAAATTAATGATTATTTTTACTTATTTTCTATAAAATTGTTTTTCTTTTTTTCTTTTTTTTATTCATCAATAATAAATTTCTCTATTCATTTCACTTTATTTTTAATAAATATAAATTTATTTTATATATTAACTTAATAACATTACATATTATCACCTATTAATATATTATTATTCATATCTAAAAAATGCGTACACATAGACGCGATAGCGCCTGTATGGATGCTAGTTAAATTTAAGGATTTACCAATCCCTTTTTGGACTAAAAGCGTTTTGTATATGCTATTTAAAATATTCAAATAAAATCATAAATTATTATAAAAAATTAAATTAAGTATTTATGTTTTTCAATTTTTAATTTTAATTTATTTTTATTTAATCATTTATAAAAATAATGAACATGATTTTATCTGGTATGACAAGTTCTCAGAATCTTAATATCATTTTTGGATGGATAATCATTACACTAAATAATTGTTTTTTTGATATACACATTTATTATTAAAAATATAAATGACATTATTAATATCTTATAATAATAATTAGAGTATCACCTGTCCTTATATTTGTAACTGTTCTTAATGGGGACATAGACAAGCCTTCAGACAAGTAGTTAAATCTTGATGGCTTTGATAGACCTTAATGAGATACTCTTGAGGGTTAAGACATAGAGAAAGATCTATCTGCAAAAGACTTTTTGACGCCTAAAGTGAGTAAGAGAGTTAAGATATTTAGTAAGAGAGAATGAGTATTTGAGAGTGTATGTTTCCCTAGAGAATGCAGGTGGTATTTATAGGGCTTTTTGGATCTTGAGGTCCATGTAATAAAATTGGTAATGCAATATCAAATAATGTCTTACCTTAATTATGTGATAATCATAAAAATATTATGCCAACTTACCTCTCTATATAAAGTATTCTGCAAATATATGGTATTAAAGAATATCGTAAAATAGTTAGACTACAAAAATTTGGTGTAGTTATCGTTAATACGAGAATATCAAATTTTTTAGGAGTATCTTAGGATATCTCCATATTATTGTGCTTAATGGACCTTATTAAATTGCATTAATGGGTCGGGTAGGTGTATAAGCCCCCTTAGTCTCTGGAGTTTGATTAGTCCATGAAGGAGCCTTTTGCAGCTCTGTCTAGAGTTCAAGCCGAGTTGTGATAGGTTGTCCTGCATATCCTACGAGGTTTGTTTGAGTGTTGCCTACTTAGGTAGGCTTAGGAGCATAGTTATACAGGCTTCAGAATGTGTTGGGCTACGCAAGCTTTTAATTTATGATGCCGAATTAGGCTAGCTTTATTGGGAGTTGTGGAGCATTAATGAGTGGTTTTCTTTTGAAGAGTTGTAATGATTGCATTATCTCATCGCATTAAATGCATTGATCATAGTTGATGTGGAGTCTCTCATCGTTACTCCCCTTTGATCATTTCTTTCAGTGGTTACTGTAGCGGTTCCTCAAAAGTAGAAGACGTTGAAAAAGAAAATGGTCCAAGGACGAAAAAACGTGCCTTTTGCGTCGCAGTTAAAGTCATCTGCTCTTATTAGGGATTCTAGGTTTACCTGTATTCCAGGTTTAACTATATTCAATACTAGGAAGCGTGATCGATTTCCTCTTATTAGGGGTTCCAAGTTTACTAGGATTCAAAACGAGGTCGCTTCTTATGCTTCTGAGTATGTAAGTGAGGTGAGGGTGATCAAACTTATGGCCACTTTTAAACTCTATCCAAAGGGACATGCCACCCATCCTTGTCTTTCAAGTGATATGGTATTCACTCGTCTTAGCAAGAAAGAATGCAATTTGGTCTATGTTTATGAGTATTTCCGAGACTTTGATATTTCATTTCCTTTGTCCGCTTTTGAGTGTGGCCTTTTGTTCGTGTTGTTAGTGGCACCAAGCCAGCTTCACCCCAACATTTGGGGTTTCATAAAATTGTTTGAAGTTGTCTGTAGCCAACTCGGTCATACCTTTAGGCCTTGTATGCTCATCTTTTTTTATCAAATGAAGCACAAGGCTAAGATTGGTTAGATATCTCTAAATGGTACCTAATGTGGCTCTTTATTTATTATGTACACCCAATCCTTTAAGAATTTCAAGTCCAAATTCTTTAAGGTGAAGGTCTCCTCTCTTGAGGTCGAGCTTAAATATTTCCTATCTCTTGCTCTTTTATGAAGAAATTCAATTTGATACCTGATGGTCAGTTGAGTGTCGAAAAGGAGAGGGGGATTAAACTTATTGGGTAGCTTCCTCGACCCATTAATTATCCGGACGTGCTTTGAGTTTCCCAAACGAAGGACCCTACCACTCTCTTTGAGGCTAAGGTTACCAGAATCCTTGTTGTTGCCATGTTTGATTGATTATTGACTTCTTTCTTTATTTTGCAGACATCATGTCCTCGGGGGTTTACTATAAGGCGTGGAAGGTCGCCCATGAGAAGAAGTAGAAGGCCAAGGCCGCTAGGCCGATCACGGGGGCGACTTCTCCTACTCCCAAGAGGAAGAAAGTTAGTGTGGCTTCTCCCGTCAAGGAACGAGAAGTAGGTCAATATTCAACATCTCCAAAATCGATCTTTGTCGCGCTCGAAAGAGTTGTCACCAAGGTGGATGGGTGTGTGTTGGCCAGGGCCCACAAGTTGATGGAATGGAGTAGTTGCCTCAAGGCGAGGCTTCCATTGCTCCTTTTTTATGTTCCACCCACGATTCCTGGGAGGTTTCTAGCTATCCATGTTGAAGCGCATCTTTCCGCCTTGAGCATGCCACGACCTCGTGCCCAACGTACAGTCTCTTAAGCTTCTGAACATGCATAGGGAGAGCGTGGAGAGTGACACTCTCTGGACTTAAGAACTGCATGGCTTTAGGTGAGGTTATGCTGGCTTGAGTCATGCCTATCATAAGGTTTTCCAAGGGCTACCTGGTTGAGAGAAAGAAGTGGCGTAGTTGGAGGAAGCAAAGAAGAAGACCAAATTGAAAATTCAACGACTTGACACATGTCATGTACAGACACGGTGTTAACTTCAACTTAACAGAGAAAAACAAATTGAATCTTTTAAAATAATTGAAAGACTAAATTAAACTAACAAATAATAAGGGGACCAAAATGAACCAAACTAAAAACTTGGGGGACTAAATGAATAATTATACCTATTTTTTAAATTTGATTTTACATTTTTATACATTAAAATAAATATTGTTAAAATAAAATTTTACCTCATAAGAGATATTCAATTATTTTATTCAAGAATCGAAATGTAATTGATATTTAACTTATTTAATTGAAATTACAAATATTAAAAAGTTATTGATATTTTGATTTAATAAGAGGGACAATTTTAGAATAAAATATATTTGACATACAAAAATCAAGAAATATATTAAATAATAATTTAAGAGAAGCTTAAAATTAAGGAAACGGAGAGTGCTTAGAAAGAAAGAATGAGAGTGAGAGAAACACTTTAATATAAAAGGAGAAAAAAAAAGTTAAGAAATAAAATAGTTAAAATTAAATATTATGAGTGGAAATCATATAAGAAAATTAAATAATAAATTTATGATTATTAAAAAATTAAGACAAGATAGTTGGGAATAAAAGATGTGCGTGATGAACTCCTATCTTTTTTTTGTTTTTCTTTTTTATGTAACCGTGGAACAAAGGAAAATTATCTTTTGAAAAAAAAATTCTAACAAAAGTTGACAAATTTTTCTTAAATAAAATTCAAATAGATTAATTTTTTATTTTTTAAGTAAAATAACATAATAAAGTAATATTTTTTTTTCTCAAAATTGATAGTTTGTCAAAGTTTGTAAGGAAAAACTCTGTTAATATATCATATTTTTCATGAAACATATATAATACAAAAAAGATATTTGAACATTATTTTTAGACTCAGTTTTGACATGCTCAACACTTAAGTTTTAAAAATTTATTTTTATTAAATGATATTAATTTTTGCACGTGTGGACAATTTTGGAGGCAAAGGAAAAGTATTTTGCAGAAAGAAGACAAAAATATTTTGTTTGGCTGAAAGAAGATAGAGGCAACGAGAAGACCTTGACAGGAGACCTATTTTCGTTACCGTCATCCACACCTATGCCGACGGTGGTTTGTAAGTTTTCTTTGATTCTATCTCACACCTTTCTCATACCTAAATCATCCTCAACTTTGTAACCCAACCGTGATTTGTTCATTTTTTTGGCACAGAGAATCTACAACCCAAACATCGAAAATGTTTGGTTTTTGTGAGATTCACCACAAAAGTTGAAACATTAGGTTTATTTAAGGAAAAAGGTCATATCTTTTGGCAATAACACTCATTGCAAGCAAGGGATGCAGTATGAGTGATTGCAAGGTTGGGAGAATCAAGTTTTTTGGGTGTTGTTGTTGGAATCCTTCTTTCGTCGACTTTCATTTCGTTTTTCGTTCTGTATGTGGGGAGTAGTGCTGGAATAAGTGGGGAGTTTTTCTTAATATTATGAACATCAATAACAGTTTTTTTCATGTAATAGGGAAAATTTGTTTCTTTTGGCAGAGATTTTGTATGTTATTATGTGTTTTCCTTGGTGTTGGTTCTTCCATTTTGTCAAAGACTAAGAACTCAACTAAATTTGGTATGGGATGGATGCATGGAAAAATTGTTAAAGAAAAAAAAATCACATCAACACTCAAATATATGTGGGGAGACATGTGCAAATAACTGTAGAGTTGTGTTACGGATTTTGTACACATTTCAAACAAATTGTAAATTATGAATGATCATGTTTATTGTACCCAAAATGAAAAAAAAAACATTGAATTCCTTACGAACAATTAAATAGTCCATTGGAGTCATCGTTAAACAAAAAAAAATATGGCATCACCAATCACTAATATGTGGGGATCCATGTTAAAATAAGTGGGAAGTTGAGTTGAGGTTTTTGTACAAATTATGTATTGTATTGTAATTATCAAATAGCATGTACAATGTATCCAATATAGACAATATAAATTACATTGGAGTCTTTATGAACAAAATAATATATTGGAGATAGTCTTGACGAAAAAAATCATATCACATCAACACTCACACAAATGTGAGGAGACATGTGTAAATAACTTGGTAGTTGCGTTATGCATTTTGTACACATTGCAGACATCTTACAAATTATGAATGACTATCACTACAAAAAATCATGTAAATTGTGACGATTTTATTATGATAGTTGTTAAAAATCGCCACATTTTACAATATAATACGACGATTTTTGAACTGCCACAATTTACATGTAAAATATGGTGGTTTTAATCGTCACTTTTTAAACCGCAATATTTTACATGTAAAATACAACGGTTTTAACCGACATATTTTAATAAATTTAAATAATAAAATTTTCTCGGGTTCAAATTCCCTCTTAAGTTTGAAAATTTTTCCTCTCAGTTTTTTTCCGGATTTTTTTCCCTTATTCTCAACTTTGCATTTCACTTTAATGATCCTTTATCTTGATTTCTCCTTCCCAATCTTATCTCTCGCTTCTCATTTATTTCAACATTTCAACTTCTCCTCCCAACATTTTAACTTCTCTTCCCCGAGATTTCAAGCGTCCCAATGTTTAAAGTGCCTCAACGTTTCAAGTTCTCGAACCTTTCAAGCTCGAATATTCGGTCACTTCACTCTCGCTTCACTTTTTGCACCCATTTGTCTAGTGATTGGTAAGTTTAAGAAAAAAAACTGATTTAGGGTTTTATCGAGCATTTTGATTTGGCTGGAGAAAGTTTAACATAATTTTCTTTGAGTGTTTTTGAGTCTTAATAGGTTATCCTTTGGACTATCTTGGGGCGTTGTAGGGCATTTGCACTAAACACATATCGGTCGAGAAAAGGTATGGGTGTTTCAACCTTTCTTCATTTCGCTTGTAAAGGTTTTTTTCTACTTTTTGTTATAAATTAGGGAAAATGGCTTATAAATTAGGTTAGAAATTTAGGAACGTTTGTGGATTTTCAGGATGTTTGGTATTGGGTTCTAACATATGTTGTTGTTGCTGCTGCATTAATGGACTGTGGTGTGACTAGGAAGGATGCTTAAAACTTGTGGAGATGGAGGTACAATACTATTCTCAATTTTTCACACTGGTCTTTCTTTCCTCTTCAACCATTTAGACCTTAAATTTGTTGTGAATGATTTTTGTCTATATCATGTCTTTAATTTGTCACTTTCTAACAGATGGGAAATTTATGATTATAAGTAGTGAAAAAGTTAATAAACTCACTATGTAAGTTGATTTGTAATTTGTTCTATATGTGAAAAATTTTGAGCACGATAACGTCCTCTTATTCAGATGGCATATGGTATGATGAACTAGTTTTCATGGTTGGATTTGTTTGTCAAGTTACTAACTTCGAGAGAATTGAACCATAGGGCGGGTTAAGATCATCAATCATTTTGGTTTTTCTTTTTCTAGGTGATTGATTGATCTATGATGTAATGTTCATGAAAATGGGTTACTGCAACTGATAATCAAAAAAATTTACAATAACTCCCTAGTTAATCCAGCATGACTCCCCAGATACCATTTACATTACTTATGGGACAATTTGTAATGTTTACAATCCAAATAAGTTGTTATTCAATTTAGTCTTCATGGAAATAGTTTATTTTTGTTGTTCATAACTCAAGATCAAAATGACCATCTTAAGTTCCCACTTAAGTTTATATTTTACATTAAAAAAACTGTTATTGATGTTCATAATATTAAGAAAAACTCCCCACTTATTCCAGCATTACTCCCCACATACAGAACCCAAAACGAAATGATAGTCGACGAAGGAAGGATTCCAACAACAACACCCAAAAAACTTGATTCTCCCAACCTTGCAATCACTCCTACTGCATCCCTTGCTTGCAATGAGTCCTATTGTCAAAAGATATGACCTTTTCCTTACATAAACCCAATGTTTCAACTTTTGTACTGAATCTCACAAAAACCAATCATTTTCGATATTTGGGTTGCAGATTCTCTGTGCCAAAAAAATGAACAAATCATGGTTGGGTTACAAAAATGAGGATGATTTAGGTCTAGGAAAGGTGTGAGATACAATCAAAGGAAACTTACAAACCACTATCGGCGTGGGTGTGGATGACGGCAACGAAAATAGGTCTCCCGTTGAGGTCTTCTCATTGCCTCTGTCTTCTCTCAGCCAAACACAATATTTCTGTCTTCTTTCTGCAAAATACTTTTCCCTTTGCCTCCAAAATTGTCCACACGTGCAAGAGTTAATATCATTTAATAAAAATAAATTTTTAAAACTTAAGTGTTGTGCATGTCAAAACTGAGTCTAAAAATAATGTTCAAAT
>Ga0214545_1007339_pt1 | contig 18491 bp, 10 predicted proteins | sample CNSS4metaG_FD_160064 | JGI IMG/M metagenome (GOLD analysis project Ga0214545, IMG submission 160064) | Root nodule microbial communities from cowpea collected in UCLA plant growth center, Los Angeles, California, USA - CNSS4 | ecosystem: Host-associated > Plants > Roots > Nodule | place: USA...
AAGTTCATCAATGTTGTAGTTTGCAAATTTAATAAATGTTTTGGTTCACATGAAATTTTATTTGGTATTCTAATATAAAATGTAAACAATTATAATTTATTTTAAGGTATTTGGCATCGAAGAAAATTCTCCTAATATTGAATATTTCATAATATTATGTTTTCTTTACCGTAATTTTTTTTCTTTTATAAAAATTAATATTGAAGTAGTTAGAACACGGGTACGGGTATGGGTACGAGATTATACCCGTTACCCGGTGGGGATGGGGATGAGAAAAAAGTTTGATACCCGTTGGGTTTGGGTATGGGGATGGGGATGAATTTTTTTTGTGGGAATGGGTATGGGATAGCGAAACCCGTCCCCGCCCCGTTGCCATCCCTAAAGTTAATGCTATGAATTTAAAATCTTATCTTCAAGAGACAGAATTTTTAATACTTTGACAAATATATTCTTTTAATTTAATTTTTTTAATTTATTCTTTAGAAAAATTACAAAATTGTAAAAAAAATAAAAGTATATATTTATACTCATATTTTTATTCTTTGTTAGCCACAGTAAGAGTGAATACTTGTTTTAAATTTAGTATTTAGAAAATAAAATGATTTTGAACTTGTCATGTAGAAATAAAATAGACAAAATTTTAAAAATGTACTCGGAAATTTTCTCATAACAAAGATCTTGTGTTAAAAATTATCTTATCACATAGTTGTAATGAGTTGAATAATGCCAAGAGCCCAAAATATCTGTGTGACGGAGAAGACGATGCCTCTATCAGAGAAATTACAGAATATCCTCTGCTAATTGCTTTCGCTGTCTTTGTTTCTTCTTACATATAATTGTCATCACATATTATAAACATATTAAATTGATAAAAATGAATTTTTTTAAATAAAAAGATATGTACTTTTCATTTAATTTAATAAATTTTCAAAAAATTACTAAACAGAATTTAAATTTATTGTATGTTTCAAATAGTTTTAGGAAAAAAAAAATAGTAAGAGAATAATTTAAAAAGAATAGAAATAAAATAATTAATTAATAAATTAAAAGTTTGTGAACTAACATCTGTATTCAATACTAAAACAAAAGACTGTTGCTGTAGCGCAGGTTAGTCACGCGTATAAACAGAGGTGGTCCAACATGGGGTTAAAGGTTACGGTCTTTGAAAACCCTAACTCATAAGATAATGAGAAAAAATAATTTCTAACCTACAGAGAAGAAAACCTAAATATAGAGAAAAATAATTTAACAGTCGTTTGCGGTGTGTATTCTTGGAGGTTTTATGAATATGTTTGGCTGTCTTCCTTCTGCATAAGAAAGTATGTTGTTGATGGTAAACTTCTTTTCTTTCTTTTTTTATTTATTTATTTTGTTCCTTTGATGAAGCCAGTGGTAAGGTTTAGTTTTGCTCTGATGCATGCCACCTATCGCCATATTCATTTACCTCTTAGAACTTTCTAACACTGTCTATCATTTATTTTATTTTAGCTTTCCTTCCTGCTGTGAAGGTACTGTGAAGGAATGATTCACTTCATCTCAGCTTATTTTCGCTGGAATGAAATTCTATCACGCCTCCTGTTGGTTCAAAGAACTTTTCTGGAGAGGTATTCTTCTTTTTCATCTTTACATTTTATAAACAATCTGCATGCTTTACTTGGTCACATTATGCATATTTTTGTTTTCTTGTCTTCTTGTACCAGGTCATTGGTATCCCTCATGATTGTTTAAAATTGTTTATCATGCTGGATACGTGTGCCTTAGTATAGAAAAAACTATGACTACTATTGTTTTGTAAATGTGAAATGTTACAAATGTCAGCTGAGATATCCATGGTACAAAATGAAAGAATGAGAGAGTATAAAATACAGTACTTGTATTGTTGTTTTGAGGTGGGTATTCACCAAAGTCCTACATTGACTAAAGTGAAGAAAGGAAAAGTAAGAAACTACTATAAAAGTGATGAGTTGATTTGAGAATTAACACCACAACACAATAGGTCTTTTGGGTGTATGAGGGGCTTGGGTAGTTGTGTGTCATTAGAAGGTTTGCAGTTTTTGCCAGAAAAATTACACTATGAAGGGTTTGCAATTTTGGTCCACAAAAAATTACACTTTGAGTGATAATATTTTTGTTGAGTGTTTGTGGATGTAGACCTTGAGGTGCCGAACCACGTTAAATTTTCTGTGTATTTTTATTTATATTTTTCTACTCTTATTTATGGGTGTGCTTCCGCTTGAAGAGATTATTTTTAGTACGTGATTTCCCAACATGTATATATGTATATGTTTTCTTTAATGATGGTTTTCCTGTGATGAATACAGTACTCGTTTCTTATATGGTAATGCCAAGGAATATGGTTTCGTCCAAACATGTAGGGAATGCGGTGCAATTCTTAGAGTTTGGGGAGTGTTTGGAAAGGTATAGTTTCGGCATGTATACAATATTTAATTTTAATGCTCTGTTTGGATGTTACATTTTAGTTATTGTAGTTTTGTGTTTAATAATGGATGCTGCACAGGTGCAAGCAATAAAATGGTTTCTTTCCTACAATTGTTGCAGGGCTAAAAGACTTAAAAGCCACAAGTTTTCTCCCGTGCTTTTAACTGAAGCAAAGTTGTAGGATGTTTAAGGTTAGTATTGCCCTCTCTAATCCGGAGTTTACTTGTGACATCTAATATTGCTTCAACTATTTATGGTCCCATGTAGTGTATAATAGCATAATTGTTATTGTTTGAGGTAGATTCATATAGGTAGGTCCTTCCACTCATGGAATATTGGAGTTCATATTTTATTTGTAAGATGATGAAGTTGATGGTAATGGTAAAACTTGAAAAAGAATATGAACTTGTTGTATCTTGTTGTAGTGGATTATAAAGCTAGAAGTTCATTTTTGATAGAAACAAGAGAAACATACGTTTGTCTTTTCAGCATTTGAGATTGAACTAAACACGTTTGTATCTCTCAGGGTTTTTTTGGTATCACAGTATATGTGTTGGTTTTGGAATATAAAGCTACGGCTAATTCCTTGTTTAATTATTTCCAGTTACATTTAGATTGGCCTTTAAATTTCCATTGTAATCCACTTGGCATGTAGTAAACTACTTTTAGTAAATTAGAATAACATCTTCTGAAACTTGTTCAGATTTAGCTTTAATACATTTATAGATTGATAAAAGTAAATTAATACGTTTATTACTACAATTAATAAAGTTTTTTTTATTATATATAGAGACCGAAGGTGCCTTGTCCTGGACAATCACCAGCCTTTCCATTTTGCTACTTCTTTCAACTCACCATTCAACGAGGGAATTCCGTTCTCCTACTCCAAATTGATGCCAGATTGAACTCTATTGTTTCCAAAAAAGTGTTTATATAGTCCAAGAAAATAGGTTAATATTACACAGTTTTTGTTATGTTATTCAACAAAATATAAATGAAAAAATTACACATTTTTATCATGCTAATCTAGAAAAATTTGTTTATAAGACGGTTGTTTAAGTAATTTATTATAAAGATAATAATTAAAGATTAAAGTATCAACGTATATAATTTGTCAATCAACTTAATTAAACAATCAAACTATTCAAATATTATTGAGCAACATTTACATTCTAGCATTTAAAAACATGAAATTTTGATCTTACATAATTAGGAGTAGTAAATAATTATAACAAAAAATTAAAAACAATTGTAAAAAAATGTTCATGGGTTAAGTGGGTCAATCCGGCTCGAACCCATTTAATCCGTAGATTAGATGAGTCAGGTGGAGTTCAACCCACCATTGAAAAAGCCTAATGTTTTTCAATCCAACCTGACTCGAACTCGTGGTGAGCCAAGTTGGTTCACAGATTTAAACCCATTTTGACATCTCTACACATAAGGTTGTTTTGAGATTGACACAGTAACTATGCGACTCTTGATAATCACAAAATGCTAGTTACTCAATATTAAAAAAATATAAATTTTAGAGCAACGGTTATGGGACACAATTGTATTTTAGACTAGATTAAGTCGCAATCGGTAGCGTCAGTTAGCCGACGCAAGTTAGCAAAAAAAAAAAGAAAAATAATTTTGTGGAGATGGCTTAGAGTGAAGTAAAAAAAAATATTATTATTAAAGAATAGAGTGGGTTGACCGACACTCTTATATTATTTTTAATGGAAAAATAGATTAAGATAGTAGGGAGGGCTAAGGGACGCAATCAGTAGCGTGAGCTAGGCGACGCAATTTAATAAAAATAAAATTAAAAATTAATTTTGCGGAGATGACTTGGCCTAAGTTAAAAAATAAATATTATTATTTAGAAGGGAGAGTGGGTTGGCCGACACTTAAAGAAGTAGGTGAAAAGTTTAGATAAATTTTAACTTTACCAATTGCCTCATTTTCACTTTACCAAAATTTAACTCTTCATTTTCGTTCTTGCGTGTAGAGAGTTTCTTTCTCTCCATTCTCATTTCGCTTCCTCTCCTTTCTCATTTTCAATCCCTCCACCCAGAAAGTTTCAGTCTCCTCTTTAATTGGCGCTCAACGAAAAACCATTTCGGCCCTTGTGAGCTGTGGTTAATGAAGAGCGGCAGGATCAACCCAGAATTCGTGTTCTCTTCGATCACTAGTGCAGATTTGATAATTTACCTCGCCTTATAGGCCTCGGTTATGGCGGAACCGAAGCCTATAAGGAGGCAGTGGCAATTTTGCAATTTCAGCAACCTATATTGCTTCGGTTCTACAAACAATCGATGTCGTAAGCAACTTTAGGCCTCAGTTCCTTAAGAACCGAAGCCTATTAGGCAGCCCAAAAATGAAAATTTTAAAATTGGCGCCAGCGAGAACACATTTGGCCTCGGTTACTTTTCGACCGAGGCAATATTGCGCAGTTTTAGGTCTCGGCTGAAATAGAACCGAAGCCTATAACCCTGTCCAGAAACCCTAATTTATAAATTTCATCAGCGCCACCCCCTTTGGCTTCGAGTCCCCTTCGATCGAGGCCATTGAGCCTATTAAAATCCCCAAATCGCGAACCCCGATCACTATTCATCTTCTTCCCAAATTCTCTCTGCGCGAACCACAATTCTCTCGTCATTGCTTGGTGGACTGGCGCGAAGGATTCGCGATGGGTGCACGCTGTCGTGGAGCACGAACCAGCGGGGGCGCCACCCGCGCTCATAGTTCACCCACTTGTGAAGGATGCCGGAGATGCCGTTCCCGACGATGTCGCTGAGCATTACCTCGCCGCGTGTGGTGGTGTGCTGGTGGGTCATGCACGCGGAGGCAGAGCACTGCACTACGTGGGAGGCGGAGGGGCGGCTGTGGCCGCAGTTTGAGAGGGAGCGAAACTACGATGGCTGACGGCTACGTGGCTGAAAGGTTGGACGTAGTGCAGATCTGAAAGGTTCGCATTTGCGTTGTTGTTTCGCTGTTGTAACTGTTCCGGCGTGATGGTTCTGGTTCGCTACTTCCATGGTGGAGCGTTAATGGTGTTTTGAACGCTGTTGTTGCTGCAAGCGCGGTGGTGATGGTTCAGCTGTTGTGCGAGCAGCTTGCTCATGGTGGTTCGATGGGGTATGATGTTGCGGTGGTTGTGCGTTGCAGAGAGGATGGAGAAGCAGTGGCTGCCGACAATGGTGGAACGTGAACTGCCATGGTTGGTGCGCGAGGAAGCTTCGCGGAGGCTGCAAATTTTATTTTATTTTTTTAAAAATATTGAGTCTATGGCTTCGATCTCTCTACAACCGAGGCAGAAAAGAGACCTATGGCTTCGGGTAATGACCGAGGCCAAAAGGGGGTGTCTTTTGGCCTCACTTTAATATGTCTCGGTTCTTAAACCGAGGCAGAATCTCGAAAATAACCGGGGCCAAAAGGGGTTACTGTAGTAGTGGATGTTTCTTTGGTGCAGAAGGAGGTGGGTAGTGGGCAACGAAAGGGAGATGATGACTTCAATATTTTTCTCGCATTCTCTATGAAATGAGCTAGTGAGTTCTAATCCCTCATATTTGAATATATTTATCATTTGAAGAAATTGGTTTTCCAATTGATTGAATAATGGTTTCCGAAATGTTTGGCAGCTATTTTCCCGATCGAATACCCCGTGTTATAGCTATTTTTATCTACCTAAGTGAAGGTGAGGTGGTGGGAGGCCAACTGAAAAAAGGGGTTGTTGTAGTGTCGAAGTGGTCGCCCTGCAGTGTTGGAGTGTTGGTGGTGTAGACCGCAAGGGTGAGGGATTCTATTAATTCATTGGTATTTTATTAATATTCGTTTTGCCACATTTGGATATATGATGCATGTTTGAATGTTTTAAGTGTGTTTGCTACATGAGATACTGAAAAAGTTAACAATGCATTCTGCTATATTCTTCTTAATAATATGATGAATCTAATTTATTTTACTGGTAGCCAAATCATAAGTTATTGATAATTTGATTTGTGAATGAGGCATTCAATGCATGTGCATAATGGCTTTGAATATGTGCAAGAATGGTTATTGCTTAAACAAATATTAGAATCATTCACAAACCATTCTCTCTATCAGCATCACAAACCACTTAGGTGAGTCACTATAAACTAATATAAAAGATACTGTTTCTATTGCTGTTAGTTTGCATCTGTAATCTTTATTTTTGAAAGAAGGGTTATGTTTTTGTAATTAGTGCTCATATGAATCTCTACTATTGGAGACCTTGAAAGGGCACAAGCTAAAGTCTTGTGTATCAAGACTTTCTCGAACCTGCAACTGCAGCATATTACTTGTTTCTTTATGAGCAAAAGATTTTTGATAAGATATGAAGTAAATGTTGCTTAAGATTTAAGGGAAAGAATGTACTGATCACTAATACTTTGCTTTGATGGTATGAAAGAAAGTGGTTTAGTTTTAATTTGAATTTTGAACACTTAGCGCAGGTATTTGATTTGTGAATGGGATGTGCAATATCTTTTTTAGTTAGTAGTTTTATTTAGTATCTTATTTTTTCTAATACTACTTTAATATTTTAGAGTTTGGTGTCCAGATTTTTGTTCTAAAGTTATGGAATAATTTTTTATTTATATACAGAGCGGTAGAAACGTATAAATGAGAAGTTAATTTTAAAAAAACACTCTTGCATTCATACCATATAATACTAAATAATAAAAATATTTTTAAAGAAAACTTATATTGGAATATAGTTTATTTTAAGATTTTTTGAGTTTATAATTTACAAATTGCTATTACTTTAATTAGTATTTTATTTAATTTGTTTTCTACTACTACTTTAATATTTCAGAATTTGGTGTCTAATTTTTGTTCCAAAGATTAATTTGTTTATTTATAAGAAAACAGGTATATCTTAGAGGTTAATTTAAAAAATATATTCTTATATTCATACTATATAATACTAAATAATAAAAACAACTAAAAGGAAACTTATCTCGAAATTTAAGAAGTAACAAAAGGAAACTTAACAAGTAAGGGTGAGAAAATTTATGGCAAAGTGAAAAAGAGTTTGACATCAAAATTAGCTTTATTCTAATGCATGGCATTAGTTACCACATTCATTTACTTTTGTAACTTTTCTTAAGCTATGTAGTTATATAAGTTATTTCTTTCCACTATAAACTCTATTTAAAGGTAATGAAAATTACCGTTATAGGAGAATTCTCCTTTTTACCATCAACGATTCCCAACCAAGTATTAATACTTAATCTTTTCACCATTATGTGGGAAATATTGTACTTCAAAAACTATTTTTAATATAGTTTTTGAAATTTACAATTGTGTTTGATAGTTGATAATAATTCTTTGTTGGACATGTAGAAAAGATGGATCGTAGATGGACAAGAGTTCGTTACTAGAGTGACAGAGTTTGTGTCCAAAGCAATGGAACAAAACTATTATATTTTAGATGGAGGGATTAGGTGTCTGGGCGTCAAATGCAAGTGTCGAAAAATACATAAACCACCGCAAGTGAGGGCTCATTTGCTACAATATGGATTTATGCCAAATTACGACATTTGGGTTAATCATGGAGAAGATGGATCAAATGTTCAGAACTTTGGTTATGTATCTTGTAGTTATGAAAACATGAATTGTGGGCATCAGTTTGTTTCGGTCACTGAAATGGTGTATGATGCCTATATGCAAACATGTAATTTGATGCATGTTGAAGTCAATACGGGGAATGAAAATTTATATGAAGAGCCCCCTAACGATGAAGCGCAAAGATTTTATGAAATGTTAGCTGGTGCAAATGAACCCATTTATGAAGGAGCAATCAAGTCAAGATTAACAATAGCTATAAGACTTTTAGTAGCTAGAATCAATTGGCATGTTCCTAAAAAATGCTTAGACCATTTTATTCAAATGCTTTTGGATGTCGCTCCCAAAGATAAAAAATAATAATAATATCACTAATAATAATAATAATAACAATAATACAAATAATAATATATCGCTAATAATAACAATAATATTAATACTAATATTAATAATAATATAAATACTAAAAGCAATAATAATAATAATAATAATAGTTACTATTATTATTAAAACTAAAAATAATAATAAAACTAATAATAATAGTAATACTATTAATATTTAATACTAATAGTATTAATAATTATAAGAATATTAATAATAGTAATAATAACAGTAATATTATCAATAAAATAAAAATAGTAAATGTAATAATAAGAAGTATAATAACAATAAATATAATAATAATATTATTAATTAAAATAGTAATAATAATGATATTAATAATAATAATTTTAAAATAAATATACTAAAAAAATAATATACTAATAATAATAAAATAATGATAATAATAATAATAATTATTATTATTATAATAATAATAATATTGTTAATAATAATAACAAATACTAATAATAAAAATAATATCAATACGAATAATAATAATAATAATAATATAAAAACTAATAATAATAATTATTATTATTAGTAAGATTAACAATAGTAAAACTAATAATAATAGTAATACTATTAATATTAATACTGATAGTATTATTAATTAAAATAATATAATAATAATAGTGTTAATAATAATAAATATACTAATAATATTATGGTTTAATCATGCTTTTGGTCCTATTTTGGAGGCAAAATCTCAATTTGGTATCTTTATTTCTAAAAGTCTCAATTTGATCTCCTTTTTCATTAAAATGTCTCAAATGTGTCCTTTCTGTTAAGTTGGACTAGACAGCGTTAACTGAACAGTGACATGTGAAGGTTAACCAGTGGTGAAACTGTGACTAAGAACAGAGTACAATGACGTAGAAAAGGAATTCTTTTTAAAATAGTAGTTAAGTTAAATTAGGATTAGAGGTTTTAAACTTTGGGGAAATTGGAATACAATCAGATGAGGTAGAGGAAGAGGAAATTGCAATATCTGGTGATTCTCACATGGACCATCATTAGTCTGGAAGTTGGATTCATGATCGTGAAGAAGGTGAGGATGAACAAGTACTGCAAAAACCAAAGATTAAAAGCAAACGCAGTCTTCGTGTTCGACCTCGTCATCCCATTGAAAGACCTGAAGAAAAAATCTGGTGGTGAAATGGCATCTCACTTGGCAGTCCAAGCAGACCACAAATATCAAGTGCAACTTAGGACTGACCCAGAATCCAAACCACTTGGTGACTCAAATTCCAACAAGCATGAACAAAACATACCATCATTAAAAAATAAACGAACTTTGCCTTCACAGAGAGTAAATTGCCTAGCAAAACGAACAGGATGAGAAAATTGCCAAATCTTAATCTTAGCTTGGGCAAGCTTGTCGATACAATCAGGAACCTAGCAAAACAATATAGGTAGGCTTATTATCGGAGTGTTGTTCCACTAGATATATCTTCATATATGTTAACTTTTTTTCTAAACTACCCCATTACCAGATACCTTCATATATGTTAACTTTTTTTCTAAACTACCCCATTACCAGATACTGCAATTTCCCCTTCTTCTACTTCATCTGATTGTATCCCCAATTTTCCCAAAGTTTAAAACCCTAATCTAATTTAACTTAACTATTATTTAAAAAAAAAAAATCTCTTTCACGTCACTGTGCTATGTTCCTTGTCACGGTTTCACCACTGGTTAATCTTGTCATATCACTGTTCAATTAACGCCGTCTAGCCTAAATTAACAAAAGGACACATTTGAGACATTTTAATAAAAAAAAATGGAGACAAAATTGAAACTTCTAGAAATAAGGGTACCAAATTGAGATTTTGTCTCCAAAATGAAGAACAAGGACATGATTAAACCTAATATTATTAATACTAATTATGTTTCTATTAAAATAATATTACTAATAATAATTATAATAATAAAAAAATAATACTAATAAATAATAATAATAATAATAATATTAGTAATAGTAATATTATCAATACTAATAATAGTAATGAAAATTATAAATGTAATAAATAATAATAATAATGCTGCTAATAAAATAATAGTATTAGTAATTATAATTTTAATAATAAAAGAATTATAATAAAAATGATAAATATAATAATAGAAATGTGTGTTGAGTGGCATTTTTGAAAATAAGATAAGATAATGAGGGTATTAATTGGGTGGCATTTGCGTAAATTAGAAAAAGCACTAGTGTTATTTCGGATAGAACACCAAATGAGACGTATGAAATGACAAAAAATTCAAGGAAAAGTTATTTAGGAATTGACACATGACAAAGTACAATGTTTCTTTTATTTATATATATATATATATATATATAATAATAAATTGTCATCACATAATATAAACATATTAAATTGATAAAATGAATTTTTTTTTCAAATAAAAAGATATGTACTTTTCATTTAATTTAATAAATTTTCAAAAAATTACTTAACATAATTTTAATTTATTGTATGTTTCAAATAGTTTTAGGAAAAAAAATAGTAAAAGCATAATTTAGAAAGAATAGAAATAAAATAATTAATGAATAAATTAAAATTTTATGAACTAACAACGATATTCAATTGTATGTTTCAAATAGTTTTAGGAAAAAAAAAATAGTAAAAGCATAATTTAAAAAGAATAGAAATAAAATAATTAATGAATAAATTAAAATTTTATGAACTAAACGATATTCAAAACTAAAATGAGAGACTGTCAGTGTAGTGCAGGTCAGTCACGCGTGGTCCAACATAGAGAGGAGAGTGTTAAAGGTTACTGTTTTTTTTTTTCCTCCTTATAAAAGAAAGTATGTTGTTAATGGTGCTCTTCTTTTCTTTTCTTTTTTCTTTATTGTTTTCCTTCTTTCTTTTATCCCCATATTCATTTATCTCTCTTAGAACTTTTCAACACCGTCTATCATTTATTTTATTTTACCTTTCCTTCCTGGTGTGAAGGTACTATGAAGAAAACTGTGAAGGAATGGTTCACTTCATCTTAACTTATTTTTACTAGAATGAAATTCTTTCTGGCTTGAATTTATGATCAGTCAGATTAACTTACAAGTTTTAATCTATTTTGACAACTCTATTATATAATCTTAATATTTTTTTTTAAAAGAAAAAAGAACAATAATCCTATTTTAAAATTTTAGTTGTTTACTCTTTTTATAATGTCACAAAATGTCATGTCAAAACACAATATAATCAGTTCATAGTATAATTAACTTTCATTAAAAATCTCGGCATGGAGTTGTGAGTTTAGCATAAACATTCCAAACAAATTAAAGCATATTTGAAGAAAATTTTAATAGAATCAACCTGTATCCTTTCATGCATCCAAAAATTAGGAAGTCACAAAACTCACTATAAGAATATAGAACAACTATCATACCTAAAAAAAGCATATGAGAAATAAACATACATAAATAAAGTAGGAGATAGTACTTGCAATGATTAACATTGTACCAGTTATATCCAGTTAAGAAGGGAGATTTACTCATAAACATTATAAAATGACACTTAATAAATTTAATGTTTTAAATCACTTAAGTTAGACAGACAACAATGTGTAAACAAATGTTGAAACTAATGAAATATTGAAGAGATAAATTAGATATTAAATGTTTAAAATGAATATTTCCAAAAATAAATTATTTGTGAGTAGTAGGTGATAACTCCTTTGTTTATGATTCTGCAAAGCATAAATAGTACTATAAATATGTACGCCTCCGGTGAATTCTATGACATATATATGAATAATTGAGTTTAATATTAATTATTTGGTATATATATATATATATATATATATATATATATGATGTACTGTATTTTATTCATGTTTAGCTTATATTGTCTTAGATCATTCTTAGCACACCAACTTATCATGTTATTTTGTTTTTCTTTTGTGTTTTGTTTGTCTATTTATGATGATCACTTTACGATATCAGCAAATGAGGAGTTAGGTGATGATACATTTATGATGTAAGGAGAAAATGCTTCTGATTAAGCTCCTAGTAATTATTCTGTCAAGAGATAGTTCTTTTGAAAAACTCATGTTGTCTATAATTGGTTTCTATATATTTTATTGTTACACTTATTTTCTTTTGAAATAACTATATATAATGTTTTATTCAATATTTCTATAGATTTAATAATAAAATATTATAAATGAGGGTCTTCATTTTGAAAGACTTGTTTTAAGATCCAATAATTTATTATATAAAACAGTATAAAACTATTAATATATTAATACCTCTACACTTTCTTATAGTTGTAAAATCATTCAGAATTTTATAGCAAAACCCTATTATTTAAGCAAAAGAAACAAGGAAGAGAACATTCAATCTTACAAAATTTATGTAAAAATAGTATAAAAATTTAAATATATTGATATCTATACTTATCTTATAATTTCTGTTTCCAACATGAAATTTAAAAACATTTAAAATCTTCACAGTATTTAAGATTTTAGTTTTCCTTTTAAAAATTTATAAAAAATAGTACATATATTATATTATATATAATTTAAATGTAACAAGAATTTCATTGTCATCATAGATATCATATAAATAATTTAACATCATTACTTCTATATTTTTATATTTAAATTATGATTTTCAAGATGTGATAAAGTTATTTGTTTTATCTCGCGTGTGAATAGAGGAATGGTGCATTATCTTCCACAGAACGATGAATGGTGGAAAATCTTATTTCTTACGGTGGCATAGAGTTACATACAAACAACTTTATTTTGTATTTAGTAGTCTTTTGTAAGTTAGTTTCTACTGAATGTTTCTCACATCAATCCTAAATTCTGCACAGGTTCACAGTAACCCTAATCTTCCTTCTTCTGCTATCATCCCCACACTTTTTTTTCTTCTTTTTCTTCTTTTCCTTCTCTTATTAAGAGGTTTTGTTTTCATGGTGCAGTTCTGTAAAGGTAAATAAATGCATATTATGAATAATTTGACTCCATTCATATTTTTTTCTAATCCTAAAAGTTGCAGATGTTTTCTCAAAGTAACTCTAAAAGTTTCTCGAGATTGGTGGAGTTAAAACTGTTTAGATCGAAGGAGCGTTATCAGGATTCTGACTTGGTGAGTTTCTATTCATAGAACAAGATGATTGCTTTATTTCATTTAAGATCTAGAAGCTGTTAACTAGTTTACTGTTTTTTGTATTTGACAAATTTTTTCATGTTTATAATTCTTTTATTTAATAAATCCTAAATTTTAAGTTCATGCTGGAAATTTAAAATCTTATTTTCAAGTGACAGAACTTTTAATACTTTAACAAATATATTTTTTTAATTTATTTTTTAGAAAAATCACAAAATTGTAAAAAGAATAAAAATATATGTAAGGCCCCTTTTTATTTTTCTGCTTCTTTTTTAGGGTTGCCCTACAGTAATGGGCCTAAAGGCCGGTCCATAGGATAAAAGCCTCCAGGTTGCCCTAATTTCACACTTACTCTCACTCTTGCAGAAACTCAGCAGCCGTCACTTTCCCCTTCCGCACTAGAGCTCTGCTAGGGTTCCTCCCCAAGCCTCTCAAGCTAGCTCCGAATCAGTTTCTACTCCACGTAAGTACCCCTCTAGATCATCAGAGTTCTCTTTTCGCTTTTCCCTTGTATTCTCGCAGTTAGGGTTTAATACTAATTTGCCCTTGTTTCGTGTACCTTCTGTTTTCAGCTCTTTAGTGCGTTCTAGAGCTGCCGTGCTCTTTGGTTACGCGTCGAACGTTCTGTACGAACCCATTTCTAGGTACGGGAAGTTAGGGTTTCGAGTGTGGGTCGTCTTTGTCCTGCTTTTGTGCTTGTTGAATATTTGTATGGATAAAACTGTTGTCTGTGGCGTGTGGAATGCCTTGCATGCTTGGTTGGTTCGAAATACATGGTTGTTGCAGGTGAAACAGTGGCGAGACCTGTTAATCTCGCCCAAGCGAGCCAGTCTCGCCTAGGCGAGACAAACAGGGATTCGCCCAAACCAGTTTATGCGAAGGGTCGCCCAGGCGACCCGCTCAAATTTTGAGCGAGCAAACATCTCGCCCAGGCAGGAGGGGTCTCGCCTAAGCGAGATCCCGCGTTGATTTCTGGATGCTCTTTCGAGCCCTCGCCTAGGCGAAAGAGGTTCGCCTGAGCGAGCTTGCCTCGCCTGAGCGAGACCCCTCAGCCTGAGCAAGGTACTGGGCGAGAACAGTGTTGTGATTTGATGCCTGTTTGTTCTTGAATGATCTGTTTTGGTTGAGTATGATTGTATGATGAGTAACATGTATATAATGGAGCATGAGGTATGTTCGGCATGATTCATGAAATTTAATGATGGGTTTGGTATGAGTTTTGGCATGAGAACTAAATGAGATTGGTATTACTAAAGTGACATGAAAATGAGATGAGTTGTATCTTATGATCATGAATGGATTATGATGAGATGGAATGCGTTGGACCTGGAGATGTGAAATGTAACGACTTAAACGGTTGACATAATGAATGCACCCTTGGATGGTAAATCCTATTTGACCGTATGATTGTATTTCGTCTGTGTCAGTGCATAATTCCTTGGGAATCTCTAGGTGAGACTTTCAGGGTCGCGCTTCAGTGGTCGGGACGTAATTCCATGGCCCCTGCTAGTGGGTGTCCATGGTGGTGCCCCATCTGTATAACTAGGTAAGGATTCAAGGTAAGGTTGCATCCTGACACTCTGAGGAGCCAGTTAGTCTCACCTAGAGCGGACTGACTCCTGTGGTAAGAGTAGCAGGAGGCCTGAGATCCAGTAAGGGCTAACCTTGTGGTGAGGGAAATTTGATTCAACATAACACTTGTATTACATAGCTCAGGATCGAGCAGCTCGGGGATGAGTAGAGGTATCCACCATAAGTGCAAGCATCCGCTGAATCCGACCAAGTTATACATATCCGAATGAGTCGAGTCGAGTCGTAGTGTATTGAGTGAAGAGTCATAACATGTTTGGTTGTTACATGGATGCGAGATGATGAACATATATTGGACTGTATGATGCATATGTTGTTGGCTCTAGCTTACCCGTTTTGTTGCATGATTGTGTTGTATGTGATTGTTCTTCCTTGCGATGACCATCGACTTGGTTGATGGGAGCAGATGGGCGAGGTTCTCGTGGTCAACAAGGGAATGGCGATTCCGCAGCTTAGCCATCTGGGCTGGAGTCATCTTATTCATGATTTCTTTAGGGCTACGGCCCCTGTATCGTCTTATGCTTTCTTACTCTACACTCTTTGTTAGAATTATATCTGATTTATGCTGGCATCGTGATGTGCCAGGTTGTAGGGGTTGCGTTAAGGACCCCAAGACTACGCTGCTATACTTTATCGCGTGACGTTTTCTTTAATTTCGTTTAATATTTAAATGGGACGTTACAATATATATTTCTATTTATTCTTTGTTAAATACTGTAAGGGTGAATACGTGTTTCAAATTTAGTATTTTTGTAGTGAAAGATAAAATAAAATGATTTTGGGCTTGCTATGTAGAAATAAAACATAAAAAGTTTTAGAAATGTACTAGAAAGTTTTCTAAAAACAAATATCTTGTGTTAAAAAATATCTTATCCATATTTGTAATGAGTTGAATACGGAAGAACCCAAAGATATGTGGCAGAAGCGATGATGCCTATACCGTGGAAATTACAAAATATCCTCTGTTAATTGCTTTCTATGTCCATTTTTTTTCCTACATATAATTGTCATCATATAATATAAACATATTAAATTGATAAAAATGAATGTTTTTTTTAAATAAAAAGATATCTACTTTTCATTTAATTTAATAAATTTTCAAAAATTTATTAAAGAGAATTTTAATTGCTGGTATGTTTCAAATAGTTTTAGAAAAAAAAATAAGTAAAAGAACAATTTAAAAAGAATAGAAATAAAATAATTAATAAATAAATTAAAAGTTTGTGAACTAACATCGGTATTCAAAACTAAAACAGAAGAAAAGAATGTTGCTGTAGTGTTGGTCAGTCACGCGTATAGACATCGGTGGTCCTCCACCATAAAGAGGAGAGGGTTAGGGGTTACTATCTTTATAAACCCTAACTCATAATAGAAAAGAAGATTAATTTCTAACCTAACGAGAAGGAAAACCTAACTATAGAGAACAAAAAAAAACAATCTTTTGCGGCGTGTATTCTTGGAGGGTTATGAATATGTTTGACTGTTTTGCTTCTGCACAAGAAAGTATATTGTTGATGGTACTTCTTTTCTTTCTTTTTTTTTTTTTTTTTTTTTTTTTCCTTACTTCTGGAGAAATTTGGTGAAGCCAGTAACAAAGATTAGTTTTCTCTAATGCATATCACTTATTTACCTCTTAGAACTTAGTTAGAAAACTGTGAAGGAATGGTTGACTTCGTCTCAGCTTATTTTCACTGGAATGAAATTCTATCGCGCCTCCTGTGGGTTCAAAGAACTTTTCTGCAGAAGTATTTTTCTTTTTTAACTCTTTTTTCATCGTTACATTTTATAAACACTCTTAATAGTTCTTCAATCAATCTGAATGCTTACTTGGTCACATTATGCATATTTTTGTTTTCTTGTCTTGTACCAGGTCACTGGTATCCCTCATGAGATACTTTATCTTATTTAAAATTGTTTATCATGTTGGATACGTGTGCCCTAGTACAGAAAAACCTCCTTGGTCATTTTTGTATGTTTCAACTATAGTTGGAAAGCGATAGAATTTTTGACACACTTGCAATGCAAGAAAAAAATTAAAATATTTTAAAAACCATGACTGCTATTGTTTTTGTAAATGTGAAATGTTCCAAATGTCAGCTGAGATATCCATGGTACAAAATTAAAGAATCAGAGAGTATAAAGTACAGTGCTTGTATATATGTATATGTTTTCTTGAATGATGATTTTCCTGTGTTGAATACAGAGTACTTGTTTCTTATATCGTAATGTCAAGGAATTTGATTTAGTCCAAACATGTTGGGAATGTGTTGCAGCTCTTAGAATTTTGCAGAGTGCTTGGAAAGGTATGGTTTCGCCAAGTTAACAACTTTTCGTGATGTTTTTTTTTTTTTTTATTAATTGCAATTCATTGTTGCATTTAATAGTTGACTGATTGAATAAGCATAATCGAACAAATTGCTTTAATGATATAGAGTGATGTTACCAAATTGGAACTAATTATTTCTATTAATATTATGCATGAGTGATATTCCCTTCTGATACATTAAAGTTATAATGACATGTCGCAGCCATTCATATTATATTCATACTATATATAGTTACTTTTGTTTTTTGTTTTTTGCAGGTGAGTTTCTTTTGTTTTTTGTTTTATTTCTTTGTGTTTTCCGTTGTTATTGTATCTTGAGTTCATTCTGAAAGATGAGTGCTTCTTTTAGGAAGAAAAAAGGCGAATTACCTACTGGTCCACTGTTTCATACAGCTAAGGCAACTGGGTTTAAATTCGTGTCTGAAATGCTTGTTGCAAACACTTCTAAGTATAACGAGATGGGATCCATCATGGTGAGTGTTTTGCTTTCAAAGCAAGTTTACTCATGTTTTCTGATCGAAGAAGCTCCTATGAATGCAAATTCACGCTTTGTTAATGATATCAGGAGCATGAACATGTTAGTTGTTCAAGTTTTGATGAAGTTCTAGCTTGCAAAGGTGCTTCACCCATGAAACCAATTGCGTCGGAGAAGGTACCATACCTTTTGTTGGGTTAATTTGTGTTAGTTATTAGCATATACGTTTCACTCATTGGTGCATAGGGTTTATATGTGTGTGGTGCATCCCGTGAGAGGAGTTAATTTTTTCTGTATGACTATGCATGAATAGTTGAAATTGTTTTACCTACATCAAATCTTGACATCCATGTTAACTGTATGGTATAGATTAACTTTTCATACCTGTGATGCATTAATATTTTAAATTGGACTATGTATTCAAATCTTATTACTAGATTTTTATATGCGTACTGTACTTATGCCTATGTATCTCATATGGACTTTTGTGTTTAAAACTTCTATAGTGTGTGTGCCTCTCTCTCTCTCTCTCTCTCTCTCTCTCTTTATATATATATAGATATATATATATATATATATATATA
>Ga0214545_1007340_pt1 | contig 18489 bp, 5 predicted proteins | sample CNSS4metaG_FD_160064 | JGI IMG/M metagenome (GOLD analysis project Ga0214545, IMG submission 160064) | Root nodule microbial communities from cowpea collected in UCLA plant growth center, Los Angeles, California, USA - CNSS4 | ecosystem: Host-associated > Plants > Roots > Nodule | place: USA...
TATATTAATATATATATATATATATATATATATATATATATATATATATATATATATATATATATATATATATATATACATTACAACTAAGAAAATAACTATATATTTTATAATATTTTGAAACTATAAATTTAGGATATTGCAATAATTGTCTTCAAATGATACCCTTTCTTAATGTGCAAAAAATACTATAAAAAAATTCTTCCAATACAAAATTATAATTAGTTAAAAGTAAAATAATAAAAATCCTAACGACCAAATTTACGAATAACCAAGAAATAATAAACTAAACAAGAAAACTTAATTTGCTGTAAAATAGAGCAACACAATTATAATCAACCCCTTTCATTTATATCTTTACTTATTGGTAAGCTTATTCATTAGTTCCCCTTTTCTAATACACTTTAAGATTCCAATTTTAATGAAATAAATTATCGTTTCGTAATTTTGTATATAAATAACAAAAACTCTGAACAACTTTCCAATCAGTTAAGCTTTTCACCAGTCATGCCCAAAAACAATGAAAACGTTATTCCAAAAACAAATATAATCATAAATCTTTAACGGATTATTAGAATTTGAAATTCATTATCATATTTCGATAGTATTTTAATAGTTCCTACTTTCTGTCTTTATCTTTTCACAAATTTTTTTAATGAAAGGAAAAAGAAGAAAATAAAAAATAGTACATATAATCTGTAAATATTAATATATACTTAGCGGAGGAGAGTTTGAATCATGTATAACAGATTTCTGTTCAAATTTCACTACTGTAATTATTCATACAAGATTGAAAAAAAATATATATATATATATATAATAATTTAAGGATTAAAATGAAGTATTTGATAAGAAATTCAAAAGCATGATCAGCGACGAGGTTATCTCTTTAGGATTAAAAACAATTATTTCTACTTTATTAGTACGTATTGAAACAAATCATTGATCGTTTCAAATAATACAAATTAATGTTTTAACATAATGTTAAAAATATGTGGTATTTCAAAATAAGTTCTTAAAATTGTAAAAATAAATTATATTTGTATATCTCAAAATAAATATTAAAAATTGAAAATAATTATATGAAAACGAATATATATATTTAAACAGAGATAATATATAAATGTATATTTTTTGGCCGTTTCTTTACTTGTGTGTTAGCCAAAGTCAAACCCACGTTGAACTTCATTGTTGCATCCTACAATCACGGATCACATTTTCGTTACAAAGAACAAATTTTATGTTCGTGGTTAGACTTAGTAACAGATTCAGACGAGTTTCTTGTGTCTTTCCTTGAATATTTAAGTCTAATTGTACTTTTTTGAATTTTATTTAATATAAGATTCAACTTGATTTATTAACATAATATTGTAATTCTTAAGTATTCATTTTTTAAAATTTAAATCTAACGATAATACCAATATCAATATAATTTTATGGAAAAAAAAATATTTTTTTTTTAACTTAGCTAAAAGTTAATAAACACAGTTTAATTTATTTTTTAATTGAAATTCCTTTGGTAGAGTGCGGGGAGTGATAGCATATTAGCATCATCACCAGATAGAGCCTTTCCCGGATCATACCACTTTTTTTTTATTTCCATGCAGGTCCCTCCCATAAGAACAAAAATGGACCAGGTGACTGTGACACCCTATTTATTAACAAGCTTCGATTCATTAATAATGCCCCATAATAATTTTTTTTATATTTTAATTCCAATAAATGTTTCATTTATTTAATATTTCGAATTTCATGTTAATCTGAATTTGAACATAAAAATCTGAATTTGAAGGCGAAGCGAAGCAAAGGTGTTGGAAGAAATTTGAATATTGTATATTTGTATGTTGGTTGCGATTCCGTGCAATGATGGAACAAGGTGGCGTAGAAAAGGTACAAAAAAAACGTGGCCACTTTTTGAGCACCAAATTCACATTCACATTCACATGTAATATGAAATGCAGGTCAACAACTAACAATAACATTAAGATTGCTTAGGAAGCATGCGACGTGCACGCGGCACTCACAGATTTTTTTTTTCCCATTTTTTCTCAGGTCACATAATTATATTAAGAACAACCTTTATAATGTTAGTAATTTTAAATCTAAAGAATTTTTTAAACGATTACAAAAATATGTTTTTAGTGTTTATGCTTTTGGTCAAATGCGAATGTAATTTCGTAAGGCTGGTTTTGATTCTGGAGTAAATGTGATTTTTTTTTTTATTAGAACATGATGACTAATGCATGTAAAAGTTATACAATGCTTATATGTCTCTGTCCATTGGTGAGACACTTGAATTCTATTTAAATAATTAATTATTAATTAAAATATGATGACATACAAACGTATTCTTTTTATAAGAGTTAGGTGTTATACATAAGAGTCTTTGATATTATCCTTTTTCTTTTACCATGTTAAATTAGTTAAGAGGTGACTAGATCTAAAGCAATCCGATCCAATTTTAATTGACTTACCTTGTTCTTTTTAGTTCTATTTGTGAGTATCGTAGGGTTTCACATTGTTAACAATGTTTTCTCTAAGTTGGTCTATTTTCTAATCAGTGTGTTGTTTGTCTAGTTCGAGTTACTTGGAGTTTCTACTGATTTTGAAACATATATAGCTTCCTTTCCATTTAGAGTTGTTGTTACTTGGCAGGCAAGCAACTATCAAGTAGGGAGAGTTAAACTATACTAAAATATCGTTTCAAATTTCCTAGAGCTATTTAAAGTTGTGCATTAAATGTTGGATGACTTATTATTGATTTTTTAGTTTCAATTCCAGTTATTGCACTTTGTTGTTTTTGGTTAATTTGAGCATTAATGAACCATATTTTTATTTATAAATAAAGTTGTGAATTGGGTTGCAATAATAGGTGTAGTTAGATGTTTAAAGATGTTATAATGAACATGCATGGTTGAATGAGACTTGAAAATTGGTTGCACAATTTGCACACTTACTATTACTTGCATATCGGAGGAGTGTTTTTATTATAGGTGCTAAAATGAGCTAAAAATAATACAAATTGTGCAATATTTATCGCTAATCAAATCAACGAGAAACATAGAATAAAACATGTAAAGTAAGATAAGAACAAATAATCATCTCATATTCTGCAATTAATGTTATTACATGCAACATTTATTTTTGTAACTTTTACGCAAGAATAACAATATACCCTTATGTATAGCTAGAAAATGATTACAAGTAAGTTAAAAGTATGTAATGATAACTAACTAATATACTAGAGTGTAGAAAGATTATTAGTTTATCAAATAACAAAAAGACATGATCATCGTGTAGAAAGATTATTAGTTTATCAAACAACAAAAAACATGGTCATCAAATGATCTACTGTTTGATGCCATCTACAATTGCTTGACGATATTTACAATAATCAAAATACTAAATCCTTGAAATAGTTTTGCACGCCAATGTCTACAATAAGTGCATCACACAATTACTTGAGTGCCCATCAAGTTGTTCAAACTTTCTTCCAGTCATTCAACCAATAAAAAATATTGCTCTAACTATGACTTGAAATTTGAGTGAGAGAGATGTCAAAGTAATTTTCTCTTCTTTAGAATATCATCACATCGTGATGAAAATGCATGACTTATAAGTGGATTATGAAACTTAGTAGGGTGTTGCTCAAGTCAAATTGCTTAAGTGATGGTATGAAGAATGAGTAATGAAATGCAATGTCAATCATCTCTTCACCGGAAGCTTGGACACTCTAAATGTTAATTGATTACTTAAGTAAGGAAAATGCCATATGAACCATCCCTTCGTGAAATATTGATCAAGTGCTAAAAGGACAATTAAATGATATGTTATATTGTTTAGGTGAGAGGACATCCACTAAAGTTATGTGAGTTTTCATTCAAGCGACACACTCATAAATCAACCAACATTTCTCTCAAGTTAATAACTCAATTTTCAGATTTTTTTATTCTTATTACTCAATTTTAAGATTAAGTATCCTTGAGTAGTTGTTTAAATTGAGTATGAGTTTTGTTATCTTTATATAAATGATGTATTTTGATTTAAAAGTTGGTTATGTAATCACAAAGTCTGACTAATTAGTATATTATTATATACATGAGGTGTTGAGAATAAATATATATGATGATGTTGGAAAGTAATATTCATAATGATATTCTTGTGATAAGTGTATGCATGAGTGGATAACTATGAAGGTATTAATATTAAATTATTGATTTGTTGTGTAAGTATTAAGTCGAAGTTTGATTGATATCTATATTCTAACTATACACCGAGTTAGATAGATAAATATAGGGTTAAATATATTTTTGGTCCCTTAACTTTCAGTGAATTTTGGAATTAGTCTATTTCGAAATTTTTGACCAATTTAGTCCTTTATCTTTCGAAATGCGTGGATTTAGTCCTTTTAATCAAATTTTGTTAAATTTATTTGACATTTCAAGCACGTTTCATAATAGTATTTGACTTAACATTAAGAAAAAAATGTGTCAAACAGTATAGATAACTCAAATACAATCTTGAAATATGTACGAAGCATCAAATAAACCTACTAGAATCTGATTAAAAAAACTAAATTCACGTATTTTGAAAGATGAAAGACTAAATTGGTTCAAAGTTTCGAAATTGACTAATTTCAAAATTCACTGAAAGTTAAGGAACCAAAAACATATTTAACCTATAAATATATTATATGTAAATGAAAGTTTCTAACATTAAATTTATTAGGATAAAAGACCATTAATACTTGATAAAAAGAGTAAAAAAATTAAGGTTAGAAGTCATTTATACTTAACAAAATGTATAAGAGATTACAATTTCATGTAGATTATATAATAAAAATATCTTAACTTTATCGATATATTTAAAATGTATTTTATTACTAATTTACTAATAAAAGATATCTATGATTATTTTTTTCAAAAACAATTCATATACAAAAAATAAAACTAATAATGTGAACAAATATATATACAACTCAATATTAATTATTAGAACATAAACTTTCAAAAAGTAAACTAATATTTCAATTAACAAATTTCAGTACATTTTCATTCATTCATTCTCTCTATATATAAATAAATAAATAAATCAGTTACTCTTATATTTGAAGTCGAAAATTTCAAATTTGAAGTCCCCTAACTCAAATAATAAATTTAAATGAAAAATTGAAATTAATAAGCTTGCACAAATAAATAACAGATCAAAAATGAATAATTTATGAATAAACCTTAAACTAAATTTCGAATTTCATTCATATATGATAATGATAAAATAGGTGTATGTATTGTTGACATATGTTGAAAAATGTGGCATCAAAGGTTAAGTGTGAGATATTATTGGATATGAGTAGTTAGTTTAGTTTGTTTTTCAAGTAAATAAAATAGACCAGAAACACTTAGTTAATTAATTAGTTAATGCCACATACCGTCAAACTTCAAACCAATACTTATTTTTAAAATAAAAATATCTAAATATAAATAATTCCAATTTAAAAAAAAAATGACCTAAAACTACTTTCATTCAAAATCAATTTTTATAAATACTCACAAATTACACATGTTTGTTATGTGATGGCAATGGCTGAAATAAGAACCGAGGATATGTTTACGTTCATTGGAGGAAATGCATGTTACTCACTTATGGTAGCTTATCACGCAAAGTAAGTTTTGGCGTGAAAAACACACACACATGTTATAATTGTTTTGTATAAGTACATTTTTTTTTTATTTTAATTAATTAAAATGTCTCTTGATGATACTTAAAATAAACATATTCAGTTTTACATTCAATCGAGTGAAATTAACATGTAAAAGATTAATTATTGAATTAAAATAATGCATTCAAAATATAGATATTGAAATCTTGAAAAATATAAGTAAAACTAAAGCAATGGATTAAACTAATAAAGAGTAAAGTTGCAATCAAAATTTGGTCTTTACTCACGTGCCTAAAATTTTGTTGGCGGAAGTGATATATAATACATTTTATTCATGCGAATGGCTTCAAAATTCGAAAATCTATATATACCATATTACATTTTACTCCTTTTAAGTATATTATTTTGTAATATGGATATTCTTCTACTAAATAAATAAACAAAAAGGAGATATATACACGCTTTTAAATACAAAAAAGTTATAAATAAAAATGTCAAAAAAACATATTGATATTGCCTTTTTTTATCAGCAAAAATTAAATTATCATCTATACTATAAAACCATGAAATGCTTGTATACAATTTTTATAAAAATAAATAATACAATCTAAAATACATAAAAAATATACACATATACAAATATTTATACAAAGATAAAAATAAAGTAAAAAATTATATTTTTTATTATCTTCCAAACATTTTTATTTTTACAATTGTACATATATTTGCTCATAAACATAATCTAGTTATCACATTTTACAACATAAATAAGTATAAGAGAATGTTAAAAAAAAAAAAAAGTTAGAAATCTAAATATGAATTGAAAGTTTCACATTATTTAAAAATGAGAATTGTGTGAAATATATAAAAAACTAGACCCACAAACATTAAACCTTAATGTTTTATAATAGATATGGTGTTAGGTCTATTATATATGTAACTCATACCTTAGAGGTGGTCAACCTTCCTTGTCTATTCCAGTAAAAAGACTTTCAACAAGGACGTCAAAATCTATGATTTCTCATGATATCCAGCTTGATAGAGACAAGTATGTTTGTTGATATAAGACCCAACCATAATTAGGATCAATGAAAGTGTGTTTAAATAAATGGGTAGGACAAGTTTGTTCTATTACGGTAGAAACCAATGATAAAACTAAACTCACACTTGTAAGGGTGATCGTTAGGAATTCAAATATGAGTTAGAAGTCTAACATTGGGTAAAAATGAAAAAGTCAAGTGGTATATAAGAAAAACAAAACCCACAAACATTAATCCTTAAGGTTTTATGTTGAATATGGTGTCATGGTCTCTTATATGGGCAACTCATACCTCAGAGGTGGTCAATCTCCTTAATTTAGAGCCAATGATGTGTCTTGGTGGGCGACTCGGGTGGAGACAAGTATGTACCATTGTGGTAAGATCCAACCGCAATTAGGGTTAATAGAAGTGTGTTAAGATAAATGGGTGGGACAAGTGTGTCTTATTGTGGTAGAACCTTGTGGTAAAACCTAACTCTTGTGAAGGAGACATAGAAATGAGAAAATTGAATGGTGTATAAGAAAAACAAGACTCGCAAACATTAAGCCTTAAGGTTTATGTTTGGTATGGTTTCATCTCTTATATGAGCAACTCATACCTTATAGGTGGTCAATCTCCCTAGACCATTATAGTAAAAAATTCCAAAAATATCATTGTTAACAATTCATAAATAATCAGATTTCAATCAAACACACCATATAAGAATCGTATAGACCAAACATGGATATTCAACAAGCGAAATATTAATTGAAGCCTTTCTGAAGACACCTATTAAGTATGTCCTACTAGAGAATAACATTTGATGCAATCCAAGATGTGGATTTACAAGCAAACCAACAAATCATGAAATCATGGTAAATTCATTTTAGCCCAAGTCGCACATCTACATATGTCATGATGTGTAATTGGATATCTATTGTCATATAGGTGTCAATACTTAATACACAAATCAATCAACAATTCACACATCATCCCATATATATGACCACAAGTTCATATAAATTCAATAAATCTTAATAAGCATTGTATGACAATTAATCCATTCAAATAAAATCACAAATCAATCAAATATAAATATTTTGCTTAGTAGGTCTTTTGGTCCCAATATTTGTGGGGTTTATTCAATGTGATCCCTCAATTTTTTTTCTCCTTAATTCAGTTCCCATTTCATTTAAAAGGAGCCAATGTGGTTCCTTCCATTAAATTGGTGTTGAAACTAATTTGAAGGTGACCATATGTCATTTGAATCCCTATTCTCCCTCTCAAATCCCCTATTCTCCAACAACATATCCCCACCTTGAGCCATATCCTTACAATTGTCGTGTCATACCGATGTAGTGAAACAACATTATTATATTGTTTGGAAGAAGGTGTATGCTACTCTGGTACACCAATTTCCCTTTGCCCTATGTCTGATCTGGCATCCAATGCGATGTTGCCAATGCATCGTGGTGGAGCTCCCCTATTGTTCTCTCTAGAGATCTTTTCGCCAGTGTATTACTAGAGCTCCCCAATCTCCACACCCTCAATCTCTGCATCAAGTCCCTTTTCGACACCTTCCCCACCGTCGTTGTTGCCTGTGTTGCTCTCCACAACCTATTGATGAAGTTCTATCACTTCTCTCCGACATGATTGGCCCCATTTGGTTCAATACCTTCCAACGAGTTTTTCTATCCATTTTCGATAGGATTTGGATGAACTCGGTCAATTGGCTTAGTTTAATGTCTCTTATAACACGTTAAGTGGTTTTATTCCTAGAAATTTGCAAACATTGATAAAGATTCACTTTTAGGCAATGCACTTTGTGGGAAACCACTTGGGATTTGTCCTTGAGATGATATTGATAGCATAAATGGTAGTTCAAATTCAAGTGGAGTTGGAGTGGGTAGAGCGAGTGTGATTGAAGGGGAAAAGAAGAAGGGATAACTTTCTAAGGTTGAACTGTCGTAGGGGGAGAGGAGTTTTGGGGAAGGAGGAGGCAAGATAGTATATGTCTTTGATGTCACATGGGTTGAAGTGGAAGGAAGAGGTCGAGGGATTGTGGTAGCTAAATGTGTTGGAGAAGGAGGAGGACGCTTGTAGTGGTAGTAAAATAAGGCTCGATGTGGTGTTGTGTCGTCAAAGAAAAGAGAGCTTGATAGGGACAAAAGGGTTTAGACTGACACGTGGTCACCTTCCAAATGGTGTCAAAGTATTCATGCTTACGATCATATTAAATTCATAAGTAATCAAATTAATTATTATACATTTTTACTCTATTTATCTAAGATTGATGATAAAATCATAAGAAAATTAAGAGAATGAAGAATTTATAGAGTAAATAGAAACTTACTCGGTTTAAAATTTGACCAGGTAGATATGCTTCCTAACTTTTCAACTATGAGGTGTGATTATATTGTGAAAGATAAGAGGTACGGATAGATGATACTAGAGAGGATGGAAAGAATAAACTCTTGGGAGAAAGAACAAAGAGAAAAAGGAACCGAGAGAAATAACATTACCAATATTTTCTTTATCAGTATTAAATGTTATATTATGTTAAATACACGCTTAAATGAAATAGATTTTTTTTTATAATAAGCGGAAAATATTGAAATCAAAATATTTTTTTAAAAAATTTTAAATTAATATTATTAAAATTTTAAAATTAAATTTATTTAAGAACATATTCTATATAGAATTTTCTTATGTATATTGAATTTGAATATTTTGAACAACAAATACTATATTTATAACATTGCAACTACAAAATATTTAAACATTTAAAGTGTTTCATATCATATGTAGTGAACATTGGGTTAAATATGTTTTTGTCTCTGAACTTTCAGTGAATTTTGGAATTAGGCCATTTCGAAACTTTGGATCAATTTAGTCCTTCATCTTTTGAAATATGTGGATTTAGTCCTTTTAATTAGATTTTGTTAAGTTTATTTGACATTTCAAGCGTGTTTCATAATAGTATTTGACTTAACATTAAAGCGAAAATGTGTCAAACGGTATAAACTGTTAGAAAATGATTACTCAAATAATACTAATAATAATACAAATATAAAATGATATAATAATAATTATTAAATCAATAGTAATACTAAAACATATATATAAATCAATGAATATTAATAAGAGATCAATAATTATAATAAAAATAATAAATAAAAATAAACAAGGAAAGGAGTAGAAATATCCTGGGTTGAGACACGCATAACACTATCCTTAGAGAGAAAACGCCCTTACTGCACAGGGCTAAACAAATACACAGTCATATGTGTTTCAAATCATTTGTCTTTATCTCCCAAGATACAACAACCCGTCAAATCGATTGAGTGCAGCGAAGGATCTCCGAACCTTATGAACACCACTGTCTTAAAGATAATATAGAGAAGAAAAGAAGAACATTTCAGAGAAAACTTTAATGTTTGTTGTCTTTGTTGTTCTATCTTTCCCCATGCACCTAGGTGGTATTTATAGGTAGAAAATGGAGACAAAGAAGTAAATAGTAATAAGAATATAGCCGTTAGCCATAAAAACCATTAACCCATAAATTAAAGGTCTATAAAAACATAAGTAACAGTAGAATTTTTATTTTAATTATTTATTTCTTAAATTATAATAAAATATTTCTAACAATCCCCCACATAATTTAAAAATAAAAATAAAACAAAATATATTATCTTTTAAAACAAAATATTGTAGTTAAGTGTAAGGAACCTTCCGGATTTGACCCTTACACCTAGTGCTTATAAACTTCCACCCGAGAAAATGCAGAAACTTGATTGTCTTGAACTACATCCCTTATGACCAGGTTTTAGTAAATAACACATACAATATCGGTGTTCATTATAGGTTCTAATCAGTGGGTGCACGTTACGGTCTTGTGCAAGTATCTTGTTTCATGAGTGTCACTTAGAGACTTGCCCATGTCTCACAATGGCGGCCCCACCATCACACTTACTAGGTAAACCCTCAAAGGGTGGTTTGTGACTCACACCCCTACAATAATTGACATTGGGTTTATTAAGAAGTATTTTATAAAATAAGCATAATAATGCACATACCTCAACCATTGGGTTTATTAAGAGGTATTATATAAAATAAGCATGATAATGCACATACCTCAACCTTATTATTGTCACAATTTATAGTACACCTCGCCATAGGAATGAGACATAAAATTTAATCAAATTATTTGGTGTACTTTAGTCAACAACAACTTTGTTGTTACCCATTGAACTCCATTCCATGGGATCGCCATTCATGTGGAGATGAGTGTCCATTGTTGCAACTAATTTATGGGTTATAGTCTCATTCCCCTCGACAACTCAAATACTTGTTGTTGATGCATCAACCATTTGATAAGCAGATCTGCAATATTTCTTTCCGACCTGACAAAGTCAAGAGAGACAGTACCATGAGTAATTTAGTTTCTAATATATTTGTCTCTCATTCTCATATGTCAATTTCATTGACATTTTTACTAAAAACTTTAAATATAACAATTTAATTGTCAGGATGCATTAGAAAAAGGAATAATTTATGCTTGCATGGTAAATCATGACAACAATTTTTTAATATATTTTCATGATAGTTCACCTCCATCCAAGGTTAAAACATAACCATAACCAATAGGTGATTTTGTGTCACCAAAATCAGTATCCAATTTACATTAATATATATCATTCAATAATCTCAAGAAATTGAACATATTGTCATAACTAGAAAAAACACAAATAATATTACATTAGATGGCAAAACAGTGAGATATATATTCATTCACTTTATAATATATAACCAAGATTTTTTATTATTAACATGTATGCTAACCATTGCAAGACACCCCTACACTTTGAAATATTATAAATGTGGTTCTTTTTGTCTTTCATAACTCATAACAAGTTTTATCACAATCTTTTGTGTTCAAAATATGGTAAGCAAGATATAAAATTTCACTAATATAATATTAGGCAAGCTAGAACTTGTAAAATAACATTTACCATATCAAAGCATTTTTTTTCTTTCTTTCATTAGCACTTACATGATCTTAAACATGATATCAATTAAAATAATTCATTTTAATTTCATGTCATAAACAATAATTTTGAATTCATAAATTTGATAAATGTTATATTTATTATTATTTTTTTCATATAAATATCAAACTATTTTTTTTTTCTTTGTGAATGCTAAGTTTAGTTCAAGTGTTTTCCATAACAATATAATAGTTTTAGTATGACAAATTATTTTATAATTTTTTTCATACAAAACAATTAAAATATATTCATGATATGGAACAACTTTATCAATGGTAAGAGTAGACAATATTAAACCATAAATTAATATAACAACAAAAACATTAGCTATAGACATCACAAAAAAATTATTCAATGAGCAGGAATATCATTTATCCATAATTTCATTTATTGTTACCAATAGAAATAGAAACAATTATACACATCAAGTTTTAGGCTTAGTTGAAACTGATTTAATTATAACCATAAGAAACACATTAGTTCATAAAATGTGTTTTCAGTCTTCAACTCTATATTATTTCTAATAAAAAAAATAATAATAACAAGATAATACACTTTTCTCTCTAAGAATGTTAGAAAATGATTACTCAAATAATACTAATAATAATACAAATATAAAATGATATAATAATAATTATTAAATCAATAGTAATACTAAAACATATATATAAATCAATGAATATTAATAAGAGATCAATAATTATAATAACAATAATAAATAAAAATAAACAAGGAAAGGAGTAGAAATATCCTAGGTTGAGGCACGTATAGCCCTATCCTTAGAGAGAAAACGCCCACAATCATATGTGTTTCAAATCATTTGTGTTTCTCTCCCAAGATACAACAACCCGTCAGATCGATCGAGTGCAGCGAAGGATCTTCGAACCTTATGAACACCACTGTCTTAAAGATAATGTAGAGAAGAAAAGAAGAACATTTCAAAGAAAACTTTAATGTTTGTTGTCTTTGTTGTTTTGTCTTTCTCCATGCACCTAGGTGGTATTTATAGGTAGAAAATGGAAACAAAGAAGTAAATAGTAATAAGAATATAGCCGTTAGCCATAAAAACCATTAACCCATAAATTAAAGGTCTATAAAAACATAAGTAACAGTAGAATTTTTATTTTAATTAATTATTTTTTAAATTATAATAAAATATTTCTAACATAAACAACTCAAATACAATCATGAAATGCATACGAAACATCAAATAAACCTAACAAATTTTGATTAAAAGGACTAAATCTACGTATTTTGAAAGATGAAGGACTAAATTGATTCAAAGTTTCAAAATGGACTAATTCCAAAATTCACTGAAAGTTAAGAGACCAACAACATATTTAAGCCGTAAATATATAGATATGATGAAAAAAAGTGTGATATTTATTCTTGCATACAATGCTTTTTGAGAAATTCCGTTGTCTTTTATGGGATTTATTTTAAGCTGTGTGTTATATTAACTCACTTTTTCTAAACTATCCTTAATTACTTTACAATCCTTTAGTCAATAAATAAAAAAATGTTGTACAATCTAAACTATGTAACCATTATTTTAGACCTTCACTAATTAGATAAGAAGTAAAAGGGTGAGAAAAATTGACATTATAATACTCCTTCCGTCAAGTTTAATCAATTCCTGGGGCAAGAAATGAAAGTTGGATAAGGAAAAAGGAATGGCACTTTGGCAAATGAGAAAGAATGGATTTCAAGTGGAAATAGACACATGATTGCCAACAAACACCAGTAGTACAATCTCACCAAAACCTATTGCTCTAAAGTAGTGAGTGTTAGGTGTTTACAATAAATAAAGTTCATCCTAATTAATTTCCGAATTCTCTTCCCTTCTTCAGAAGCATATCAAATTATTACGCCAAACCTTTAATTGAGGCTAACACAATCCAATTAGTTTTCCAAAGCTTTTTACAAGTCATAAAGCGAAACATTTTGTTTTGCATGTCAAGTTATTGTCCATTTATAACAATCTTCTTTCTTATAAACCAATCAACTTCTTGTCGTGACTGAATCAAAGAGAAAAATGACTAAAATCAACAAAATGTTACCTCAACTCATGTATATGCATAAACAAAAACCATCAATTTTTTTTAACTCGTGTTATCGGAAATGGGTAACCAGTCACTCTAGAGAATGCGTTTTCTCTTTTGTCGTGGTATCCCATAAAATTATTTGACGAGGAAAAGGGAAATAAAATAAAACGTTGTATTGTGACGGGTTTTGTTAACCTACGACGGTGGCCCACGATGTACATTAGTTTGTTTGACCCTTTCTATGCACATTGAAATTTATTATATGGAAAGAAGTTTGATTTTAGTAAACGTAAAATTTTGAAAAGGTAATTTAAAATGCCACATAGTAGTATTAGAATTAGAAAATAAATTTATTAAAAAGGTATTCTAATTAGCGTGTTATCATATCTTTCGTTGTTAACATATCAGGTCAATTGTCAATCTTCCAAATAACATGTGCATACGGTGTGAAGGGTCAGCAGCCACGAAATGGTACCCAGTTTAGGACACCATTCTGTTGGTTTAGAATTATATAAATTTCTTTAGACTTTGTCAAATCTGTTTCTTATTGTAGTTTGCACTAATCAATAAGTAAGAAAGAACTTCACCAAGTCATCATCATGAATTAGGTATGATAATGGGTTGAATCGGATCCAGATAATACATACTTAGTACTTTACTTGTAAGAAACAATTTATCTTTATCCTTTCATTTATCAGTTGAGTATTCATTTAAAAAAATATATACTTTATAAATATATGCTTATCCGTAAATATTTTTAAAAAATATATATTTTATGAATTTTTTAAATAAAATATATATTAAATTAAATTAAATATAAACTAAATTTTAATTTTAATTAAATTTAATTAAATAAAATTTTAATTTTAATTAAATTTAACTTAATAAAATATAAATTAATTTTTTTAAAATAATAAAAATAAAAAATAATATGATATCACATCCAATTTGTTTAAAAATAAATATTAAAATATTATTATTCATTATGCGTAAATAATAAATACTTTATCACAATGCTGATAGAACATACTTATTATTTATAAACAAAATTTATCTGTTATCTATTTATTTATCTATCGAGTACTCATTAAAAATATATTTACAGGTTTATTTAAAACACATGAATATTCATATATACTTGCATACCCACTAATATGTAAAAAAAAAATATTTTATAAATTTATTAAATAAAATTATAAATAATAAAATATAATATAAATTAAATTAAATATAAACTAAATTTTAATTTTCATTAAATTTAATCAAATAAAATATAAATAAAATTTTAGTTTTAATTTTAATTTTTTTTCGAATAACAAATAATAACAAATAATATGATATCATACCGATTCGTTTAAAAACAAATATTACAATATCTATTATGTGTAAATAATAAATACTTATATATTAACTATCAAATTCCGCGAACAGATTTATTTTTGCCATATCTTTTGATGCTACCAATATTCCAGCCGGAACAAAAACGTAAACTTGGCTTAATCAGGTTGTTGTCATTGCAACTATTCCCGAGAGAGAAAACAAAACGCATTTATTCGTAGTCCGCAATTTTATTTTGTTGATTTTGGAGAAAACTTATTCTGACTCTTCTAAATAAAATAGTATTTTTATTTACTTACTATAAAACGATAAAGAGTAGGACTTTCTTTTACAACTTTAAGATAATGATATGTTGTTGCAAAGTAAGAAGAGAATATATGAGAGGACATAATCTATTCGTGGAATGGCAGTGAGTTAATTTCATGAATTTAAATGGTATAATTAGAAAATAGAAAGCTATATATATGTATATAAAGTGATAAATAAGTTGTAGCCTGTACGTTAGAGTTTCTATATCTGGTCAACGTTCAGCTTCGTCTCTGTAAAAACGACTGTTGCATTTTTTGCAAGTGTCTGTGCCCAATTAAAATCCTATCATCGCAGAACTGGAACATTTATCACGCAACGTGATTCTGCTGAACTCAGAAATTAATCATGGACATAGCAAAAAAAACGAAGGGAAATCGTTGGAAGTGTTCTCACCAAAAAAAGTACTACAAATTGTAGTTTAAATAATAGTGTGTAACCAACTAGAAATGATGGTGATACATAACCCGCTAAGCGTCATTTACCCCCACATATTGTTATCATAGTATTACATTACATTTGCTTTTAAATTTCTATATTTTATATAAATGATTGAGGTAATTATGGGTGTATTTTTGGTTTTGGGGGCTAAATTATTATTTGTTTAAGTTGATTTGGGGGTGGTGAGGTGAGATGTGTTTTTAGTGACATCAGCGGTGGCGGCAGACAATTAACGTATGACTAAAGATGAAAAGATTATTTTGAGGATTTGACGCCAGTGGCATGCTTTCGTTGCAAATGGCAATTACCATTGAAAGCGAGGTAGCTATTGAGAGCAAAAAAAATCCCAATCCTGAATTAAAAGTTAGCACTAGCGTTCCCCATTTAGGGCATATTAATGGTTAAAAATCCCTTAATTGACAGCTTGGCCAGTTGTTGCCATTTTCATCACTCCAAACTTAATTTACCAAATTCTGAAAATCCCGGGACCCAAATCTTACCCAACCTTGACCACGCACCCAAGGGAGAGGAGGGTACTTCCGTCATTGCGCCCAAACCCTTTCCAACTTCAACGTACGCTCTTTAAATACCAAAAAACCCACCTTCTTCACCCACAATTGACTTCACCCGCATCTCATTCCCTCCCGGCGACTCAGTCGCGGTGGTCTCTTTCCAACCCCAACTCGCTCCGTTCCACATTTCCGTTTCCATTTTCTCCTCCAACCCCGAAACAGAGACCCTCTCCTTCTTCTTTCTCTCGGATTAGAAGGAGCAGGTTTCAGAATTCATTCAGAACAAAGCAGGAATGGGCTCAGAACTGATTTTCAGAGGGCATGAGGCCCAGCCCGTCCACGACGCCTACTCGCCCAAGCCCAACAAGCCCTGGCTCTCCGTCACTCGCCCGATTCACTACATGCTCCGTGAGCAGCGACTCCTCTTTGTCCTCCTCGGCGTCGTCATCGCCACCGTCTTCTTCACACTCGTCCCCTCCTCTTCCAACTCCTCTCCCACCGTCCCCTATGACCCGCTCCCGATCTCCTACTTCGAGCGCGAGCGCGTGCTCGAGCCCAAGCTTCCGGCGTACCACCGCGTCGCGGCGGCGGTGCATTCGGTGGGGAAGGTGCCTCTAGGGATTAAACGGAAGGGACTCCGGATCGTCGTGACAGGTGGCGCGGGGTTCGTAGGATCGCACCTGGTGGATCGGTTGATTGCTCGAGGGGACAGTGTGATCGTGGTGGACAATTTCTTCACTGGGAGGAAGGAGAACGTGATGCACCACTTTGGGAACCCTAGATTCGAGCTCATCCGGCACGACGTCGTGGAGCCTCTGCTGCTGGAGGTGGATCAGATCTACCATCTCGCTTGCCCTGCTTCCCCTGTCCATTACAAGTTCAACCCCGTCAAGACTATCATATCCTTTTTTTATTTTATTTTATTTTTTGTTTTAGCATTTATGTTTTCAGGATCTGTCGATTGTTACGGGAAATTGGAGTCCTTAATTGTGTCTACAAGACCAATGTGGTGGGGACCTTGAACATGCTTGGGCTTGCTAAGAGAGTGGGTGCGAGGTTCTTGTTGACCAGTACCAGTGAGGTTTATGGAGATCCTCTGCAGCACCCTCAGAAGGAGACTTACTGGGGCAACGTCAATCCGATTGGTTAGTACCAGTAACAACATTCTTCTCTCACGTTCTACTCTTCTCCGGTCACCGCTCTTCCTGGGCCTGGGTATCTAGGCCCGGGCCTTGTTTTTAGATTACAATTAGAATATGACATAATAGAATTAGAATTGTCAGAGATACGCCTTGCTCTTGCCGCACACTCCCTGTGGAATTTCTTTTATGGGATTTCTTTTTCCTTAACTTACTTAGACACGTGGAACAGAGGTAAAGGACCACGTACTAAGAATTCCAGGGTCTCGCCATCGAGGAACCCGTTTTACTCGGGTCCACAAATGAAGGGTAGATATTTGTTGTTGTTGTCGTGGTGGCGTAGATGGCCATTTTATTTCATTGTAGAACAGAGGAGCGGTTAAACGTGAAAAGTAAAAACCCGGGTCGTAGAAAAGTGAAAGAAAATGGCGGGTAGTTGGCAGTGGAACTGTGGTAGTACTTGTAGGAACAATGGAAGGAGGAGGGAGGGGAACCCCAACGCTCAATACTTTAATTAATTATTTTATTAATTTTGGTACTTAAAGAGGGGTAAAAAACAAGGGCTAGTTTACCGTTGTGAATTGTGATGGATGGTTTTATGATTTTTATGAGCGTGCTTTGACGTGTGACAGGTGTCCGGAGCTGTTACGACGAGGGTAAGCGTACGGCTGAGACGTTGACCATGGACTACCACCGAGGTGCCGGCGTCGAGGTCATTTTCTACCGACCAAACTAAACTTTTCCGTCTCTCATCATTTTTCGTTGCTATTTAATTCAGCTGTTGGGTTCAGTTCAGCCTTACTTGATTTGATGGCCTTTTCAACTTGTGAAAATCAAACGGTGCTCCTATCTTACGTTTTTTTTTTTTTCAGGTTAGAATTGCTAGAATCTTTAACACCTACGGGCCGCGAATGTGTTTAGATGATGGTCGTGTTGTCAGTAACTTCGTTGCTCAGGTTGGCCTTTTGTTTTTTTTTTTATT
>Ga0214545_1007341_pt1 | contig 18487 bp, 8 predicted proteins | sample CNSS4metaG_FD_160064 | JGI IMG/M metagenome (GOLD analysis project Ga0214545, IMG submission 160064) | Root nodule microbial communities from cowpea collected in UCLA plant growth center, Los Angeles, California, USA - CNSS4 | ecosystem: Host-associated > Plants > Roots > Nodule | place: USA...
AATTAGAGTTTCTTGGTTAAACTCTACTTTCCAACAGCTTCCACCGAATGCAAACAATGAGGTTATTGCTCAATATGCGAGAGCGTACATTCTCACATTGATTGGAAGCATTTTAATGCCAGACACGTCTGCAACTAGAGTACATGTCATGTATCTACTTAGGCTAGCTGACTTAAATGTAGTCAGGAATTATAGTTGGGGGTCTGCAGTTTTATTATTTTCTAGTAACTAAATTATTGTATTTTAATTTTTAATCAATTTAAAAATATATTAATGTTTATTTTTATTTTTATTTTTATTTATTATATTTATTGTGAAAAAAAAATTCAAAATGAAGTTGTCATCTCTAAAGACGACTTCACAACGCGCCAAACGAAAACCATTACCCTACCTAACGACTTTGTTTTTAAAAAATAAATAAATAAATAAACCGTTACCATGGAGGACGACTTCAGTCTCAAAATCGTCCTCCCTCCTAACGACATAACCCACTTTCGCAAAAAAAAAAATTAAGGGACCCTTTTTTACAAATTCCAGTAAAAGGGAACCCCAATATACAAAAAAGCCTAGTTTTTAATTTGAGTGAAGGTGAAAGAGGAATAATAAAAGTTAGGGGGTGCATGAAGAGAAAAAGTAATTGCAAGAAGAAATGGCCTTGAAAATGAGAGGAAGACACCAATAACTGTTATTAGGCTGAAAAGACCGACTGTATTTCTTTTTTTTAAAAAGAAAACTGATGGCGGTTTTTCTTCTTTTTAATATGGGCTGTAACTATTCTTCTTTTTTTCTTGTCATGAATTTCCTTTAATCAATTAGACCTCTCACTATAAATAACTCAATGAGTTGTAATAAATATTGAGTAAAGATGATAAACTCAATGAATAAAATACATTTTATTTCTAAAGGTTTTGCTAACCAGTAGCAACGGTTAAGCATAACTACTACATATTAAAATCTAAAAATTCATAATTAATTGTAATATTAAATTAAATTTGATTTAATCATAATTAATATAGTTTTATTTTATTTGAAAGACAACAATACCATTAAATATTGTACAATTATTATAATATTTTATTTTATGTTTATAAATAATAGTTAAAAAATAATAAAATAACTATATTTTAATATTATTAAAAATTAAAATATAATTAAACATAAAAAATTTAAATTAAAAGAAAAACTAACAAAAAATAGTATTAAACATCTAAAAAATTTATAAAAAATAAAATAAAAGTTAGAGTATCGATTTAAGATTTAATTGATTTTTCAAAATGCTTATTTTTATTGTTTAAAAATTTTAAAAGATATTTTTGTTATTATAAAATTAGTTATACGTATTTATATTATTTTAATTAATAAAATTAATTATTTCAGCCAATAATGTAAAGATGATAAAAATCAATATGTATTTATTATTTCTTAACTACTATCCTTAAACTACTGTTAGCATTTTCTTATTTTTAATTATAATAGACCGGATAATAAAAATTAATTCATTTTGGTTTGTTCAAAATGTAACTAAGAAAATCAATCTATCTATTAATATTTTTTTCATTAATGGATATCTAATCCAACTAGGAAAATAATAATTTAAAAAAGTAAGAAAAAAACAATTTCAAAATTATATTTAATATAAAAATTTTGGATTTCTTAAAACGATTTTAAAAATGTAGTTCTGAAGTTTTAGAAAGTTAAATCAAAGAAAGATCTAATTATATGAAACATTTTAAACCAAATTTAAAAATATATTTGATTTTAAAATTAAAAATTAATAAAAATTTAATTATAAAAATTGATTAGATTAATTTTGATGCACGATATATTAATACAAGCCGATGAATTTGGAAAAATAATCAATAGATAATTAATTGTCCATAAAACTGAATGGATAAATTTGATCCTAATACAAATAAATATATCGTTGACGTAAGGTCCACTTATATTTTAACCCTTTATTTTAAGGATTGCTCCAATCTAATGGATCTTAGAGCTGGTCCAAAGGAAAAACCAAACCCTAAGTCTGTCATAACACATTCATTCTACTCACTTTCAGAAACGACCCCTTTCCCTTAGAGCTGCAGTCGTCTCTCTCTACTAGGGTTTGGTACCACCTTGGTCAAGTAAGTTCGAACCAGTTCATTTCTTTTCCACGTAAGTTGTTTCCTCATCACGTGCTTGCATTTTCTGCTACGGTTACTCTGAGTAACTTATGTCCCTACTGTTCCTTTAATTTTTTCCAGCTCCTTAAGTTGTTCCTTGAGCTGGCGTGCCCCACTGGTTAGAGTTGAGGTCCTGTTCGAACCAGTTCATTTCTTTTCCACTTAAGTTGTTTCCTCATCCCGTGATTGCATTTTCTGCTACGGTTACTCTGAGTAACTTATGTCCCTATTGTTCCTTTAATTTTTTCCAGCTCCTTAAGTTGTTCCTTGAGCTTCCGTGCCCCACTGTTTAGAGTCGAGGTCCTGTTCTAGCCATTTCCAAGTAAGGGAAGCTAGAACATTTTTGTCTGATGTGGTAGCGGTTTATTCTATCTTTGAATTCACGATTCTTGATGAGATTTTGTGCTGTTGCGGATGCATGGGATGCCTAGATTTTGTTTGGTATATGTATATGGCTGATGCAGGTGCGAACAGTCGAGAACTGGTAATCTCGCCCTAGCGAGCTTGTCTCGCCTAGGCGAGATCAGTAGAGGCTCGCCCAAACCCCTTTCACGCGAGTTGTCACTCAGGCGACCACACTTTATTTTGAGCGAGAGAATGCCTCGCTCAGGCGAAGGGGGTCTCGCCTAAGCGAGACTGCGCTGAAGGCCACTGTTCCTATTGTCGAGCTCTCGCCTGCGTGAGAATCTCTCTCGCTTGAGCGAGACTTTTCTGCTTGAGCGACGAGCTGGGCGAGAGTGCATCCTGGTTTGATATTCTTCTTATTCTTGGATGTTTGGCATGTATTTGATTGGATTATTATATAATAGCATGAAGTGAATGAATATGCATGAATGATATGGTGAATAGGTTGTAAATGATAGGTGTGGTATGATCTTGGCATGTGATTTTATATGGGATGGTTGGTTATTAACGTGGCATGGTATTGGTATGAGCGGAAATTCTATATTCATGGATTGGGAAGAATGAGTTGGTATGGATTTCACATGTGATATGAATGAGGATTGGTTATAGAGGTTGGCATGAGGTTTCTATGCATGATATATATTACTGGTTGTTTGAATATGATTGGTCTGTGGTCAGTACGTAATTCCATGGGCCTCTAGGTGAGACCTCATGGTGGTGCTTCAGTGGTCGGGACGTAATTTCATGACCCTTGTTAGTGGGAGTTCATGGTAGTGTCCCATCTATATAATTTAGTAAGGATTCAAGGTAAGGTTGCATCCTGACGCTCTAAGGAGTCAGTTAGTCTCACATAGAGCGGACTGACTCTTGTGGTGAGACTAGCAGAAGGCCTGAAATTCATTAAGGGCTAACCTTGTGTATGGGGGATCGAGACATTGTAACACTTAACTCGGGGGTGAGCAGCTCGGGGGTGAGCAGAGAAATCCACCACAAGTGCAAGCATCTTGTGTGTGGGGGATGTAAGATCCGCGGAAATTAATTAATTAAATAAATAATTAATTAATGAATGCGGATAAGTAGTGTATTTATGACATTAAATTTCAATGGGTATGACGTGGAGAAATGCTAGCTTAAGTGGTTGAGAGTACTTTGATTGTGTGAGAGGACTTGGGTTCGAGTCCTATGTTTGTCGTTGTGTGTTATTTAGTTATTATTGTTTTAATAATATGTTGGAGCATGTTTGTATTATATAATACTTGAATTGTGTGAGTTGGTAAGGAACATGAGTTAGCCTAATGGTTAGTATGATTTGGCTTTGGCTTGGTTGAGGGTTCGAATCTTGGTGAATTCAAATTTGCTTTCTTTTTGCGAAATAGTTAATATGGCTTGAATATGAAAGGGTAGAGACAACCCTAGTAGAAAGGGGCAGCCAAGGGGCTGAAAAATAACTAAATGATGGGCCTTGAATAGAAATTAAAATACAATTAAGGCTATTTTCGTTTTTGCACTTACCATCACTATTAAGGCACCTATAAAAGGCCAGAATTTTGTGAAAAGAGGGTTTCTGCAGTTCTGGTTTTGTATCATTTGTGTGTGGAGCGAATTGGAGAGGATTGAGAGAGTTCCTAGGGCAAATTGTGGAAGCACTAAGGGATTTTCGTGTTAGGCAAGAAGAAGAGCTGTAACCTTATACTTTTGCAAGGGGAAATTCCAGGTTAGGGGACTTGAGCCGAATTTCTATGTTTATAGTGTCATTTTGCATGATCTGTGATGAAATTGTGTTCTGAATTTCGTGTTGCACCTGAGGGAATTAAGGGTTTTGGGTTTTGGTACTGTTCTATTGAATGTTGGCCTAAATGCATGAGTATATTGGGGTTATGCATGGTATATACTATAATTATGCAAAGTTGTGTTGTTGGGGGGCCTATTTTTCGTGTTCAGTTATGCTCATAGGTCTAATGTGATTGTTCTGAATGAATGGTATGAAATTGGAGTGTGTTTTGGGTTCGATTACTGATGTTGTGCGCGTAAAACAGTGCCCAAGCCTGTAATTCTCGCTCAAGCGGGCTGGACTCGCCTAGGCGAGAGTTGCAGGGTTTGAGTTTCAGGCTCTGCTCGAGCATCTCGCTCAAGCGGGGTAATTTAGTCTTGGGCGACAGGCCATCTTGCTTAGGCGAGTGTGCCTCGCCCAAGCGAGAACTCGCGTGTGTATTGTGTGTTTTGGTTGCGTATCTCGTGCAGGCAGGATGGAGGGTTTTGAGCGAAGGTGCATCTCGCCCGGGTGAGAGTCTTTCGCCTAAGCGAGAGTTCGAGAGTGGTTCCACTGTTTTGTTGAACTTGTCGCCTGGACGAGGAAGTTTTATCCTAGGTGAGCGAGGGTCTCGCCCAAGCGAGTATGAGCTCACTTAAGCGAGATTACGTGGGCTGCAGAGGTTCTAGAGGCTCGCTCAAGCTAGTGGGTCTAGCTTAAGCGAGATAAGCTGGAGCGGTTGAATAAAGGCTCTTAGTTTAAGCGAGCAAGGGTGAAGATGTACGTTTCAAGGCAGGTGTTTCTGCTGTATTTGTGAGATGAGATGGAACTTGTAAGAGGTGGTCTACATGGCTTTTAGAATATCTCATTGGTGGGCTTGCTGGTGTTCCATGGGTTGTGACCCGGAACGTATCCTTGAGTTGTGGCTCGGGATAAGGGTTAAGCACGTGGCATTTTATAGGTTGTGGCCCGGAATGACTTCCCTTGAGTTGTGGCTCGGGATAGCGGATGAACATGAGGTACCTTTGAGTTGTGGCTCAGGTTGGCGATTGTTGCTGGTGTGAATGTGCTGGTTGTGGCCAGTACGGACGGGTCCAGATGGATTGCCCTCCTCAGTGTTTGCTGACGATTTTGGTAGTCCTGGGACGTTACGGATTATGTTCGTAATTGGGAACTCCACCTGGCGTTACAGTGTGTGATCTGTAGCATGGTTTCCGCACGTGCTCTATTGGTTGTGGCCGATAGGTGTGGCAGCAAGGCGCCTTGAGATACTTAATAGAAGATGTAAACCACTACTAACATGGTTGTGGCCATGTGGAAGAGCTGGAATGAGTCTCCCTGATGTACATTAATATACATGGTTGTGGTCATGTGGAAGGAAGGTAACGAGTCTTCCACGAGGTGCATCTGTATACATGGTAGTGGCCATATGATAGAAATGGAGTAAGTTCAGGGGGAAATGAAAGGATATTGTATATGGTTGTGGTCATGCGGTATAAGGGAAGAATTTTTGTTTAATAAATGTGTTATTTTTTATCATTTATACATGTATATGTGTGTTGGCATATTCTATGTTGCTTTATCTGTTAGCTCACCCTATTTGTTTGTGTTTGGCGATGATCGTGTACGCGGTACACGTGAGCAAGTGATGATGCAGGTGGAGCTTGTGAGGCTTAGCTACGAAAAGGTGATGATTATGGGATATTTTTCTTTGTTTTTCGCAGTTTTGTATTTATGGACTTATTGCTAAATTAATAAAGTTTTAAATTTCCCGTGTTTTGGGAAATGAGGTATTATTAATTGTTATGTAATTACTTCTTTTATTTTATTTTATTAAATTCGTAATATCCTGACGGGATGTTACAGGGGATCGAGACATTATAACACTTAGCTCGGGGGTGAGCCGAATTGGAAGTTCGTTCGATTGATTCAATATCCATAAACCTGGAAAAGAGAGTGGATACTTGGAATGGGCGTATAACAAGAATTCTTGGCATTCCTTGGGGATTCTTCATTAGTGTTGAGCTAACTATAGCGCAAAGTCGTATTTCTTTGGTTAATCAAATTCAAAAAGTTTATCGATCCCAGGAAGTTCACATTCATAATAGACATATAGAAATTATTGTGCGTCAAATAACATCAAAAGTATTGGTTTCAGTATGCGGATGAGTTGAGTCTAAATGTATTGTTTACGAGTCATAACATGATTTGGGTGATTCCGCTGCATAATCTACCTGGACTGAACTTCTTTTATTTGGGCTTTTCCCCTAGGACTATAACCCATGTTGTATGAAATGAGGTTTATACTCCAAGACCACGTCATTATATTTCTGTGTGATACCTCTTTAATTAAATTAAATACGATGTTAAAGTTGACATAAAAATGAAGATCAATGCCACTTATAATGTTATTTTACCTTTTGCTTTGTTGATTGTATTAAAATTCTATCATTATTATCATAACATTTGGAATCTTTGCTTGATAGAAAAACTCAATTAGTTAACTTAGTTTAAAAACGATTTTTTATATAAATTAGCATAATAAGTAATAATAAATACAAAAGAAAGGATAAAATAAGTAAACCATGATAGATTATACCATTTCCAAGATACAATAACATTATCTTTTTAACTTTCTTAAAGCCCAACTATTAGTTAGTTGGATAATGGTATTCATACCCTATTGCAGAGAAATTATGACAAATATATCGTAATTACTCTTTCTTTCAAGAAAGAACAACTTTCCTAAAAAAATTTGAGTAACAAAAATGAAGCCTCCAACTAGCTCATCTTCATCTTTAAATAAGCTTTCAAAAATCCCAGTTCCATTTAGAGGGAAACATAGCCTCAAAAGCATTGTACACACTTTGAATATCAAGTTTATCTGAAAACCAACAACATGATGAGACCCTCTTTACCTAACTATAATATATATAGCTTGCTTCTGACAAGTAACATCCACATGAACATTATGAACACCGATTAGCTAGGAAAAACCAAATGAAAACCACCGTTTTAGTGATAATCATCGAGACATCCATTGAAATTAAGACTAAATTTGTTATCATGCATATCCTGCCATTCCAACTGTTGAGCTCACCCGATTTGCCTTATGAGAAACTGGTGTGGTTGTTGCCTTTGTGAAGTACATGTAGTAGTATACGTTCAGAATCATGGTTGCAACAATGAAAACTGCGCCAGCAACAAAAACACCTTTCCGCAAGGCTTCACAGGAAAAGTTCTGAGCATAAATCATTCCACGGTATTTGGTATGATAGGCATTCTTGGTTGCCCCTGCTATCAAACACGCTTCTGCCACCAGAAAAGTGATCCTGGGAATGCATAAAAAAAGTGATCTCGATGAATGATCTTACATTTCCATGACAATTATGTGGTCTTTATTCAATGAGTCGTATATTGTAAGTTGTTGGGACCAGAAACTTAATATGAGTAACGAGAAAAATGATATTTTTAAGTTGGTTGAATATCAGAAGCATACATTTGAAACATATATCATTCTTACACTTCTTTGATAATGCGAAATAGAAATTGTTGTATAAGAATTTAGAATTCATACCAAGAAGAAAGAAAATATATAATGGACCACGCTCGATTTCCCCCAGGTGTTAAGGGCCTCCCAAAGCACATGCACTTTGTCACTCCCATTAACAGTGATTCACCTGAAAGAAGAAACAGGAAAGCACCCACTCCATAACCAGTCGCAACATCTGAACTGTAGCTGCAATATGTTTCATTTGTTTTTTCAATTTTGAACATGGTTCCCTGACAAGTAAGAGCAAAGAAAAAAAGGGCCAGCCTTGTCAATGCAAATTAACAAGAATATTAAAAGTAAAATAGATACAGTAGTACAACTTATTTAAGGCAAACAATGATTGCAAAAACTTTAACTGAAGGGTGGTAGAGGTAAATGCAGCAACAACTATGTCTAGACTTTCCATTATGCAAGTTGCATTGTAGGGTGATAAATTCACCATGACTCTGAATTACAGTGCTGGATATGCTCTATAAAAGTGTTATTTTATCGTTTAACATGTTATTTCCCATCGAAGGTGCTCTTTTATAACCAGTCAACACCAACCAATAGATCAACAAGTTCCTTTAACAGTCATATATTTTCCTTCCTGTTCACATGGAAGGAGAAGTGGCAAAAAATGGCTTACAAAAGCATGAATGACACAACAAGAACTGCGGCAAGCATTTAAAAGTGAGTTGATTTTCAGGATCAGTTGCACTGATTATGGGGGTTAGGTAGAGGTCCTTCCCAAAATTAAAAAATCAGGTCATTTGAACCAAATACCAAGAAGAACTAGCGACTGACAAACAAAATTCTTCAATGACAAAAAAGGCTCTATGTTTGATAGGGATCTTTAAGATAAGACTATAGACGAAAATAACATGTTCAAGTCAAGGCATTTAGATGTGGCTATCAAGCTGGAAAAAATGCATGATAAGCAATTTTTTCATCAATTATATGCAATCCAATTCAGACTCAGGCTCAAGCTCAGTCACACAAATAAGGTATGCTCCTTTAAGAAACTCTTGAGAACAGACAATATAAAGAGTTTATGTCATATCATTCCCAACACAATTATTTTGGCGTTGTACCACTTGCCAAGGGGCAGAGAAAAAGCAAATGAACCCTTTACATGTTGTGGGTGTAATTGGGAAAAGATAATTCTTATCAGCAGAGTATTTGAATAACAATCGAATAGGACAAGCTGTAGAATTCCCAATCATCTTATTATTGAATACACAGCTATAAGTAAGCTTATATCCAGTATTGTGACATGATGAATAAAGTAACTAGAACATTTGTTCGTATTCTTGTTAAACTGAATTATACTGACAGTAAAATCTTTCCAGAGGTTGTACGAACCAAAAGCTAGTTACTCAAGATTTGGAGCATTATTAATGGTTGAGGAAACAATGCTGAGATTCTCACATCAAAATACATCCAATCATGCATTAGAGAAACACATAAATCTAGTTCTGTTATGATAAGTACCCAAGCACTTAGGAAACCGACGTTAAGAGAGTGAAATTTAAGTCTGACTCAACCTCACAAAATCGACTTAATAGGATAAGGTTTGCACCCACCTATAATTTGGTTATATCTCTAATAAATAAGGAATCTCCAACATACCCTTTCTTGTCAAAGAATAACATCTAGAGTGTGGAACTAAAGGACCCAACAAACTTAACTAGTATAGAATCTTAATGACTCCAATACTATTCTAAAGTATAAGAAAGTATAAGAGAGAAACATTGAGTTGAAAAATGATGAATAAACAATATGCTCCAGTGTGTTCATTGTACAACAATTTATAAAAATGTACTTCCTTTTCCTCTGTCTATCCCACCACTAATTACATATCATACATAACCTTTCGTTTCTCTTCATTGTAAATGTCTTGTTAAAATAAGATGTCTCTACTTGATGCTTTTATTAACACAGTGAACAATGTGTACTGAATTGACCGTACAGAAGGTCCAGCTTCTCTCTCGTTACCAAAGTAATGCAAACTTCACTATGTGTGTATTAAAGCACACCAAAAGATAACAATGCAAATTTTGGTTTTCTCTAAGTTTACAAATTACAATCATTAGCCAAGAAACTTATATTTTTTTTTTATTAAAGAATTCATCCTGAATAGATTGTTAATACGTCCTACTGGCTTGATCATTTTCACTAAATAATTTATTAAATCCCTAAAATTTTAGAATGGGTTTCATTAATGTACACCTTACAGAAATATACATGGATCAAAATCCTCTGCATTTCTTCTATTACAAAAGTTTTAGGAAAATAAATTAATTGTTACCAAATGGTTATATCCCTTCTAATCAAATTCTTAACAATTTTACTATTTCGGTAACACAATAAATAAAACCATTATTTCCCTCTTCTGGTGACTTAATGTTGGAAAACAGGTTCCAGAAGATTTGATTACAGAAAGGCTAATGTTAGTGTTATCTTAAGTTTCAAAATTTTCAGGGTTTTAGAGACATACATACCCACAAGGCCCCTAAACCCTAAACTCAATAAGCCCAAAATAAGCTTCCATCTAAGGACTTACAGAAATAAAATAAAATAAAATAAAATGAGGTAAAATAATTTTCTGGTAATCTAAATGAACTTCCATCTATAAAAGTTACTCTTTCATGTAAGAAAAAAATACATTAATAGAAAAAGATAGTTCTTAACATTTAATTAACAATCATTTAAATTACTCTATTGAAATTTAATATAAAAGTGGAGTACTAAAAATAAAACTTCAATTAAATCAAGAATATTTTAGAGATTTTTCATATATTTTTTTCTTGTATACAATAACGCGTGAGAGAGAGAGTAAGTGTATTAGTTTCATTAACAAGATAAGCGCAATTCATTAAAGCTCAGTTCATTTCATCGTTTTCATATTCTTTATAAGTGGTTATGGAAAAGGGAAGGCAACTACAAAACCCAGACATAAATTTCAACATAGATCTATGTCAAATTGCGAAGATACGACCCAATTATCTTCGCGCGGAAACACTAAACATACGAGGAGGTAGGCTACTAAAAGCGAACAAAAGCAAAAAAAAAAAAAAAAAAACCCTTAACAATGTAAATAAAATTAAAGTGTGTGGATGAGAAAAAAAAAAAGTGGCTTACGACGCTTCGTCTCCTCTCGGCGGCAATGGCGAAGCCAAACGCGACCAAGCTCAACACAACGACCAAAAGGTGGACGAGAGTGGACCCTCTTCCCTCTGCCATCTCTAGCTGCAGCGAAGGTCTTCACTCTCTCTGGGAAAATGGGTTTGTGTGTGTACCTGAGTTGAGAGAGAGTGTGAGTGAGAAGGTGCAGTGAAAAAAGTGTGAACAAAGTGAATGCTTTTGCTGATTCGCGGTCTAATAATGTAAAGCGATTGTTTCTTCAATAAAGTTCCTGGAGAGAGATGGAGAATGTTGGACTCACGCGCCAGTACAGAGATTGTATCATACGTCCCTTTTAGAGGGTAGAGAAGAATGATTGAAGTGGGTGTCACTTTATGAGATAGCCAAGGAATGTCGGTTTTAACCACGCGCCTGGTCGCGGTGGTATTATCATTTTCAAGGCAACAGTAATTTCAGTTTTGCAAATTTTTATTTATTGCTGTTTTCTGATTTCTGTACTGGACTTCCCCGTCTCAGTTAGAAACAATGTGCAGTTTTATTGTAAGTACAGTATAATTACTAATTTGGTAGTTTTGGTTAAGTTCCGTTCAATTTAATATTTTAATTATTAAAAAAATATTTAATTTGGTTTGTAAAATTTTTAATTTTTTTTAATTTTTTTTTTAATTTTTAATTTTTTTTTTTGTAAAAATTTATAAACTGTCATGTGTCAGTTTACCGTCATATCACGTGACAGTTTATAATCATGACACATGACAATGGTAATAGTTGTTTTTAATTTAGTACCTCAATTCTTTAAAACAAGGGTTAAGTATGTTTTTAATCTCTGAACTTTGGTCAAAAATCGAAACTTTGATAAATTATGGTCCTTAAACTTTAAAAATAAATGAATATAGTCTTTTTAACTCAATTACTTTTTTTCAACATGTCGAATGCGTTTCATGTTAATATTGGAGTTGTTTATGCCGTTTGACACATTCTCGACTATATATTTACTGAGAAATGCATTCAAAATCTAAAAAGAAGTTAACAAAATTGAGTTAAAAGGACTATATTCATTCATTTTTTAAAGTTTAGGACCAAAATTTATCAAAGTTTCGGCTAGGAACGAATTTCAATTTTGGGTCAAAGTTCAGGGACTAAAAACATACTTAACCCTTAAAACAATCCAATTTTGTCTTCTCCAATTTGAGACCAAATTAGTAAATAAACTTAGTTACAACTTATATATAAATGTTACAATAACTTTTTTTAATATATACATCAAATTATTTCACCTAAATACTTACATTATTTTATTTTTTACATTTTTTACCTTTGTAATTTTTTACACTTGAAATTTTTTACACTTGTAAAAAATAAAATAATTTAAATATTTAGATGTAGTGATTTGATGTATAAATTCAAAACAATTATTTTAACATGTATATATAAGTTATAATTAAACTTAGTTACTAATTTGGTCTCAAATTGGTAAGAATAAAATTGGATCGTTTTTAAAGAATTGGGGTACTAAACTGAACAAGAGGACTAAATTGAAAACAATTATTATCACTGTCATGTGTCATGATTGTAAGTTGTCACGTGGCACAATGATAAACTAACATGTGGCAGTTTTTAAATTTTTTGAAAAAAGAAATTAAAAATTTTAAAAAATTAAAAATTCAACGGCTTGATACGTGTCCTGTACGGACACAGTGATAACTTCAACTTAACGGAGATGACCAAATTGAATCCTTTTAAATAATTGGGGTACTAAATTGAACAAACCAAAAGTATGGGACCAAATTGAACTTAACCAAAAAATTGGAGTATCAAATCAGTAATTATACTTTCAATTTTTAGGCTCGATTTGGTTACGAAGATGGATTCGAGGGATTCGAGGGTTTAGATAGCAAAATGAGCTTCTTTGTTTTAAATGTACCAGTATCATAATCCCATCTTCATCCCTATAATAAAAATTCATCATCATTTCCATCTCAAATCCATCATGTATACAACTTTTGATTTATTCTCATTCCTACTGGGTAATGGATATATTCTTATACCCATACACATACCCATTCTTTTACTGTTCCAAATATCAATTAAATAACTTTTATAAAAAAATTTAAAAATCACACCAAAGGAATCATGATACTATCAAATATTCGATATTAAAATAACATATTCTTTTTCTTTTCATGATGTCAAATATTAAGAAAAATATTATAGTAGTATAAATCTCAAATTAAAGTATCAAATAACAGCTAGAGAAAATTTAAAAAACTTAACAATTACACATTACTAAAATTTTATAATAACCAAAATATTTATTAATTTTACAAATGATCAGTGGTTTCATTTGTATTCGATCCACCTACACATAGAAAAAAAATGAAAAATTAGATATGATATAATAATTGAAATTGAAAATTTTAATTACTAGAATATAATGTATCTTCTTCATCAGATTCATTTTCACTCATGAGACCAGTACTGTCAAAGTACTGATACAATGCATGGCGATGAAGATCGTCCCGCCAGGCGATACTTGCAAGAGTAGTGGTTGTAGAGGCGCTTAGTGCCTAGCAACGAATGTGTACCGCCAAGCGGTCTGGAACTGTGTTTCGCCTAGCGACTCTGGAGCACCACCAGGCGATAATAAAGTGCATAGTGGCTGTTTGTTTTTTATGTGCGTGGTCTACAAGGCTTTGGTGATACCTTAAAGATCGACTTACTGGTATGTTTCTTGAGTTGTGGCTCAGAACGTATCCTTTGAGTTGTGGCTTAGGATAGAGGGTAAAACACGTGGTATTCCTTGAGTTGTGGCTCGGAATGACATCTCTTGAGTTGTGGCTCGGGATGGCAGATGAACTCGAAGAATCCTTGAGTTGTGGCTCGGATTGGCGAGTGTTGTTGATTGAGTGTGCGAGTTGTGGCTCGTACAGATAGGTCCAAAAGATTGCCCTCCTTGGTATCTAGCAAACGAGTTTGGTAGTCTTGGGACGTTATGAACTATGTTTCATACTGGGAACTCCACCTGGCGTTACATAGTGTGGTCTGTAGCAGGTTCCCGCACGTGTTCTACAAGTTGTGGCTTATAGGTGTGGCAGCAAAGCTTATTGAGGTATTCACCCAAAAATGTAGAGCATGGAGAACATGGTAGTGACCATGTGGCTTGAGGTCAAAGGAGAGAGTTCCTTTTATGTGTGTGCTTATATATTTTAATTGTATATATGTTTTATACTATTAGCTCACCCTATCCACTTATTTAAATAGGTGTTTCTCAATTTCATTTGATCAAATAATTTTTAGGTCACACATTTGATTATCTTTACTCCTTTAGAAATCATATTTAAATTATTTGTCCTTTTTATTTATTTTGTTGTTCATTTATCTTTACATTTGAATAATTATTTCAATTCAAAAAAATAGTTACTAAAATTAGTAAAATAAAAAAATTGAAAAATATTTTTGTATTATAAATAATTATTTAAATTTAAAATATAATAATTAAGAGGATATAAAATTGAAAAAATAAAAAAGGACACCAAAGATGTTTATCTCTTTAGGTTAAAATACTTCATTGGTTCACGTTTTTGTTCAAAAATCTCAATTAGGTCCTAAGATTTTTTTTAGTCTCAATTATGTCCATATTTTTTAAAATGCATAACAATTAGGTTCATTCCGTTAGTATGGTGGTAACAGTGTTAAGGATGTGCCACGTGTCAGCTCCTCATTTTTTTGATTTTTTTTTTTGAAATTTATTCATGCCATGTGTCACGTCAATATTGTGCTACGTGTCAAGTCGGTAAGGTGACACGTGTCAAGTCATTGTCTGAATCTCAATTTGGTTCATATATTTGTTATTTTGATTATATTTCAGTTCATTTTTTTTAAATATTTATTTTAACTTATTTAAATATATTTAAAATTTTAAAATAAATGGACTGAAATGTAATCAAAATAATAAATATATGGACCAAATTGAGATTCAAACAATGACTTGACACGTGCACCTGTAACATCCCTGACTATCCCTCCTCGGGCCCCAGAGGCTGTCAGGTTACTACAGCCCAATGATGGGTTGGGGTGCATTGGGCTGTAGTAACCTGACAGCCTCTGGGGCCCGAGGAGGGGTAGCCAGGGATGTTACATCACCTAACTTGACATGTGACATGAATAATTTAAAAAAAATTCAAAAAAATTCAAAAAAGATGAGGAGCTAACACGTGGCACATCCTTAACACTGTTACCACCATACTAACGGAATGGACCTAATTGTTACACATTTTCAAAAATATGAACCTAATTGAGACTAAAAAAAAAATTAGGACCTAATTGAGATTTTTGAACAAAAACGTGGACCAATGGAGTATTTTAACCATCTCTGTATATATGTAGTTATATTATTATTATTATTATTATCATCATCATCACTACGCGATATTATTATAATAATATATTATTGTTATTATTATAGTTAAACATACATTTTACTTTCATTTACTACGGGATTATATCTCAATTACTTGCACTTTTTATTTGTTTTGTTGTTCATTTTATCTCTATATATGTGAAATTATTTGAATTAAAAAAATAGTTACTAAAAAAAGTAAAATGATAAAACTGACAAATAATTTTTTATTATGAATAATTATTTAAATTTAAAAAATAATAATTAGGAGGATAAAATTGTAAAAACAAAAAAAGACACAAAAATTGTCTATCTCTTTATATATTTAGTTGTTCTATTATAATAATAATAATAATTATTATTATTATTATTATTACTACTAGTGTAAACACAAGCGCTTGTGTGTATGCATTTTTTAAATATGCGTGATATTATATTAGTAGGTGATAATATTGTAATGTTATTAAGTTAATATATAAAATAAAATTATATTTATTAAAAATAAAGTGAAATATATCAGAACAGATGAAAGAATAACCATTGATAAATAAAGAAGAAGAGAAGAAGCAGAGATAGACGATTTTATAAAAAGCTTGTAATAGTAACGGGCAATTTTTAAAAATTTAATAAATTATTATATTTAAAGGGTAAATTTGATATTTTGAAATGTGGACACAAAAGAGGGAATCCTCTTTATATATTGTTATAGATTACTAGCGAAAACATAGGCGTTACCGTGCTTGTGTGTTCGCATTTTTTAATTTTCATAGAAATTTGAGTTAAAATCAATAAAGAATACATAATTGTTAAAATTAAAAAAATAAAATATGTATAGAAAAGAAATTTTTAAATTAATTGTTAAAGAGAAAAAAAAAAGAATAACGATTAAATTAATAATTGAGAGTAAAACTGAAATAACAATGGGATATTATAGCTTATGTATTGGTATAGATTATTATTATTATTGTTATAATAATAATAATTATTATTATTAGTATTAGCACTATGGGATATTATAATGGTATTATTATTATTATTATTATTATTATTATTATTATTATTATAGTTAGACACACATTTTAATTTTATTAACTACTAGATCATATTTGAATTACTTATCTTTTTTATTTGTTTGGCTACTGATATATATTTTTATATATAATTATAAATTATCATTATTATCGTTAACATTAGTATTAATATTAACATTGACATTAGTATTTGTAGTATAAACATTATTATTATCATTAGTTTGTTATGATTGGTATCATTATTAATTTTATTATTATTATTATTATTACTATTTATAGTTGGTGTTATTAGTATAAGTGCTTTTATAATTATAAAAAATCTTTATTATACTAAATATTTTTGTTAAATAGATTTTTAATCTTTTTAAAAATTTTACAATTTACAATTTATATTAATATTATTATTAATATGTTTAATGGTTAAATCAATATAATAACAATTATATTATTATTTTAAAAAGATTTGAAATGAAAATAAAAAATAAAAACATCGTGCGTACATGCATGAATCATAGACTATTATAATTATTTCGTAAAATCAATTGACTATACTATATTATATCAATTTTATTTATTATATTTAAAACTGAATTTACGACTTTATTACTTTAATAATAACATTTACATCAATATAACCCAATTTTCATGATATTTATTATTTTATTTTTATATTATTATTATTATTATTATCATTTATGACTATAATTATTAATATTATTATCAGCTCTAACTATAATTTTAATTATTATTATTAGTATTATTATTAACTATAATTATTTTACAAACAATAATTATTATGATCATTATTATTACCAACTATAATTATTATTACCAACTATAATTATTATTATATTACTACTATTGTTATTATTATTAATAAGAACTATAATTATTATAATATTTATTATTATTTTTTTTATTATTATTATGGTTAGATATACATTTTACTTATTATGTAGGAATCATGTTTCAATTACTTCTCATTTTTATTTGTTTTGTTGTTCATTTATCCTTACATTTGAACAATTATTTCAATTCAAAAAAATAGTTACTAAAATTAGTAAAATAATAAAAATTAAAAAATTATTTAAATTTAAAATATAATAATTAAGGGGATAAAATTAAAAAAACAAAAAAGGACATCAAAGATATTTATTTCTTTATAAATGAAGTTGGATTATTATTATTTTTTTATTTGTACGAGATATTATTTTAGTGTTATTATTATTATTAACTATTATTGTTATTATTATTATTATTATTATAGTTAGACACACATTTTACATTTATTTACTATGGAATCATATCTCAATTACTTGCATTTTTTATTTGTTATTTGTTCATTGTATCTCTTTATGTGTGTGATTATTTAAATTAAAAATATAGTTACTAAAATTAGTAAAATGATAAAAGTAACAACTATTTTTTTATTATGAATAATTATTTAAATTTAAAAAATAATAATTAAGAAAATAAAATTGTAAAAACAAAAGAGACATAAAAAATGTATATCTCTTTATATATGTAGTTGTTGTATTATTATTATTTTTATCACTAGGAGATATTATTATAATGGTATTATTATTATTATTATTATTATTATTATTATTATTATTATTATTATAGTTAGACACAAATTTTAATTTAATCTACTATGGAATCATATTTGAATTATTTGTCATTTTTATATGTTTTGTTGTTGATGTATATCTTTATATATAATTATAGATTATTATCTTAATATTAGCCTTAGTATTAGTATTGACATTACAGTAAACATTCGCTTAAGTCCGCACTCATTTAAGTTCGCATCCCACATAAATCGCATTTGGAAAGGGAAAATTCTCGGATCATCGACTTTGTGACTTTATTTTCAGGAAAGATTACATAAAGTCATGTGACAATTATTTTCAATTTGTTCACATGTGGTTGTGGATTGACCATTGTGTAAGATGCGACGAAGGGTGAAGAACACACCCTTAGCTTAAATCAATTAATCCGATGATAACTAAGGAGAATCTTTTAATTCATTCATATGAATAACATAAAATAACAAATTCG
>Ga0214545_1007342_pt1 | contig 18483 bp, 15 predicted proteins | sample CNSS4metaG_FD_160064 | JGI IMG/M metagenome (GOLD analysis project Ga0214545, IMG submission 160064) | Root nodule microbial communities from cowpea collected in UCLA plant growth center, Los Angeles, California, USA - CNSS4 | ecosystem: Host-associated > Plants > Roots > Nodule | place: USA...
TTGCATGAAAAGTTGAGAATGTTTTTTCCAACATATCCTCATTAGTAATTCTTTCTCCACATAGAGTCAATTGAGAAGTAATTCTAAACATTGCAGAATTATATTCACTTACAGTTTTAAAATCTTGTAATCGTAAATGCATCCAATCATAACGAGCTTTTGGCAAAATCACAGTTTTCTGGTGGTCATATCTTTCTTTTAAATCTTTCCACAATATAGAAGGGTCTTTTACAGTAAGGTATTCAATTTTCAACCCTTCATGAAGATGGCGACAAAGGAAAATCATAGCTTTAGTTTTATCTTGTTCAGATGCTTTATTTCCTTCTTTAATAACATCTCTAAGACCCATTGCATCTAGATGAATTTCAGCATCTAAAATCCATGATAAATAATTCTTCCCAAAATATCAAGGGCTGCAAAATCAAGTTTTGCAAGATTATGTTTTAGAACTAACACATAAAATATTAATAGAATCAAATTTCATGTATCAAATAATAATAATAATAATAAGACAGAGAAAAAAAATCAAACAATTATTTTCTGTAAACATTATTTTTTTAGTCTAAAAAAATAAAATAGTATTTTTCCATTTAAAAATTCAACGTGTAACATTCTAGTAATGGTTTTCATTTATGAATTGACATTTTGAAACAGAAATTTAACCCGGTATTACAATTATTTAAAAAAAAAACAATTTATATTACTTAAGGAATTTAAATTTCAGAAGCACCCTGGTAAATCAACTCCAACGTTAAGGAAGAGTAAAATCTCATAAAAAAATATAAGATAAAGTTTGTGAATGAGAAAAAGATTAGAAAGAACCTCGGTTGAGGAATGTAGGGTGTTGTCCTTAGGGAGAAAGAAAAATATGCCTTCACACTCAGATGGGTAACCCTCGTGCTGATAACGTGTTATAAAATAAAACTAATAAGAGAGAGAAGAAGGAGAGGAAGAATAAAGAATGAGAGAGTAGGGAACAACTTCTGTTTGTATATGTGTCTTATTACTGATAGGACGAGTCATATTTATAGATACAACATGGTAACCCAGAAAGGATATAAATCAAATAGTTAATACAAAATATTACATAAAGAGTAATGAACATATGAGTATCAATCATATAAGTAATTGTATCAAATCAATGGACGACCATTAATTCATTGTTGATCTTGCAATAATTTTTTGTATAGCTGATCTTCATGTAATAATACCACCCCAAGTGTGAATACATAATCACTAGTGGATTTTGTCTCATCTGAATTATAAATCCAATTAGCATCATTGTACTCTTCTTGTATAGCGGAAAACCTACTATATTCAATGGCATAATTCATTGAACCTCTTAAGTATCTTATAAGTCTTGTAAGCACATCTGAATGTTCTTGATTAAGGCATTGAGTATACCTACTTAGTCTACCTACTGCATGAGCAATAACAGGTCTAGAAAAGCTCATTAAATGCAACAAGTTCTCAATTATTTGGGGGGCATACTAAGGTTGAAAGATAGATTCTCTTCTATTTTTTCTTTAATTTAGAGTTAGCATCATAAATAGTACTTACTAGTTTGACGTCATAATATCCAAACTTATTGAGAAGTTTCTCAATGTATTGTTCTTAGGATGGTAATATACTATTTCCTTCCTTATGATTTTAACGCCTAAAATCATATTGGTTTTATCCATATCTTTCATTTCAAATTTTGAACCTAGAAACAATTTAGTTTTAGAAACAATCTTATTGTATATACGAAATATTGACATATCATCCACATACAAGCATATTATCACACATTCACCATTTTTCAAATTTAGAGTACATACATCTATAAACATTATTAGGTGAAAAACCATCATAAAGTAACACATTGTCAAGTTTTTTATGCTATTGTTTTGTTTCTTGTTTCAACCCATATAAAGATTTTAAAAGTTTGCACACTTTATTCTCTTGACCAGGTACATCACACCTTTCACGTTGAGTCATATAAATTTCCTCCTCTAATTCACCATTTAGAAAAGTAGTTTTAAGATCCATTTAGTGTATTAGTAGCTTATGAATAACTGCTAGAGCTAACAATACTTGAATAGAGGAAATCCTAGTCACGAGGGCAAAGGTTTCAAGGAAATTTATGTTGGATTTATGAGTAAATCCCTTTGCTACTAATCTTGCCTTATATTTCTCTATGGATCCATCAGGATGATAGTTTTTCTTAAATATTCACTTGCAACCAATGGGTTTTGATCCTTTAGGCAAGTCTACTAAGGTCCAAGTATTATTTTCTTAATTGATTGAATTTTAGTCCTAATGGTTTGATCCCAATGTGTTGCGTCAAGAGCACTAGTAGTTTCTAAAAAACTTGTTGGATCATTTCCAACTAAATAAATATAAAAGTCATCTCCAAAGGAAGTTTCCTTCCTTTATCTTTTACTTCTCCATAAATCCTTACACATGGCATCACTATTACTATCTATAGGTTGTTCAGGTGTCTCATTAACCTTTAAAAGAAATATATGTTCAAATAACTCAACATTTTTTGTCTCCAATATAGAATTGTGATCAATTACATCACTTTTAAGAATAAGAAACCTATAGGCATCACTATGTTCAACATCCCTAACATACAATCAGATATTTTAGAGCCTATTTTACTTTTCTTAGGACTGGGTAACATTACCTTAGCTAGGCACCTCCGTACTCTTAGATATTTAAGAGTAGGTTGATAACCTCTTTATAACTCATAAGGAGTTTTACCGATTTTTATATGAGGTGTTCCTGCAGAGAACAAATAAGATGAGTCAAGCACAAGCGTCACCTTACCATGCAGTCCGTTATCTCCTCATTTGGTCTCTTCCCGGTTGGTACATGTTAGCTTGAACCCAGGAGGGGTTACCTGCAGAAGAGTCTCCGAAGCTCAAGTAAGTCAAAGCTCTCAGAAGGTCAAATCAGTGATTAATGAATGCGTACCTTTAATTACTGGGGTCCACGCGTATTTATAGAGCATTAATGATGTCTGATTACCTCATGGGCCGGGCCTTGACTTGGGCTATGAGTGGGCCTGGGCCCTAACCCAGGCCCTTAAGACCTATTGAACGCGGGGGCTTCTATTTTCACTAAGTTTATTGGAGTTATCGGCCTGGGCTTTAATCTTACCGGGTATGCTGGAGTAGCCGGCCTGGACCGGCTACCTACCTTGACGGCTTATATTGGTTATATGAGGTGCAGGTTATTCCTCTAGATGTATAGGTTAGAACCGATACAAGTTAGGCTCACTCGGCCTAGGTTGAATACTTGGCTACCTTGGTATATGCATTGTTTACTTATTTGGTCAAGTTTGGCTAGGTGTGATATATGAGGTATATCCTATTTCGTAAAAGACATACAATAAGTAGAGCTTCTCCCCAAAGGTTATCAAGTGCACTAGAACTAATAAGCATGAACTCATAATTTCTTGAAGACTTTTATTCTTTCTCTCAACTACTCCATTAGACTCGGGTGAATATGGTGGGGGCTACTTCATGGATAATACATTTTTTAACACAATAGTCATTAAACAACGCATACTCATCACATCTATCTGATCTAATCCTTTTAATTTTTTTATTCAATTAATTGTCTATTTTCACTTTATAAGTTAAAAAAAAGCATCAAAGGCTTCATCCTTATGTTTGATTAATTACACTTTAGTGTATCTAGAATAATCATCTATAAAGATTACAATATAATTTTTACACCTCTGGACATGGTTTGTTTTAAATCAGCTATATCAGTATGAATTAATCCTAACAATTCAAACTCACGTTCTACAAAATGGCAAATTTTCTTTGTTATTCTAAATTTCACACATATATCACATTCATAATCGTTGTAATTTCATAACATACGAGGAATTCACATGTCCTAATCTAGTATGCCATATATCACACAAACAATGTAAGAAGAAGAACTTGATTCATTGACAATTTCAAAAATATTCAATAGAAAGAAACCTTGATCACAATATCCCTTCCCAAAATAAAATATTATTTTTTGTCATAACAATCTTGTTAAATTCAAATGACACTTACCCAAACTTTTCCTAGTAATGCTATAGAGATTATCTCTAATAGAAGGCATATGTAGCACATCACTCAAGGCGAAAAAGTCTTCCCAAATATGAGTTTTATAAGAACCTTTCCTTTTCCTAGAGCAAGAGTTATGATACGATCCTATCCAGGAAAGAGTTCGATCGTTTCTGAATTTGAATCCTCAAGAGGCACAACAGAAATAAAAAGAAGAATGCAGAGTAAGACATATATGGAGGACGCCACAATCTGGCAGATTGATAAGTCAAATGAAGATTTGCCACAAAGATGTTAATCTTTGATAAGAACTAGAGGTCTAAGCCAAAAACAAAGAGAATCCTCTCTTTAATGAAATCAAATTCAATATATGACTAAGAGTGTCTACATTAGTTTTTGATACCTCTATATATAGGCACATAAATTTAAGAAAACCTGAGAACCCTATAAGAAGGCCCAAACCCAAAACATAAAAACATAAAATAATTTATAAAAGAAAACCCAAAGCCAAAAAACATAAAACATAATTAATTTCTAAAAGAAAACCCAAAGTCTAAAAACATAAACTAATTTTCCTAAAAACTACCCTTGAAATGTGTTTCAAGCCATGATCTTTATATTCTTTGAATTTCAGATTTCTTGTAGCATCAGGAGCCTTGAATAGATATGATCTTCCAATCTCTTGCTCATTGCCCTTGTCATAAGTCCTTTAAATTGTAAAGGTTCATCTTCAAGTTCTTCTTGTATGGAATCTTGGAATAGTCCTCTATCATTCCCTCATTCTCTAAGAGAATTTGTCCTCAAATTTGTAGCACTTGAAGTTTAGGAGATAGTCCTCTATCAAGTTGTCCTGGAATCACAAAGATAAACATGGTCTTTTTCATCCCCAACACTAGTGTAGCACCAAAGTCTACCACTCATTTACTCACATTGGTCATCAAATTTATTTATGAAACGACTACAACAATACTATATTCCCTTTCAGCTATATTTGCCTTAGGAGGGTTGGTATTTCTTGCTTTATGTCTACATTGAGGTGCATGGTGGATTAGCTTTCCATATACGAAGCAATTTCCCTCTTCATAAAGGTGGGGTTAGATCCATTAGGACAGGAATTTCGAAAATTGTTTTTCCTTTTATGATTAGGTTTCTTTTCATACCTTTTTGGAGTAGGTTTGTATTATACCATACTTGCTTTCGCTGATAATGCTTTGGCCTTTGCAGTAACACATTCATTCTTGTTGGTATCTTCAATGATGATGTGCGTTATAAACTCTAGAAGTGACATACGCTTGTGCCTATGTTTTAGTTGTTATTTGTAGTCAGTCCAAGACGAAAATAGTTTCTTGATCAGAAGTTCTAAATCGAACTCATCAAACAAAATTATGTTCATTTCTTTGATATTTTCAAGCAATTTGTGGTACTAATTTATTTGAATTGTGATGTCCTTATCTTCAATTATCTCATAGCGGTAGTAGTTCCCTATGATGAATCTATGTCGGACAACATCTTCAGCAATATCCCAAATAAACATCAAACAAGTCATTAAACAAAGCACTTAGTAAAGTAACTTGGCAATCCTTGTTCACATGAATCCAATATTTAACATGCTTTACAGGAGTAGTAAAGTCGGATTTTTGAAGATGCGAGAGCAGAAGCAACTACATACATGTATAAAAGGGTTCACATGTTTTTGCTAGCACCGAAAGTTCTATCCAGAGAAGACCTTAAATTTTGACACGTTTGAGAATGGTTTTGCAAAGACAGTTAGAGTTCTAGAAATAGTGTTTTATTTATCAGGATTTGGGTTTTGTTGATGTTGGCAAAAAGAAGAAGATGCACATCTTCCTCCAATAAGGAGTTTTGATGATGATGATGATTTATAAAGAAGTATGGAAGACTTGATGATGATGCATGGAAAAATGTTGAAGACTTAAAATAATGCTTTGATTCAATAGATGCATTGAAGACTTAAGGGTTTAGTTGTTTAGGTCTTGTAATATGTGTATGTTATTTAAAATAGTTAAATTAGTATGTCAAGAGTCAAAAGGCAAAACCCAAGTAGTAGAGTACCAAGAGAATAATCGATTATTCTTAGTGATAATCGATTATCTTAGTTAAAACTGATTTTTGAGAAAAGCCTCTGTGAAAATCGATTATCACTACTGATAATCGATTATCACCTGCTGATAATAGATTATCCTAGCTGATAATAGATTATCACAGTGAGAAAAAGTTTTTAGAAAATTTTATGTGATAATCGATTATATCTATGGCAGTTGTGACTTAACTTTTCATATTCTTAACCTAATTTCTAAATAGGCTTCTATAAATAGAGTGGTAGACTTTCATTATCAAATACAGAAGTTAGAGAAGTCTAAGTACTTGAGAACTCTCTGTGGGAAGGTTTTGAAAAACCTAGTGTGGATAAAGCGATAACTTTCATCAAGTGGGATCTTGAGTGATTGAGTGTTGTTGTTGTTGCTAGGAGAAGCCGATCAGCCTTTGTGTGATTCAAAGGAGGTGTTCATTCCTTGTGGATTTCAAGGGAGGTGTCTTCATCTCTTGTGTGATTCAAGAGAGGTGTTTTCTAAACCCTAATCTTTCTTATCATTGATTGTAAGTTTGGTTTATTTTAGTTATTGAGTTAATCTCATTTTTGAGAGATTAACAACTGGACGTATAGTCTTTTGATCCGAACCAATATAAATACTTTGTGCAATTTTCTCTTCTTTACTCTCTTTATTTTATTGTGCTCTCTTTATTTTATTGTGTTTATTAAAATAAAGAAGACAATTTTAATTAATCTTTGATATTAAAAGGGAAAATTTTAATAGCACAATTTTTATTAAGAACCTAATTCACCCTCCTCTTGGTTTTTGTCCAAACTCTAAACATTTCGCTGTGCGATACCAACAGTTGATGCTAGATATAAGTCCTTAAGATTGTTGTATTAGCTAACAAAAATCATGAACAAAGTAAACTTCCTGAGTTGTGTAAATTCACTGCCCCTAAGGATTTATACGCAGTGTATTGCGCAAATCCTCGAGGATACAACATGAACTTTCCAAATTTTTCAAGGATTTCAAAACTAGCAAGGAACTCTCAAAATAATAAACAAAAACCCATGATTTAATAAAAGATAGAAAAATGAAAGAGAGAAATGAGAGAACAAGAGAGAGGAGAAGAATGAAAGTGTGTTTTTAGAGGTGAGCATAAGCCTCTATTTATAGATGTTGGAGATGGATCAAATAACCATGACCAACTAAGAAAATCCACAATAGATTCAAGATGTCCACCATGATTTATGGAGAGCCAGCAAAGGAGGAGGAACCAACCTCTAAGTTGTTCTGGATGATGTCTCTTGTGACTTGCAGATGAAGCTCAAAACGGTCATGTACTTGGAAGTTGTTGTCGAATATGAAGGAAAGCATCTCGTACTGCACCTTATCTTTCTCTAAAATTTAAACTGTTTTTGCAATACTTAGCTTTTCCAACACTATTTTCATAAGATTAATAAATTTGTCAATGAAGTTTTCAATGTTTGTTCTGGTGGGTCATGAATGTTAGGTTGATGAAAAATAATACGTCTTCAAAAGTCCCTCATCGCTTAGGATAAGCTAGGAGTGGGTTTTAGTGACTATATAATGGACTCTAAGTCCACTATGTTCCTTGCTCCAGTTAAAGACACTTTAAGCTTATATTTATCTTTTTTAATTCTTATTTCTTATACTCTTGTAATAAAGTGTTGTGATGTTTGGGTTAAATTATTGCTTTAGAGAGTGTGTGTACTTGGGGTTAGAATGTATGGGAGAATAGTCTATGTGTTGTACAAATTTTCACATAGTGTTACTCTCTAGTTGTCTTTAGACAATGGTTGTGGTTTTTCTTCGGTTTTGGAGTTTCCACGTTATATTTGTGTGTATCCCTGTGTTTATCTTATTTTTCTATTAATAGGGTGATTCTCGAGGGTAAAGACGGTGCATTTTTTCCAACAATGAAGAATATGTCAATGTAATGTTGGAAGACCTTCCATCTCATTATGCAACAATTGTATTGGTCTTTTAAACCAAGAATTGCACACCTTCCATTTCTAAAATTGAAGTTATTACCTTTTATATTGAAACTCGTTTAGTTTGCTACGTTAAAAACACACAAGGCTTGATATCTCCCTTACTCCATTGTACTTATGGTTGTGGTAATGGTAATTGTGGTGGCTCTATTATTAGTGTTGGTTCTTGTCATGGTAACTTTGATAAAGGTTGTACTAGTGGTAGATTTGTATGTCATTTTAGGGTTGATTCATTCAACTAGCCTTATGAGTCTACCTCGTTTATTGATCCTAACACACAATAATTCATTCCTTACTAAATCTTACAAATCCTCTAACACTTTGGTTAATCCTAATTTTTAGTTTAGGAACACAGCTCAACCAAGTGCAATGTTAATAGATTCAAAATCTCAAGTTATTGGTAACGTACCTTGGATTCCATATTTGAGTGCTAGTTTCCATGTGACTATGGAACTACAAAAAATCAAGTAACTAAGTCATTTTTGTAGTTTAGGTAAAATTTCCACCAAAAGTAATGTAGGTTTAAGTATTTATTTTGTTTGTTCCTCTTCATTTGTATCATATATTTCTTATACATCACTTTTAAACTTAAAAATTTGTAGCACACTCCTTCCATTAGCATAAATGCACTTATCGTTAGTCAATTTGCCAAACAGAACTATGCTTTCGTTGAATTTCCTTCTAATAGGTGTCTTGTTAAATATCACATATTGAAATAAGTTCTTTTAGAGGAACTTACTTGTAACTTTTCAACCAAAATAAAGGCAAAAGAAGTAATTAAGTCTAAAATTTAATTAAAATATTGAATGGCTGCTAATTTTCATCAGTACTAAATAATTACATTTAATGAGCTAACAATTTTTTTTTACAATAAATTATAATTTTATTTAGGAAAAAGAGATTGGTTAGTTATCTCTTCTCTCTTTTTAATCAATTATGCTTTCTATCTTCTTTCTTTCTCTCTACTAACTTCTCATCTATCAATTGTACTCCTTGATTTTTTGCTTTTTTCTTGAACATTGTTTCACTAGTTCAATTTGACACAATGGTCGAAGGAAATTATTATCTATTGAAAAAGAGATGTTAAATAAAATTAATTACAACAATTTAATAAATAATCTTGCATTAAAAAAAGTTCAAAAAATAAATTTTAAATAAAATTATGATGATTTTGACATAAATCTTTTTAATTATAAATGAAAAAGCTTCATTCTTAAATTTGTTTTAAGTCTTCCAAACTTTAATAGATCGCCTTAATAGACCGCCTTTGCATGTCTTTGATTTTGTTTATTCTCGTTCAAAACTCATGATCATTAATATAAGGAGATATTCTCATATTAGTCCACACAATAGTTATAATATTATGTTTTTAATGTTGTTTTTTCAGATTTACTTGAATTTTTCCTATCAAATCTAAAATTGAAATACTACCTATTTTTCAAATCTTTAATTGTGGTTGAGTTGCAACTTAATACTAAACTAAAAAAATTCAGTGTGAATGGGATAGAGAATATCGTTCATTCACTAATTCTTTAACTACTCACTGTATTTCTCATAGACTTATATGTTCTCACACTCATCATTAAAATGGTGGGATTGAATGAAAACACAGACATATAGTTGATTTAGGTCTTACATTGTTGCATCATGCTTCCCTTCCTTTATAATTTTGGGATTTTGTTGTTACAACTACAATCTATCTCATTAATTGGGTGCTTACAACTTCTCTTGAATTTGTTATTCCTTATGCTACTATTTTCATAAGGATCCCGACTTTTCTTCATTAAAACTTTTGGTTATACTTCTTTCCCTTTATTGATACCTTATAATTTACATTGATTATCATTCTGAGAAATGTATGTTAGTGTACTCTTTCTCACACACAAGGGTTATAAGTACCTTTCCTCTATTAGCAAAATATACATGTCAAAAAGATGAACAAGTTGTTGCCAAACAACTTCGCATTTTTCACATTCTCATAGGCAAATTTGATGTGAAAAACTTTTCTTCCAACCTCGCTATGCTGGTGCTTCCAGAGCAGAAAATAAACCAAGAAATCATAAATTTAATAAACCATTCCTATTGCCAACAATGTGAAGTGTAGATTCACACATCATCCATAAGCCCAAGGAGAATATAGGTGCTAGCATTCATATCACTGGCATTGCTGAATGTTGTGGCCTCAGTGGTTAGTGCAGGGTCCTCTCACCATGAGTGAATTAAGCATGCATCATTAGTCATCTGATGTACATCAATACATGCACTCAATCAAGCCTTAGCAGCAGAGGGATTCCGACCAAACTGTATAATCATTGCCTTTCCTTTTAATACATATCCATTCACCCGATTCTGAAAAAACAGTAATATGAGATATAAACCATTACTAACACAAACAAGATAACTTGATGAAAAACTTTGTATTGGGACAGTTATTGAAATTCAACAATATTATTAGCATGTCAAACTCTACATACTACAGTAAAATGGACAAAAAAACTGCAAGAAACAAGAAAAACGAAACTGCAATACAGAAGGAAATAAAAATATGAAAACAAAATCGTCTTGATTAAAAAAATTAAAAAGAACACAACCAATCTCCTGTGAAAAACATTGTGAAAAACATACCAGAGCAAGATGAGCCAATTCAACAGAGGGGAATGTCAGGAATGCTTGACCCCTCATTCGTCCTTCCTGAAATTGAAAACTAGCTATCAATTTCAGTCTCAGATATGCTACTACAAGACTTTCATGGATATATAATGCAGGTTAGTTGAGTCAGCCTTCAATCATGTAATCTTGAACCGGCATGTTAATCAACTGGATCATATAAGCAACAGCAACTATTTCTTTTGGATCTCTTTTTGCATAGCCTCAACCGAAAAAAGTTGGTTACGGAATGTTAATATGCTACCTGCATTAGTTTGACTTGAAGACCAGACTTAGCAGCCTCAACACTTCCAAATAAGGACCCTGTAGCAATAAAGGTAAAATAAAGTAAACACCGGAGGTAACATCCACACAATATTACGAAAATTTCAAAATATTTCATTTTGTTATTTTTATTATATTGTGTTTCTTTTGTGGATTTTAAAACATTCAAATTGCATGTGATAAGTATAAAACAAGATCTGAATGCACTAAAAGTCTTGATAGCTTACCAAATATATAATAGAAATCATCAGCAACCACATCTTTTGCCAAATTCTTAACATACAACACAGGAGCAGGATTTCCAGCTGTATAATTCTGCACAGCACAATATCAGTTAAAAAAAAGTCCCATAAAGATGCACGTGTGCACCATAGAAGGTCTAATAGATTATATCTTGATCAACCTTTCAGAAGTCATAATATTGTAGTAGAAATAAGGAGAGAACCAGAGAAACATGCCGCAAGGGTCAGGATTAAATCAAGAAGAATATTCACATTCAGGGCGTGCAGATGGACAGGTTGCAGAAAGAGAATGAACCAGAGGAGAATTCAACAGGGAGGACAGTATAGAAGGTAGTGGTGGTTGAGAAAGGAGAACAAAAAAGTGAGGTTAGTTTTGGGGTGGAGGGAAGCAGGGTCCTCAAAGTTCCTACACTGTTGCTTTTTCTTTCTTTTTTTTTCACGAGTTACATGATCTCCGGAATGATCAGTTCTGGAGCTTATATGCATAAATATTACAGATCAGTTTCAGATGCCTAAAAATTGCATACTATTAAATCATACATAATTCTAATTTCCAGAATACTTGCTCTTATAAGGAAAGAGGAACTGTTGGACAACACGGGCATTTGGAGGATAGTAGGGTCAACTTCCCTTGGTCTAATCACTTCATCATCCAAAACTTAGTGTCAGCAGCCACTCAGGATGAAAAAATTATGATATACCATATGCTGTGATGAGACTTAAGATTATGTAAAAGGATAACTGGCAACGAATAAGTGCTCCTCACTTAGGATGAAACCAATATAGTTTATTGCACACAAAAACTTGCTAAAGGAGCTTCTAAAAGTTCAAGACTGGGAAACACGAGCTACTCCTAAATTTATTCGTGAAAACTGCAAGCTCACAAAATTGGTGTCCTTAACAGAGATAGGATAGTTTTCAAAGGTAAACAATATCTAAATCTTCGTTCACCTGCTCAACCAAGCAAGTGCAAAGTGATTTTAAATTCATTCACATGACCTTCGGTTTCAACATATTTTAGAACATGATTAGTTGAGAGAAAACTTTCTGTTTGTATTTCCTGTTTTCACATACAATTACAAAATTGTCACCTTTTTTCTAATTTTTTTTTTATGATTTTCTAATATTTGTGCAGGAAGTGGTGAGAACAGAGAAACAAAATGAAAGCAAGATGTTTTCTTCTTCTTTTTTTTTTATTTAGAGAAAAAAAAAACATAGCCCTAACACCTGCAAAATAATTTTACACTGTCATCCTAATCACAAGCTGCCATGTACGATAAGTTTGTTGACTTCAATAAGAATTACCTTAAAAGTAACACCAACGGTGGTTTGTGATTAGAATACATTGTTTTATGCTGTCACTGTATAGTCATTAAATTATTTTACAATTGATGGTGAAAACATGCAGTGGAAACAAATTATTCCAATCCAAACAAGCCGTACATTTAATGAGATATAACTACATCTAGCCTTCTATTAGACCAACTCAAGCCTGTGAAAATTTTGGTAGATAATATCACTTGTTAAAACTAAAAAAAAATACAACTTTCTGTTCAAGAAAAGACATCGGGAACTTGTGATAAAAATTACATCCACCAACAAAACAAATTCCTTGACAAGTATACTGTGTTTTGTTTCAAGATCTTTGAAGCAAATTGTTCTTATTTATATCCAACAATTAGTCTTCAGTCACATAATACAGTAACAAAGAAATTGTTCTTAAATCAACCATCCGAGACAAAAGTGGGAAATAACTTTGACTGCATGGTGAATGTATGATTTCCAAAGTGGTGAAAAGCTTGCTTCTTAATGTTGCACATGTAGTACTAGAATGGAACTGTAAACGCAGATATTTTTATCAGTACCTTAAACATTGGAAGGGATAAGATTTCCTCAGGAGGCAACTTTCCTTTATCTAATTCATCTGGAGTCAAAAATTTGCTAGGATCTGGAACATCTTTTTCTGGCTCTGGCAACTCTTGTGTTGTCTCATCATCTCTATGTTTATTTAGTGTTGCTTTGGGGACAATGTTTATCTGTAAATCATAATGAAAAACTAAAATAAAATGACAAAATCTTTGTTAATAATTCTCCAAAAATCAATCTCTAAGAAAGAAATACCTTTAACACATGGTTCTTTTTTATCACAGGGATTTCTTTTGGAACCAAGGTGGCTGGTTTTACTCCAACAGACTCATGAGCCACACCTTTATCAATAGCTGGGCCAACAATGGCCTCACACCTGGCACGCTTTTGTCCAGACCTTTTTGTGCTTGCGTCACCCTCCTATAAGCTTGTTATTAGTTTAAAAATAAATTGACTAAAGAGATAGGAAAAAGATATCTCCTAACGGCTTTATATTTTATTGTTTGATTGTCAATTAAAATCATTTATGTTTCAAAAAGAACATTTTCAAACTTAACGCCAACAGGAAACTACAGCATAAGCACATTGCAAAGTGGTTAAAAAGGAAATTTCTATAAAACTTTACCTTAAAAAAATACATTAGACTTGAGGCGGGATGAAAACAAAAAGGGAACATAAATATTGAGGGAACCTATATATGCAATTATAAAGGTGATTCGCAATACTGAAAGCAGTGAAGGTGTTACCTCATCGGAAGATTCCATCTCTGATTCACCACTGGACAGATCTGCAGACTGAGGATTTATAGTTACAGTAGGAGGAAGTGGTGCTGGTACCTCTGGAGGTAATGGAGGTGTGGGCAGTGCCATACGAAATGGAGCAGGGATGTTCATTTTGTTCATCAAGTGCAGAACCTGCATTAGAGTGGTACAATCAATATGATTACTATTTGTCATCAGTTCGGTACAAAACAAGCTGTCAGAAAAGGTTACAGGTGATAGAAAAAGAAACCAATCAATCTTAATGCTGGAACAACCTGAGTGTAAAAGCGAGGAACAGCAATTAGAGCATTCACAATATTCGTTAATATATTTCCATCAGGTGGAGGGTAAGCATACCTGGGAAACAAGTTGAGTTAGACTGTATACAAACTTATCATCATACAAAATACCATACCAACCCCATCCTTGATTAATATTATGATATATAACAGTGTGAGTAAACATTTAACAATCCTAAATGTATTTCTTTCTTTATTTATTTAGCAGCATAGCATTAAAAACTAACTTTATTTAGTGAGAGTTGCTCATAAAATAACATTTGATAAAGCTACTCATGGTTATTTTTTTAAGTTTTCACTCCAAATGGTCAATTCCAAAAGCTATGAAAATGGAAAGGCAAGATAATCACAGAATTTAAATATTTGATACCATAAACAAAAGAAAAGAATAATTATACACATTGGAAAGTACTGCCAGTTTACAATGACATTTTGCTTTTCCTTGTAAGTTATTGTTGAATCACATGCAATAAAAAAAATACTCAAACACAACAATGCTAAGGTAGAGCAGACAAATTCAGAGGAAAAGGGAGAACATATAAGTATGAACTGCTTATTCTTAAAAATGTTCTATATTCAAGAAATTTATGCTTGTAAGAAAAACGTTGTCAAGTAAAATGGGTTACAATAAGATTACCCCAATAATTCTTTCAAAATGATTCTCACAATAACCATAGTTTTTTATCATCTTTTTCTCGTGAATCAATTCATTTCATTTTGTTTAATTATTAATCATATTTGTGCGCAATTTGGCACCTGGCATCCCCTTTTGCAATAAAGCAACAAATACTAACAAGAACTTCAAATAAGAAGAAGCATACTCAAGATGGGGAGGAAAAGGATAATTGACACCAAGTCTATCAGCAATTGGCTCGGGAATAGGGAGGCCTCTTGATTTTGTATCTCCGTCAACAGGTTTGCCTACATTTGCATTCTTCAGCATTGATGTTTTAGAGTCCTTACCAAGCTGATCACCACTACTATTTTCACCATTACCAGTTAGCTTACTCGCTCTCTCTGCTGACAAGACCTTACCAAGAAATCTCAACCTGATCAACCCAAAGTAAACAAAGATACAATCATTTAAAACAAATATTAAGTTTTCTTTAAAGTGTTTCAAAATTAGGAACCAATTCAAAAAGATATCAAAAAACATTTCTATGATGTAAAACCAAACAAGAAAACTATATGTCAAGGTTGTCTCTTCAAATATGAAAAAAAATGCGAATGATTCAATTAGTACTACCCATGTAGTTGACGTTGTGCTTGAGATGCCACCATCTCATTTTTGAAATCCGCAAAAGCACAATTTTTCAACCTGCATATATCAAATTAAGATTAAAGCGTGATTTGGCAATGTTGATAAGCAAAAATAAATTGGATAAAAAATAATAAAGAGGTCAAATATCATTCAAATATATCATTAAATAAAGAACATTTATGGATGACTTGGAAGCACAACCAAGGACAAAAACGAGATTCAAGTAGCATAGTAAGTTTATTGTACGAATATAGTTTAAGATAAGCTGACAACTATCTTATTTATTGAAAATGTAAGAATCATTACAAGATAAAACCTTATAATCAAAGAGCAAAGCCTCTTCAGAGAAGAAATGGTCCTTCTAATCAAAGACAAATTATACACTCTTGACTCCCAAATTGAAAGTACAAACTTTGCGGGACATTCTTGCTATCCTCCCTATGTATATCTACAAAAACGCTTAGAACTTTTCTTAGAAAGGTTACATAACAAAGTTGAAGTGCAATACGTATAGCATCGATATTAGGATGTCCTAATCTAAGATGCCAAATATAAGCACTGCTAGTAGTACAAATATTGGACCCTAGCATTACTACTTATTAGAACAAACAGAAACATGTCTGGGCGTAAAAGGGAAACTTTAAAACTGAAACAGGCCATCAGAATCAACACATCCATGAAGAAGAATGTCATTGGATTCCTGAGATTTGGCAAACCAATTGTGAGAAAAGAAATCAAAATAAATATTATTATCTTGTGCAAACTTGCTTACACTAAACAGATTCTTGGTAATTGAAGAAACATGCAAAAGATTGTTAAGAGCTAAATGTAAATTTATACTTTCCCTCAAGTTAAGTATAAGTAAATGGAAACATATGAACAAGGGGAATCCCTTTAACATTGTAAGCAAATTACAAAGTTCACATGGTAGCACAATACTCATAACAAGAGTTAACCATGGTCATATTCAAACACTCAAGATCATCAAATTGCAACAAAAAGAAAAAACAGTGGGAAATTCAAAACCTTTGGGAGTCAGATACCTGGCAGTAGAGCAAGGGCGCACCGAGAAAGCACCGAAATTTGCGAAGATTCTAGAAAGGGTGTCATGAGGAATGGCTTCTGGTAGGTGCTTAATCAAAAGGGTCACCGATTCTGCTGATTCCGCGTCCAAAGGCTTTGATTCTGTGCCCTCTAACACAAATTGATGCACACGGCCATGAGGGGAAGAATCGTAAGCCATGAAATGCAGTGTGCTACTTCCTCTTCTATTTCAGAACTGAATTCAAATTTTAGATAATTTCATCATTTAATTTAAAAAAAAAAAAAGGACTGGGGTGAGTTGGTGGCCCTTGAATTGTGTAAGATTCAAATGACTAAAACTAATTTTTACAAGGTAAAAAACCTAATTTATTTTTTCACTCAAAGAACCTAAAAGACAAAGATACAAAAAAAGAACATATTTTAGCTAAATAAATATAAATATTGTGAATAATACAATTAAGGGTGACAAAGCGGACAGGGTTGGCCTGTCCTGCACAAAATATGCGAGCTGGAATCAGTGGCCCGCCCCACATTTCTTTTGGCCTGCAGGCCCATGGGCTGGCCTGCATAATTGAGGGCATCTTAACTTTAAAAAAAAAACAATTCATGGACATCTTAAACTAGTCGTAGAGCATAAAAACAGTGCAATCAAACGAATCCTGGAGCATCATAAGAGTGCAATAAATCAAGTCCTGGACAAGTGCAACAGACAACATCAAAACACTACATAAAATCAAGTCGTGGAGCATCAAAACAAGTGCAATAAACAATTGACAGTGTTCTGATTGATCTATTTTCTTCCCCTTCAATTTTCCTCTCAACTCTAACATCATTTGACCAATATCTTCACTTTTGGTTTTATCACATTTCATTGACGATTCAAATGAGAAGTTCCATATTTTCTTCCACCACACACAAATTTTGTTGCAACCATTACACCTTGCCCTTTCTTTCCCATCCTTATCCACCCCAATCTTAGTAACATACCTCCAACAATCAGTTGTGCTAGCCTTATTTATCCTTTTATTAGTCTCAACTGAGACTAGTGGACTGGACCCCAAGTCCAGTACCAGATTGAGAAGAAACAGATGAGCCATGAGAGTTAAACTGCATACATTACATTTTTCTGATGTATAAGAAATTATGTCATACAAGGAGTTATAGGTTATATATTATCATTTAACAGAAAAATAAGTTTTAATCAGATTAAGTTATTCATAAAGAAAAGTACATATGGAAGGAAAATTGAAAATGAAAACATAAAGCTTCAAGAAAAACGCCACTAACAACATTTTAAAATGTAAATTAACAGTATGCAATATTTACTTACTGATACTTATACCACATATTAAGAAAACAGAAAATAAAACTTTGTATTGAGTATCTGAGTTTTTACAAGTGATGAGCTTCTGTTTACAGCAAATACATATAGACTACAGAGGCTCATTTAAATGATGAAATCATTTATAACAGCTGACTAACAAGCATCCAGTCACAGCTGTAGCTGTAACAAACAACCTGTCAGTGACAACTGACAAACAGAAAACAACAGATCAGACAATATAACTAATCAGACTACAACTGATCAAACAAGTAATTCACTCACTGCACAATCCTCCTCATGGGCATTATATGCGATTGGTTACTATTTGCAACTCAGTCACACATCAGTCTGAAAATTTTCAATTCTACTTGATACTACAAGATGAAATATCTGGTGATTTTGGATGATCCGTGCATTCATATTCTACTCGGAGTAAAAAACATTCATTCCTTTAATTTCTACGGTTACAGAAGGCTTTACTTTTCCTTTACATAAACCAGGTTCATATTTAAGTAATTTAAGTAATACACTCACAACCAGACTAATTATCAGGCAGTAAACTATGACCAACAAAAAGAAACATGAATTTTCTTCCCTTTCCCCGTACAACTTTCTCCATCACTTTGTA
>Ga0214545_1007348_pt1 | contig 18472 bp, 8 predicted proteins | sample CNSS4metaG_FD_160064 | JGI IMG/M metagenome (GOLD analysis project Ga0214545, IMG submission 160064) | Root nodule microbial communities from cowpea collected in UCLA plant growth center, Los Angeles, California, USA - CNSS4 | ecosystem: Host-associated > Plants > Roots > Nodule | place: USA...
GACTAAATTCACTCATTTTGAAAGATGAAGGACTAAATTGGTATAAAGTTTTGATGAGGGACTAATTCCAAAATTCACTAAAACTTGAGGGACCAAAAACATATTTAACCCTTATAATAAATTATGAACATATGAATGTAAAGATTATAAATATCCAAAATATATAAATAATTGATGATTTTATAAGAAATATATTATATATTTTACAATTCTAATAAGAAAGAATATTTTTATTATAATAATAGAAGAAACGTAAATAAACTTACGGATAAACTTACATACATGTATAGGTAAACTGACATATTGTTAGGTATTAAAAAAAATAAAAAGAAAGAAAAGAGAGGAAAAGAGAAAAAGAAACCCCTCACCACAATTATCTACTCATTGCTCCACGTAATGGAATGAGATAAGATGTCAATAAATGCATGTGAGATTTAATGCAATTACAGGTTAGAAAAAAATGAGAGCTTAATCCATAAGAAACAACCATAACGAGAATTTGAAAGAAGAAAAAAATTGAACCGTGTTTCTAACCAAATTAACTAAATGTAGTGATTATGTGTGTATTATAAATATGAGTGGTGATTGTGAAACGAAAATGAGACAGTAAGATCAAAGAAAAAAAAGGGAGAAGAGGAGTTGTGAGTATAAAATTGGCCGTGAAGAAAATAAAAGAAGAAAGCTGAAACATTCACAAAGCTTTGGGATATATCTTTCACAATAATTAAGGTAAAGGGAGGAGACATATATCATTTTATTTTTACTTTGATTATTTTATCTATTCATAATTATTTTTATCTCTATAAGTGAGGTGTCCCTAACCTCATTCTAATTTATATTTAGTTATGTTCCTATTTATTTATTTATACTCATCTCCAGATATGCATTGGTCGTATTTACTCAATTTATATTTACTCTCATTTATTTATTTATATTTATCTCCAGTTGTGTATTGGTCCTTTTTATTTATTTATATTTATTTTAATTATTTATTGATCTTATCTATTTATTTATTTATATAATTATATGGTTTAATATTAAAAAAAATTATGATAAATAAAAATTTGATTATTGTAGTTGGAGGTATGACCTTGGAGATTTAAATGAGTTAGTATTACTCAAGATGAGATATTTTTGAGTTACTTTGTTGGTCATGAGCTCATTTATCCTGACTAGTCACTACAAAATTAATCAATATCTTTATAAATGTATAATAAAAATCCAGTTTTATGGATTTTGGAGAATTTTCATTTCATTTTATTTTATTATGATATGCTGTATTTTTTTATGTGATATTTGTCTCACTTCCCTATTTTATAATTGTGTGTGAAAAACAAAATTTTATAACTATATCATAGATGGTTGCTCCCAACATGCCTGATCCCTTCTTCGCCGACATTGTGGCTGTTTTCCCGGGGAATGCATGGCAAACCAATGTAGTGAATAATTCTGTAACATTTTAGGGAACGAAAAACTCTAATATTACTTTTCTCTCTTCTCCAAATGCGTCGATTGTCATAAGGACAAATCAGAGTTACCTTTTATTTACCCCCAACAGTCCAAGTGAACCCTGTCCATAACTTTTTCCCTCCACCTGTTTGAAAACCAATATATGAAGGGGAAACTGTAAATAAATAACATTTCTTCCTCTTTTAGTGTAGGAAATATAAGATGTACTAAACGGTGTAGATATAAGATGCATACAGTATTGTGTGTGTGTGTATATATATATATATATATATATATATATATATATATATATATATGTGTGTGTGTGTGTGTGTGTGTGTGTGTGTGTGTGTGTGAATATTTTAAGTATAATTTTGCCTTTAAATTTTATTAGTATATTGTAGGAAATAATAATTATAATTAAATAAGTAAAAAAAAAAATTATCGTCACAGCAATGGTACCAAAACTTTTCACTCAAATACCTTCAAATTAAGCTACACAATTTATGGTGAATTCCTTAACCTGTCATAATATAATTATCCAGCATCTCAGTCTATAACCAGCTAAAATCATATCTTCCTAATGCCTACAATCCCAATTACAATTATCCATCATTCTATTTTAAATTTCAGATCCATATTTACTCTCACATACCCCTATTATGACTATATCTTCATACACTTTTCCTTTCTACATTCTGATTTATTAAGACTTAAGTACAATATTCTCGTCCTTCCAATTTTTATATCAATGACCAATCCCCAATCGTGATTTCCAACACTGTCAAAACGCTAAGCTGGGAAATTTCAGCTATCGCCTAGCGATAACTCAAGCGCCGCCAGGCGACATATCAAATTCTGGGAAACTTCCCAGTTTCGCCTTTATACGAAAAATCTCTACTCTTCCTTCACCCCGTCTCACCATGCAACTAGACCGAATTCATCCGCAATCCATGAATAAAAATGCATAAAATATTGCCACGATTAAGTAACAATTAGTCGCTAGAACCAAATTCCTAGTTGCCCTCTTTCAACTCTTCTCATAATCCCATGATCACCCATGCACCATTGGTCCAAAGCTTATCATACACCCAACTACATTCAAATTACAACATAAATCATCGCACACAATGTACACCAACAAGTTTCCAAAAGTTGCGATGACTCTTGCGCCAAGCAACATAGACAACATAGAACAACTTCGTGTCGCTTGGCGTGGCGGAAATTCATTGCCCGCCAGGCGGTTCATATTAGAACCCAGCAACTGGGTCACTACTGATGCGTCACCTGGCGGCATCCTCATTCCTGCCAGGCGGTTTCTGAACGGAAACCTAGAAACTTACGAAAAATGACATAAAATTGGATACAATTTCATGCAATTATACATGGTAAGGCATATTCATTCATACACAAATCAAAACACAAGAAACAACTCCCCTTACCTAGATAATTCTTGCTCAACTTGAAAGAATTAGGACTTCTCTTGTGCCACCACTAGTCCAGCCCTTGTCTCCTCTCCAATGCACTTGATGCTCTGGATTTTCACTCAAAAGAAATTTTGGCAAAAAAAAAGTTTAATTCGTTCTTAACAAGGTTTGAACACACCACCACTCAATTAAAACAACAAGCAATTAAATTAACACAATATTTGACATACATAAGACTCGAACCCAAGTCCTCTCAACACAATTAAGTACTCTCAACCAATTGAGTTAGTACTATTCCATGTCATAAAAACTAATAATTAATGTCATAAAGACTTTCATTACACGCATTTATTAAATAATTATTTAAATTTCTCGGGTTTTACACCAATCAAAGGTCCAATAACATGAAGCATGTTAAAAATGATTCAAATGGGCATTGTTCAAGATGGCCAAAATCCTTATAGGCTTTAAATGCTCTTTTCATGGGCCAAGGAGGATGTTAAAATATTAGAGGGTGCTTGTCAAAGCATTAGCATAGACTTTAATTTTGGGCCAATTGTTAGGTCATGCTTTATTAAATAATGGGCTATTGAACTTGTTGATTAGCTTGCAAATTGGGCTAATTCAAGCCCAATTATGTCTTGGCCGAGAATTGCTCTCCAAAAACTCCTTTCACATGGTGCCAAGCGTGACAATGCATGAAACCTGTGAAGGGGGCACTTGGAGAGCAAGTTATGCATTTACATTTCATTTCCTTTCTCATTTTCATTGTATTAAGGAAGGCTTCTCTACTATAAATGAGAGCTTTCTATGCTTGTGTAAAGGTTACTCTTGATTAATGGTAGATGCCTTGTTGTTGAGATCACTCCACACATTTACCTTATTGAGAGTCATGGCTAGGATTCTCCTTAGTCTCCTATAGCCACCTTTCTCTATGATAGAATCTATTCTAGACTTCTACTTTCACCTAACCACACCATTGCTACAAGAGCTTTCAATCTTGTCTTCATTCCATTTCGCTGCATGCTCATGGAGTTTTTTCATCAATTTCACGTCTAAGGAGCTCCATCAGTTAACATGGTCTCAACTAGTGAATATAAGTGTATATACACATGTAATTGGTGCAAATGATGTGTGGAAATACATGTTGAGCCATGATGAAACACATGGACATGTAATACGTTTCTGGTTTGGAATTATTTGTGAGGATGTTTGATTCCTTTGCTAAATCCACGTATGGACATGGTTTGAATTAGTAAGTATAGTTGTGTGCAACTATGATTGAGGCATGTGAGGTGTGACAACGCATTTGTGTCATGATTAGATATGTGAACCTATAATCTGGACTTTAGAAGTGTGCTTTGTGTCATTGGGGTGATTGAACACTGTTTGGGAAGCCAAAACCAATAGCTTCAAGCTACTGGTATAGCGCCCGACGACATGAGGGAAATCGCCAGGCGATGGGTTACCCAGGGAAGTCCCTGGAGTGCGTGGGACCCGGTGACGGGTTGGGACTGCTAGGCAGTCTACACTACGACTTCGCCTGACGACACTTAGGTTGTGCCAGGAAATAGTGCAGTGGTAGTGTATGTTTGTGTTCGGTTTTGCATGCCTCGTGGTGATGTTCTTTGGTTTGGTATATGCTTGAATGGATTACGAGTGAGGAGGTTCGTAATGGAATTGGAAATGCGTGATTAATACGAGTCGGGAATTCATAACTGAATGTGTTCACGCGTGTTGGACTATGAGTGGGGAGGTTCGTAGAGGTTGGACTACGAGTGGGGAGGTTCGTGGAGTTAGACCACGAGCGGGCTGGTTCGTGAAAGCCTATGGAATCCCTAAGACCATGGTTGAAAATGTGTTAATCTCATAGAGGTTATGAGAATAGGGTTTCCTATGCACCTCATGGTGCGGAGGTATTTAAAATTGAGAAACTAGTTAAGTTAAGTTCACCATTTCTGTTTGTATTTGGCGATGATCATGTGATTAGTCACACGGGAGCAGATGATAATCCAAGTGTTGATGGCGAGGCATAGAGACAGAGTGGGGGCTAGCGCTTGGGACTTTGATAGAGAAATTATGTTTTGAAATAAACATTGTAATTCTTTTACGTTGACTTTAGGATTTTTGAACTTGTAATAGTTTAATTGTGAACTTTGGATATTGGTTTTAGACGCGTTTAATGTTTTTTATTTTCCTGCATTTTAGGAATAATATCAGACGATTGAATTTATTTTCAATTAATTTTTTTATTAAGTAATATCTGACTAGGGTGTTACATGAGATCGTCCTCTTATGTATAGATTCCCTAGGATGTATCTAAATGCACTAAATAGAGATGTCACAATTGGGAAATTAGGCATTGAATGGTATCTTTCTTCCTTTATTTGTATATGATCAGTAAGGTAGTAACAAAGTTGGTTAATTGAGGATGGTGTGAACTGGGAACTTAGGTTTGGTTAGCTTTTGGAAAACATTTTCTCTATTTTGCAGGTAATGATCTTTTACACAAAAGCAAGGTACTCATGGATAAAGTTGTAGAATATTTTGGCAAAGGGCTAACTTGGTGAAGAATCATACCCAGTTACTACTTGGGCGAACCTACTATATCTCTACACATTAAAAGCAGAAATTCAAAAAATTGTTTTGCAGTTATGGATAACATTTGAGGGTCACACATACCCTTATAACTAATATTTCTCCTTTTTTCTATTGTGACTTTTTTGGGTTCAAATTGAGGGGTACTCTGATTTATTTAGTTGATAATGAGCCATTTTTTCTCATGTGAAGGATTTTGATGTATTTTGTACTATGAGCTTTGTATTGTATCTAAAGTTCTAACTCTGAATGTACACTACAAAAAAGTCTCATTAGTAACCAATTTTAATGACTAAAAGTTGTTAGTCACTATAGTGACCAATTTAGATATCAATTTACAAAATTAAAAATTATTGGTTACTAAAATTGTCACTATTATAAATAAAAAATTATAATTGGTCACTAGATTGGTCATTAATTAATTAGAGACCAATTTAGTAACTAAGTCATTTTGGTAGCCAAAACGTAGGTAGCTAACTTTAAAAACCAATTTAGTGACCAATTATAATTTTTTATTCATAATAGTAACTATTTTAGTAACCAATAATTTTTTACTTTGTAATTTGGTATCTAAATTAGTCAATATCACTAGTGCACATTTGGGCTTTTACAACAGACATTATGCTTCGGTTTCCTCCAAAACGATGCATATCAAAATGCGGTGACATTTTTGAAATTTTTGTAAGCTTTTATGCCCTGGAGGGAACTGAAGCATATAACGTTATATGCCCTGATTGGCGACAACTCGAGGCCTATTGCCTCTTAAAAATTTTAAAATTCTCATGCATGTAAATTTTTTAAAGCAGAAGAGGGTTTTATGCCTTGGTTGTCTGCAGGAGGCCTAATGCCTCTTGAAAATTTTAAAATTTCTACACATTTAAATTTTTTAAATACATTTCTGTAGAAGGGGACTTTATGCCCTGGTTGTTTGCATACCTGAGGTAAAAAGTCTTTTATGTCTCAGGCAATTTATAACTGAGGCAGAATGGTTATTTTAGGGCACAAATTGGGACAAATCTTCTTCTTCCTTGCGTTTCAACATTTCAAACTTCCTCCGCCAGCCTCCACGAGCATCCTTTACAACCTTCAGTGTCCACCAATTCGTTGCGCCGCTACTACTGTTCTAGGACGAGGGAGGTCGCTGCTACTATTCGAAACCACCACTGCTTAGTGGGGTTTTTTTAATTTTTTGCATTTTTTATTTCTGAATGATGGTTCTGGTTTTGGTTCGTGAGACAGAGACATCGAGGCATGGTTGTGTTGGCTGGTGTCGCAATGGTGGTGGTTCATTGTGGCAGCTTGGTTTTGTTTTTGCAGTAGCGACGATGGTGTTGGGTTGCAAATCTAGTTTTTTGGTGGCCTACGTTTCCCAGCGACATGCCTGTTGCGTAGCATTGGTGTTCTAGAGGTGCCCACGGTGATCTGCGAGGTGGTCTGTAGTGGTGTCGTCTATCACTGGTGGAGCTACGTTGAATCCTTTCGCTTTAGGTTCTTTGCCCATGGTGGTTGTCGCTGTTGTTGTGGTGGTGATGGCAACATTTGCAGCTCCCAATTTGGTTGCGTTTGCAGGAGTTGCGGTTTTGTTTGCGTCACAGTCACGGTAGTGGACTTGCCCGTAGTGGTGGTTGCCTCTTGTTCGCAACCACACATTTCTACCTCGGTTGCAGCCAGACCTAGGGCAGAAAGATCATTTCTAGATGTGAATTATGCCTCGGTTAGGAACCGGAGCATAAAAGTAACCCTTTTTTCCTCAGTAATATATGTTTCGGTTCTTCAACTGAGACCAAATGACCAAAATAATCGGGACAAATACCCTTTCCTACACTGGTGTATAGTGACTAACAACTTTTGATCACTAAAATTAGTTACTAATAAAACTTTTTCTTATAATGGTACTCTACTAGCATGCACCTGTTTTGGCAAGTTTTGTATAAGAATAAGGACACTCCAAATGTCTTGTTTTATTTAATCAATTCTTTTTTGCTAATAAAAAAAAGAAAAAACCCAAAATAAATGACAAGAACTTTAATGGTCATTTTATCGAAACATCCATTACCGATAAAAATATCTATCAATAATAAAAAAAAAATTATTAATGAACTTTATGAGAAAAAAAAATTCATTTTTATTGAAAAAATCAATTATATCTGCAGTAAAACTGTATCGATAAATAAAGATTTCTAACAATAACATTAGATAAATGGTTAGACAAGAAAAATATTATTTATTATTATCAAATATGCTTAACAATTTTCTCTTTTAATCATCTTTATTCTTATTTGAAAAATAATGATTTTGTAATATATATATTATAAAAAACTTGTTTTGTCATTTATTATGGAGCTAAATTGGTTGATGTTGAATTGAAATCCAAGCATTAATTAAAAATGAGATACTTAACGAACAATGCATTAAAAAGAAATAAAAGGACCACAGTGATAGTGCTGGAGATTGAAGAAGAATACTCAACTTGTTCCGTAATCACCCAAAGAGATCGATCGGATAACTATGTTTACAGATTTATTATTCTTTTCTCTCTCATTCTCTTTCAAACTAATGATTGTCAATTACCCCAGGTATTGGATCAAGTCAACAAAGGTGCTTTCAGATTCTCCACTTTATATATAATATATAACTTAACAATACTTCAAATCCAAATCTTTATTTGTATCTTTCCTATTTTAAAACATGTATTGTTTATCAATATTTTATCATTTGGGTGGTAAAAAATATTTATTTTCTTTAATTTTCCTAATCAATGTTTGAACTTTCAATTAATAAGGAGATTGACCAGGATAAACAAGATTACATGTTCTTGTCTGTATATATAGATAAAATCTATTACAGAATATTTTAAATGGGTACCTCAATATAACAGATAACATATAATATAATTTAATATCCGCTTATAAACGGAGTAAACAAAAAGTATCATATTATCTATATTCATAAGTATCCATTATCCAAATAAAATAAAAATAAAAATTTAATATATATTTTATTAAATTAAATTTAATTAAAATTAAATTTAGTTTAATTTAATTTACATTATATTTTATTTTATATTTTATTTTGTTTAATTTTATATTTTATTTTAAAAATTTACGATTTATCTTTCTTTTTCTTTAAATATGTGTATATATGAATGTATATCCACATGTTTTAAAAAAACTCAATATAATTTTTAAATGGATATCTAAACTGTAGTGCAGGTCGGATATTATATATATTTGACCTAACTCGTTACTATCATTAATCATCACTTAAATATGGGTTATATATATATATATAATACTTCATGTTTATGGTTTTATATTTTTTACATATCATTTAACTTTTTTTTTACTCGATGTAAAATTTTAACTCATACTTCAAATTCTAACAATTAGTAATAAAGTATTTTGTACTCACTAACAAATTTTAAATAATTTTTAAAATAGCTATTTCACGGATTTTGAATTTCTATAATTTTTATAACCGAAGGATCAGATAAACTAGTCTTTTGTTAAAGTTTTTTTTTATTATTATTTTACTTATATTAAGAGGTGTTTTAATAATTAATAATTATTTTGATCTAGGGGTTTCAACAAAAACCCAATAAGCCATCTAGATCAAAGACACGAGATAATCGTCAAGGAGATAAACATAATCGAAAAGCTTAACACATGAAAAAAAAAAAAAAAAAAAAAAAAAAAAAAAAAAAAAAAAAAAAAAAATTAACAAAAAAAAAAAAAAAAAAAAAAAAAAACTCTAAAATTTATGTTGATTTAAGTGTTGATTCAAATAAGATTTGGAAAGAAATGAAGTATAAACTAATCAATTTCATCGGTTTGGCAGAAAAATTTGCACGACAAGAATCAATCTAATCTGATTACGAATAGATTGGTTAAGTTTGAATAATTCCTTATTATACAAAAACGAAAAATTCTATTTTGGAAAAGAATAAAATACTTGATTTTGGGGAAAAAAAATCACTATCAGTCGTTAAAATGATGTAATTATAGAAAATATATATATTCTATTATAATTAATTTATACAAATCATTACAAAAAAATATAAATAAGTAATAAAAAATTGCTAGTTATCATAGTGTTAAATTTAGATACCAATTTAAAAAAATTAATTACTAAAATAATTATTATTATAAATTAAAAGTTATAATTGATCGTTAAATTGGTCACTAATTAATTAGAGACTAATTTGAAAGTTAATTTTTTTATAGTCAATACTTTTATAACTAATATTTAGTGACTAATTTATAAACTAATTATTTTGATAATTAAAATTTTGGTAACTAAATTTTAAAGATTAATTAAATTTTTTTATTTATAATTATAATTATAACTATTTTAGTAATAATTAATTTTTTATTTTATAAATTAGTGATTATAATGATTAAGGTGATTTTCTTGTAATGAACTAAATAATAAAAATAATCAAAGGCGTTAGATTTAATCTAGTGTCGTAATTGTACACAGGACTGAAATATATTCTCTTAATTCAAATTCACACAAGTGATTGATGTTCAACTAATTGAGACTGTTTCTCTTTTTAGACTTTTTTTTTTAAAGAAAAGTTATGAAACTAGGGTATGATGTGGCAGGTTAAGGTAACGAAAGGTGGTGTAATTAAAGAACAAAACCGTAGATTATTAAAAACCCTTCTAGATAATGCAAAATATATACTTTTAGGAATGTGAATTATTCTATATTTATATAAAAATTAGAAGCAAAAGGTGTTGGGGAAAATAGGATAAGTTCTTAAGCAACTCCAAACCACTAACGAAACGTGGAGCAAGAATTAAAGTTAAGTGATTGGAGCAGATGAGATGACATGCAAAAGATGGGCCACATGAGCTTTGTTCAATAGCTTGTGCTGGCCAATCCTTTTGTCTTTCACAAGAATATAAGTTCACTCTATGCTATTATGTGTTGCAATTTTTAGAACCTCATAGCCCTTTTGACTACTTTTATGCCAATTACTCTTCAAATCTCATACTAAATTATCATATCAAATATAATTAAAGATATATAATTTATGAGTAACTTCCTCATATCAGTAAGATGAGATTTATATTCTATTTACACGTTATAATTTAATTTTATCTTTATTTTCATCACACTCATATCACTCATATTGAATAATGTACATTTTAATTAATGGGTGATACAAGTATTGGTATATAAAACACATTTAAAATCATTTAATAAGTTTCGGTTTTAAGAAAAATAAAGTCTTTCAAAATGCAGTAATACTTTTTAAATTATTTGTACAATTATAGGCTTCAGTTCTACAAAGAATCAAATAGGGTTAAATTTTTAAAAGAGTTACTTTCTTGTCACAATATTTTTAAACTCTTGTCAGTGCGAACCCTTCGTTTCGAGGTTTTCTCTTTTCTCCTAGTTTCTCTTCTTACTTGCTCTCTTGTTTTATCTCTGTCGTTTGCTTTCGCATTCGTAGGTTCTTTCATTCTCTCTCTTGTTTGTTTCAATGTTCGTAAGTTCCTTTCTTTAGTTCTTGTTCAAGACTATGTTTCGAGGTTTGCGTTTCCCTCTTCTGATCCCTAAAAATAATATGATGCTATGTTTGATTTATTTCTTTTTGTATACGTATCATAAAAGCATGAAAATCGCATGAAAATCTATATTTTAGTAATAGTTCTCGATTTTTATCTGTGTTGCTTATTTCTGGTTCATTTGGTGGTATTGAATTTTGATTTAATTTTTGAGGTTGTTTAATATAGTGTAGGAGTTACTCAATAATTTTTTTTGAATACCACAATAGCTTTCAGTTGTTCAAGGAACCAAACATATAGTCGAATAGGCTTCAATTTTCTTTTTAGAATGGAAGCCTATTCCTTTAATTTTACTTTTTTTATAAATTTGTTATTGTTTTGGGCTTCGATTAAAGATAATTGAAGCCTAATGTTGAAGTTTATGCGTCGCTTCAGAATTAAAACAAAAAGACTCCCTTTTTTTTATCTAGCCTTGATAAGCTTCGATTTGGAAACTTAAATATAATGTAAAAAATAATCGGTGTCAAAAACCTTTGTTACACTAGTAAAGAAGAGTCTAATAATAAGCGGTATAACAATCTCCACAAAGTTCAATAAAATAATTTATGATATTACTACAAGAAAATTATTGAATATCAATTAAATTTAGAATTCACGAATAAGTAAAAATTATATTAATTAAATTAGAAACCATTTAATAACTTAAAAAATATTAATATCTAAAATAGTCTTTATTGTTAATAAAAAATTATAATTAATTTATAAATTTAAATTTAAATCAGTCTCTAACATTAGCTATTAATATTTTAATTATTTATTATTATATATTGACTTTAAATTAGTTTGTATTTTTAAATTATAGACTAATTTACTATTAATAGTAATAATTAGTTAAAACTTTTATAACAAATATTAAAGATCAATTTAAACTTTAATTCGTAAATTAATTATAATTTTTTATTAATATAAGAGACTATTTAAATATTAATAACTTTTAGTTTATAAAATGATTTTTAACTTAGATAATATAATAATTAATTATTTTCATCTCTATTTAATTATTATTTAATGATTTTTTTTTAGTATATATTTTGATACAATTTTAATAAATTAGTTTATGATTAATTCAACCTCTTATAACCAGTTATAGATTTGCAAATTAATATTATACTATAATTTGATTTTAGTTTTAGGTAATATGAAATTTCTAACATTATATTCTGAAATTCTCTAATTTATTAAGTTAACTAATGGTTTATGTTATTTTGATTGGTTTTCTCATATAAATTTTTTGTTATATGTACCTTTTTATAATGTAAGTGTAAAATATATAACCATTTGCATTAATTTATCAAATTAGTTTAATTGCAATTTTGATTTCTCGAATTCAGTATTTGTTAATTGATTTTTACAAAAAAACAAATTGTTAAATTTATAATTTTATTTCTTCAAATTTTAATTAGTGGATTAGATATTATAATTATGTGTTTTTATTTATTTATTTTATCAGTTATATTCTTGTGTGCGACATTAATCCGTGACGCGTGTAACAGATTAAAATCACCATAATAGTGATAGTTTGAGTTGATGATTCAATTAACACTGTTAAGACTTGTAATCTTACACTTATTATATATAAGAAACTCAAATACTCAAATGGCACACTTTAGAGAATAAAATTTTATGTTATATTTATTGAAAAAATAAAAAAATACATTTAAAAACAGCATGTTAAATCATAAAATCAATCTCTAAGATAAAATTTGTATTAATATTCATATTATAAATTAATTTTAATTTTAATCGCACTACTAAAAATTTTTATATTATATGAGAATTTTTTTGTAAATTTGTTAAAAAAATTTGTAAGAAAAAACTTTTTCCTTCTATTTTTTTTAAGAATGTTAATTGGTAGGTAATTCTTTTATGAGTAATTATTTTTATAAAATTATAAAATTTATAAGTATTTCTTACAAAATTTATTGCGAAAAATATTTTATACAAAATATTTTGCAAAAAAATTGACAGCAATTTCCTACAAATTTTTTTTCATAACAAAATTTGTAAATATTTTCTGCAAAAAAAATTCAAAAAAAAATTGACAGAAAATATGAATTTTTTAGTAGTGTGGACTTAAAATTTTTAATAATATTTAACTTTTTTATCTCTTTTATATATATATATACCTATTTAGATTTGATAAATGAAAACTATATATCTTTCATCCATTTTATTTTTAATAGTTGTAAATTTTAGTTTTTGTGAGTTTAGGTGGTGGAGACTAAAAGAGATTAAAAATGATATCTACATAAGTATTAAAGGTGATTATAATGATATATATGGAGACTAAAATAAATAAGTTTAAGATTTATAAAAATGAAATAATTAAGAAAAATAAGATGCATGTTTTGCAAAATTAAGGATGGAAACGTACAGAGAAAACAAGAATGATATACTAGAAAAGCAATAACAGGGGCAAGTGGAGGAAAGAATCTTTGTCTGCTTGCAAACAGTATAATTCCATGTATCAAGCATATAATTATATTTCCACAGTGAATAATGGAGCATTTCATTGTTCAGCTTAATTGATGTTACTTTCAATTAACTAATTAAATTACTATTTTTTTTTTGTTTGAGAAGAATAAACTGATGTAGATATTTTATGGTTAAGAAAGTTGATGTTAACCTTTTTATGTAAAGAAATATTATAAGTAATGCCAATTTTCCTTTAAAAAAATTAAATAATTACCACCGTATATTGTATATGTTTTTAAGCATTGGTTTTACTGTGTTTTAATTATTTTAAGAATAATCATATTTTGTTGACAACTAAATTTTGGGAATTTTTTTTAAAAAAAATATAAAAAATCAAAATTCATCTAAAAAATATTATTTGAAATTGTAAAATAAAATTGTCAAAATTTAATTATTTTTCTATTTTTAATTAGAGTTGCTCTCGCCTTTTGTTTGGCAGGCTCACACACATTTTTGCAACAAGATTTCCACGCGATTATTATTAAAAATAAAATAATAGTTGTGAAAATTAAAATTAATTTATAAAAAGGTTTCTTATAATGCTAGAAAGATTCTAGGACTCTTGTATATGATTGAATTTTCTATTGTTGTCCTGCTTCGAATCCACCTCAGTCATTTGTTGAGTGGTAATGGTAATCGAAGAAGAAAGTTGAAGGACAACTTGTTGGACTAATAATCCTGTCTCTTTCTCTTTTTGTGTCACTGTTATTTGTTCTTGTAGTCTTTTTATGAATTTATGAGACACTTTTTTGTTGTTCTTTTTTATATACAAAAATCTGGTGTGAATATTTTTAATTTTAAATAAAGTCACATAATCACCTATTAACTTATAGATTTGACATATAAAGTCACACTATAAAATATTAAATATGTATTAAGATAGTTCATCATGTTATTACATTTATTTTGCTTTTACACACTATCAGAGATATTAAAATATTTGAGTTGGGTTAAGTGGAAAAATATTTAACTTTTTAAATGTAGGTTCAATTAGACTTAATTTACTTAATTTGTGGGTTAAATAGGTTTAAACCAGGTTAAAGGTAGGTTGACCTGCAATTCATCAACAACAATTTTTTTTTCAGTTTTTTTATAAATTTTTTACAATTTTTTTTGTTACAATTATTTATCATTTCTAATTATATAGGTTGACAATTTGATTAATTAAAATATTAAAATGTTGTTTAATAATGTTTGAATAGTTTGAATATTTAATTTATATGTTTGTGAAGTTATAACTTAACACTTTAATTTTCAATTGTTTACTTAATGTTTGGTAGATAGGTCAACACTTTGATTTTACTATTATAAAATGTTAAGTTGAATCAATATACTTATATTGTATTGTAATCTATAACAATATATAAAGAGGATTCTATTTTTTGTGTCCACATTTCAAAATATCAATTTTACCCTTTAAAATATAATTATTTATTAAATTTTTGAAAATTGATCGTTACCTTTACAAACTTTTTTATCAAATCGTCTATCTCTTCTTTTCTTCTCTATTTATCAATAATTATTCTCCTATCTTTTTCTGATATATTTAACTTTATTTCTAATAAATATAATTTTATTTTATATATTAACTTAATAACATTACATTATCATCACCTACTAATATAATATCATGTCACCTACTAATACAATATCACGTATATTTAAAAAATGCGTACACAGGCATTGTCGCACATGTGTGTACATTAGTAAATACATAAAGATTTTTGAAAGAATAAAATATCCTTAATTGAGTCAACTCACTAACCCGCCAACCCATGGTAGATCGATCGAGTCGGGTTACAAAATTTTTTGTTCACTAAAATGTAGGAGTAGCAAAACGGGCTAGGCCCAATGGACCAGCCCGTCAGCCCGTGTTAAAAGAGACGAGTTGCATTGAAGATTTCAACCCATTGTAACTCGTCCCGTCCAGTCCGTCAATTTGACGGGCCAAAATATGGGCCAACCCGTTGGCCCTTTTTAAAAAATAAAATAAAATAAAAATAACTCAAAAGATTAATTTTTTATATTATGTTTTTTAAATGTGTAAATATATAATAGTATTGTAATTTAAATCATTAACACATACAAATTAAGTCTCAATTATTAATTGTAATTGAGTAATTTAATATGTAAATGTCAGAATTATTTTAATTTATCTAATTAAAAATATTAACTAATTAATTAAAATTTTAAAAAATATTTTAATTGATTAAATATGCTTTTAATATTAATTTATATGTATATATAAATAAATTTTAAAATTAAAAATAAAAAATTTGAAAAGAAATTTAAAAGTTAAAAAAAAGAAGAAAAAAAATTGATGGGTCATCCCGGTCCGCCCTGTTAACCCGTTTTGTGTGGGACGTGTTATAATTATTGGTCTGTTTCTTTTTGACGGATCAACCTGACTCGATCCATTTTTTACGAGTCACAATCGGACCAAAACAGATCGGATTGGTATGTTTTGCCACCCCTACTAAAATGTCGACCATGTTAATCTATTTAATTTTGATTTAATCTGTGATAAACCAAAGTGTATGAACACAATTAACTCACTTTTACACCCTAATGCATTTGCATTAAATTGAACAAATTAAACTATTCTTCTCACTACCTATGAACAAGACTTACAAGTGACTTGATTACTAGTAAGTGCCTTGATTACTAGTTGTATAAAAATTACAAAATATTATCAAAATAATTGTACATTTTGTGTTATTTATTTATTTTATATATTTAAATAAATGTGTAAGATTTTAATAATTTAGTAAACTTAACATTAGCAAATAAAACAAAATTGATAAAAATAAAGATCAAATTAAAAAAATATATCAGCACTAAATTAAAAATTTTAATCAAAGTAAAGACTAAATTAATATTTAAATCTAAATAAAACATGAAAAATCTAAATCCAAGGTTATTAATAATACGTTGTTTTTACTTCTAATATGAGTTAATAAATTATGACAGGTTTAGTTTACATGTTTATTTATTTTTCTTCGTTAACTAACCTGACCACTCATTAACTATGTTTTAACTTGAGTTAAGTTAACATGTTTTAGACTTTAGCACGTATATTACCCTTTTTTTTACGTTCTTTAAGTGTTATATATATATATATATATATATATATATATATATATATATATATATATTTTTTTTTTTTTTTTTTTTTTTTTTTTTTTTTTTTTTTTTTTTTTTTTAAATATTTATTTAAATATATATTTAATTTACTAGTTTTTATTATGTATTTTTTTGTCATTTCGTTTAATTTTAAATAAATTAATTAACAAATCTACTTGACGACATGTGTATAATATTTATATTTATATTTATATTGGAAAAGTCTACGTAGAAGTATCTCTTTTCGCGCAAAATATTTATATAAGACAAATTCTACATTATTTCTACTGTACAAAATTATTATTATATTCTGACAGAAATTCTGTAGGAGTTTTTCTATTGTTTTTAGCAACAATTAAAGTGTTGATAAAGACATGTTAGATTTTGGACCAATGATTTTTTAGTGAACAATGTGCTTATTATTTTTCTGAGAATCTCTTCTGCAATAAAATAAATATATCGTCGTTATTGATTATAAAATAAAATATACTTCTTCAAATATATAACTTTATCTTCATTTAATAATGATAATATTCTTTTAGGTATAAGAAATACCATATTTTATCTCATACACATTTAAAAAAAAAATATATTTAAATTTTATGAGGCTAGCCCCCAGAATCAAACTTCCACAACCACATATGAAGAATGGTATGATAGAAGACTTTATGAAAGGTGAGAAAAGAAACTGTATAAAGATCTAATTAATGGGATTATTAACAAGTTCACTTCAAATTTTTCAATTTTATTCCTATTTCTTTTTTTAAACAACTTTATTCCCGCAGCAATTCATTTTTTCACGTAATTTCATAAATCAATTATGCTATACGCTAAATGTCGCTTTCCTATGTATGCAATCAATGACGTCAAAATGCAAGTCAAATTATTAAGATTAAATATTAATAATATATAGACTTAAATATTTTTTTTACCCTAAACTGTAATTAAAAAAATATGTATTTTTAAAATTAAATGATAAAGTATTTTTTTTCTTTTATTCTATTCTATGTGTAAAATATTATTGTAGGTAGAAACTATATTATAGTCCATAATAAAACTTTTTTGTCACATGAAAAACATTCTACGTATAATTTATTGTGAATGATATTATATATTATTTTCATAAAATGCAACAACAAAATATAATGTTTTATAATTTAGTTTAATAATGAAATACAATATATTAAAAAGTTTAAGGAAAAAATATATTTAATTCTAATATATAAATGGAAAAGTTTTAAATATATTGTATTAAAGAAACTGATATAGAGGCAAGAGTTTTTACTTTTTTATACCAATTTATTCTTGTTTTATTACCATTAGGTTTTCTGCTATATCCTCTCTAGGGATGGCAACGGGGCGGGGCGGGGACGGGTTTCGCTATCCCATATCCATCCTCGCATAAAAAATCCATCCCCATCCCCATACCAAAATCCAACGGGTATCAAACTTTTTTCCCATCCCCATCCCCACCGGGTAACGGGTATAATCTCGTACCTATATCCGTCCCCGTGTTCTAACTACTTCAATATTAATTTTTATAAAAGAAAAAAAATTACGGTAAAGAAAACATAATATTATGAAATATTCAATATTAGGAAGATTTTCTTCGATGTCAAATACCTTAAAATAAATTATAATTGTTTATATTTTATATTAGAATACCAAATAAAATTTCATGTGAACCAAAACATTTTTTAAATTTGCAAACTACAACATTGATGAACTTAGTTGATAAAATTAAAAAATATTTCAAAAAAATATAAAAGGAAAACAAATATTCAAATTAAAATATATTTTAAATGTTTGTTTACTTCAATTTTT
>Ga0214545_1007352_pt1 | contig 18470 bp, 8 predicted proteins | sample CNSS4metaG_FD_160064 | JGI IMG/M metagenome (GOLD analysis project Ga0214545, IMG submission 160064) | Root nodule microbial communities from cowpea collected in UCLA plant growth center, Los Angeles, California, USA - CNSS4 | ecosystem: Host-associated > Plants > Roots > Nodule | place: USA...
ACCAACCCGAGCCACAACTCAAAGGTTCCTCGTGTTCATCCGCTATCCCGAGCCACAACTCAAGGGAAGTCATTCCGGGCCACAACCCATAGAATGCCACGTGCTTAACCCCCATCCTCGGCCACAACCCAAGGATACGTTCCGGGCCACAACCCAAGGAACACCAGCAAGCCCACCATTGAGATATCTTAGAAGCCTTATAGACCACGCCTTACAATTTCCATCTCATATGTTTAATACAACCATAATACATGCCTTGAACGCACAACAACACCCTCGCTTACTTATGCTAAAAGCCTTTGCTCAACCAGTCCAGCCTATATCGCTTAAGCTAGACCCACTAGCTTAGGCGAGCCTCCAGAACCTCTGCAACCTACGAAGTCTCGCCTAAGCGAGCTTCTTCTCGCTTGGGCGAGACCCTCACTCGCCCAGAACTATTTACCTCGCCTAGGCGGCGAGTTACACAAACCACCAATCAAACCTCGATTTCTCGCTTAGGCGAGGAATTCTTGCCCGAGCGAGACAAGCGTTCGCCCAAATAAACTAAGGTTTCGCGCCTGAGCGGAACATGCAAACAAGCACCCAAACTTTTGAGTTCTCGCTTGGGCGAGGGACTTTCGCCTAAGCGAGACCACCAGTTGCCCAAAACTTTCACTCTCCGCCCGAGCGAGATGAGCAAGCAGTATCAGTCCCACTTCTCTGTTAATCTCGCCTAGGCGAGAGCTCGCCTGAGCGAGAATTGCAGAGTTCTACACAAAGTTACGCACGTAACCACTGCAACAAGGTCCAAACCATACTTTAATCCAAGCCAAAGAATTGAACGCAATACACCAACATGTGAACACCAATTTAAACCTTAAGTAGCTCCCAAAATCTACATTTGAACCAAAAGTAGCATGTATAGTGCAAAAACCCTTCTTAGTCATGCAATTTGGAAAAATTTTGATCATCAATATCAAAACACCCAACCCCAAATTCAGACCATACATTAGCACAAATTTCTCATGACAAACACATATCTAATCATGCACATAAAACAACAATTACAAAAATTTGGTCCAGCTCCCCTAACCTGGAATTTCCCCTTGCAAAAGTATAAGGTTACAGCTTTTCTTCTTGCCCAACACGAAAATCCCTTAATGCTTCCACAATTTGCCCTAGGAAATCTCTCAATCCTCTCCAATTCGCTCCCCACCCAAAAGATACAAAACCAGAACTGCAGAAACCCTCTTTTCACAAAATTTTGACCTTTTATAGGTGCCTTAATAGTGGTGTTAAGTGCAAAAACGAAAATAGCCTTAATGGTATTTTAATTGCTATTCAAGGCCCATCATTTAGTTATTTTTCCAGCCCCTTGGCTGCACCCTTTCTGCTAGAGTTGTCTATACCCTTTCATATTCAGGCCATACTACTTTTTAGCAAAAAGAAAGAAAATTTGAGTTCACCAAGGTTTGAACCCATAACCTTACCAATGCCAAATCAAAGCTAAACCACCAAGCTAATTCAACATGTTCTGGCAAAGGCTTTCTTATAGAAGTGATTTTCCATATGGGTTAACCTATCTTACACCTCACAAAGCTCCATTGGTTAGAGAACTTGAAAGTGCTACGATAGTGACACGCAATGCTGCAAACTTACAAAATATAAGGGAAACATTGCATCTTGGAGACCTCGCAAAGGAGAAAAGAGCATGGGCTACAAGAGACACCTCATATGAGTTTGGCCTTGGTGAAGGATTTGAATGCCTTGGTGTTCAAAATTGTAAAGTTGAATTGCAAGATTGCTAATCTTAGGAGGGAGCACAATCCTAGCAGAAAATCATTGTCAAGCGATAGGACAAGTGCTATAAGATGCTCCAAATGTGAAGGCTATGGTCGTGAAAATTATCAATGTCCTAATTGAAATGCAAGTCTCATAGCTAATGAAGACCTCAAGAACTACATTTTGTACTTGAAAGGGAAGGAGGAATGGACATGGCGATAGAAAATAGGATATTAAAAAATTGAAGGTGTTAAAAAAAGAAATACAAGAGCAAAAGCTAAAGAGAAAACAAGAGAAGGAAGCCCTAGAAGAAAAGAGAGAAAAGGAAGAATAAAGAGCAAGATAAAAATATACTAACCCATCTCTTTTTGTTTTGTTGTTTAGGGAAGACTTGCTCATCAAGGAGCAATGGCATCAAGAATGAGAAAAAGAAAGGATGATCGAGAAGAAGGACACAAATTTGGAAATATATTCACATGACTTAGCTTGTTTGTCCATCCCTAACAAATCTATGGGTAGTAAAAGTCATACCTATAGTTTCGTTGTTTGTTTGTACAATATTCTTTTGTTGTTTCTTTGAGCATAACATCCTTGCTTTAAAATTTTTTGATGTCTTTTACAAGTGGGTATTTGATCCTGGAGACCTCCAACCCTTTGATAATAAGAGATTTGTCTCTTCACAGATCCAAATCTCATTTTACCTTGAATTTCTATTTTGGATTATTTTAGATTTGTGTTCTTTAACTTACTTCTATGTTTGTATGTAGGATCTTCTAGAATTTGTGGTTGAATTCTCTCCAAGAAGGGGGATGATAAGAGATTGATCAGGTCTAAAGGAACAACAACTCAAGAAAAGGATGTCCTAGAGAAATCATCCACCTTATGGACGATAAGGAGAAATTTAAGAAGGAGGGAGCTACTTCTAACACTACCAAACCTAAGGAGAAGAATTCTTCAAGTGGTACAAATCTTAGGACAAATTATCTTCAAGAAAGAGCGATTGATAAAGGACTATCTCTTGATCCAATACAAGAAGAACTTGAGGAGGAAGTATTACAATTCAAAGGGCCTATGACAAGGTCAAGGACCAAAAGCTTGGAAGAACACATCTATTCGAAGCTCATGATGCTCCATGAAGCTTGAAATTCAAAGGACATGAAGATCATGGCTTAGAGCACACTTGAATAACAATTTGGCACTTAAAAAGTGTTTGTAATTTTTCTTTTATTTTTGTAAACTCGCTAAGTGTAACATCCTGGCCGAATATTACTAATTTAAATAATTAAAATAGGGAATAAGTATAAAATCGCATTTATGATAATTCATTTTCCCAAATCGCGGGAAAATTTAAAACATTTATTATACCGTAATAAACCAAAATCCACAAACTATAATTGTCGATTGAGAATTCCAAGTCTGGTAAGATAAATGTTTACAAAATGTTTAAAATCCATAAAGAAAACATCATAAAGGCTTTTTCTCCAAGCTAGCCCCTCTCCGAAACTATGCCTCACTAGCAACACCTGCAACATCATCTACTCCCATGTAACGCATTACACGATCATCGACAAACACAAGCAGATAGGGTGAGCTCAACTGAATAAAAGTGCACCACAAAAAATAATAAATAACCATTCAATATTTCAACACTTTTAATACTCCCAAGTCTCATCACAAAGTATATTATTCTCTGATAACCAACTAGTTTCCTTTCCTACGCCTCAATGCCTTCTGGGAAGAACAAGCAACAATCCTTACCTATTCACCAAAACCCGATAAGAGCATCACTTTTCTTAGGACTTACAAGCAACCACCCTTGTCTGCTCATCAAAACCCGACAAGAGCACAACCCTTACCTGTTCACAAAACCCGGTAAGAGTGTTGCTTTTCCTAAGACTCACAAGCCACAACCCTTAATCCTCGACCTCCAAATCTTCCTCTAAACGCCTCTTGATTCTACACTATTTGATGATTACATTGATCGATCTTTGTTACCACGAGTGTCTACTCGCCCCTCCGACTACAGGCCACCACCTAATAGTCCACATGCGGGAATAAATTTGTCATGGCCACAATTCGTAACACCAAGTGGAGTTCCCCAATACGAACGACAGTCCATATTCGTTCTAAGACTACCGAGGAGGGCAATCTTCCGGAACCCATTCGTACGAGCCACGATCTCGCACACTCCACTAGACTTCCAAAACCACCAGGCTACAATCTTGAGTGGCCACGTGTTACCCCAATACAAGTTACACTCATAACTAGGCCCCCCAACAAAGCATCGCATCAAGACCTCTATCCAAAGTTGTGTAGAATCCCTCGCATAATCCATCATTGCCTCCAAAGCCACTTAGCATAACATCCATTTCGCTAGGTTAACTCACGTTCTGAACCACCTGGCAGAACACTTGGCGTCGCCAGGCACCAACCCACTAGATTTTGGTTCAAGCCTAGTTCTACAACACACCGCCTGGCGGGACCACTTCCGTCGCCAAGCGCCAACTCTCGGGTTTTACTCTAGAGTTCACTTTGTGGCCTATCTCTTGACGATTTACAATGTTCCACCATACGCCACACCAGTAACTGGTAATTTACTGGTATTTGGCACTCTGGAATAGGTTCCAATGAACCTATTTACACAAGATACTCAATTCACGCAAAACATGCATCCTTGACAAGTAAATATACTTTCATAATAAAATGAAACAATAATAATAAAACGATAATAATATAAGACAAAATAAAAATAATAAAATAAAGCAATACAAATAAAAAATAATAACGATAATAAAATAACAAATAAAATAAAAAATAATAAAAATAAAAATAATAGTAAAATAAAATAATAATAATAATAATAATAATAAAATAATAATAATAGTAATAATAATAATAATAGTAAAATAAAATAAGAATAAGAATAATAATAATAATTAAAATAATAACAATAATAATAGAAATAATAATAATAATAATTATTATTATTATTATTATAATAATAAATAATAAACAATAATAATAGTAAAATAAAATAAAATTAATAATAATAAGAATAATAAGAATAAGAATAAGAATAATTATAATAATAATAATAATAGTAATAATAATAAAAATAATGACAATAATAATAATCGTAAAATAATAATAATAATAATAAATAAAAATAAAAATAGTAATAAAAATAATAGTATAAATAATATAAATAATAATAATAATAATATAAATATATATTATAATAATAAGAATCACAAATGTGTGAAGAAAAGCTCTAAACATCACACCTAGCCAAAAAGAAGAATCATAATATTTCACGCTATTCTAGGTTCAAATTCACATCCACCCAATTATCAAACATAATGCACAACCATCAGCCTCTAGATGTTTCTTGACATATTATGCACACATATATTTATAACACCATGCCACGTGTTCATATATGTGCCCACAACAAATTAAATAATTAAAACATCACATTAATGACATACACAAGACTTAAACCCAAGTTCCCCCTCAAACACACCAAGCATGTCTAACCACTTAAGCTACCATTACTCCTTTGTCATAATTCTTCGCATTAATTACTTTATAGATTCATTCCCCCACATTTATTAAATAAATATTTATTTATTTACTTAATTTTCCTGGGTCTTACATTAAGCGACATGGTTCATTGGGCGAAGTTTTTTTTTTTTTGTGTCGTTGGGCGAGTGTTCACATTTGCAGACTGCGCTTTCAAGTTAGTTTTGTGGCCTAATATCTTTGGACTTTCTTTTGGGTTTCTACGGTTGCTTAAACACTTGTGGTCTATATATACTTGCACCAGAAATAGATGTAAGCACTTGTAATAGTCATTATATGAATTTTGAATTCATTGAGAGATGATTCTCTTGTTATAGAACACTGATTATTATCAAAGATTGAGATCTTTGTGGTGAATCTTCATTGACTCATCAATTTGCTAGATTGTGGCCTCTCCATCCTTGTCTTATTTTCGCGTTCTTCTATGATTTTATTTGTTTATGTTACGAGAGGAACCAAATTCATAAATGATCGTACTCTTTTCTGGACAAATCGTATCAGTATTCCTCAAAGAAATTAAAAAATGTTTACAATAAATGATGATCGTAGCACGAGCAAAATGATTTTAATCGTGATGAACTATCTCCACAGCCCATCTCAATAAGTCATCACATCACGTAAGGATCATATAAAATGTGGACGCAAGATAAATTTTTACCTGAGCCCCATTGTGGACCCCAAATGTTGTTACTAAATTTGGTCGAGTAGTCTCTAAGGTGGGTTAACTTGATTACTGACATGTAACCGAGCTTTTAAATCACCAAGAGGAGAATGTCTACTTGCAAAGATTATTCCACTCTCAAATAGTAAGAGAGGATAAGTAAATATATGAGAGTAAAGTAATTATATGATTATCACACTTCCTATGGTGGCATGTATATATAGACTTCTCAAACCATAAGTAAACATATTAAACTGATTTTGTTAGTTAAAGATAATCAAGTATTATATTTTGAAAAATATTATATAATCAAATTTTTTTTATAAGAAACATATATGCTTAAAATAATACTTTTGGTAAAACTAACTAATAAGTTAACTTTTTGGTTGATAAATTAACTTTTTGTTTATAAGTTTCGTTTACAAGATAGCTTATTTTATTATTAGTCTTTTGTAAATTAATTGATAAATATAAAAGAACATAAAATAATATCATTGTAAACATTTTAATATATATAAATAAAATTAGTATTTCTAAAAAAAATATATTATTATTAAATCATGATTTTAGGTATTTTAAATAATTTAATTATTATTAAAAAATTAGAATTTTTATGATCTTTTAAAAGTTGTATATGGTTTTCTTTTATTTGGATAAATTGTTAATTTTTTTAAAAAAATTACGTTATCTAATTAATAAGTGTTAATCAAAATTAATTTTTATTTATTGTTTAGAAAATTACATTTTTATTTTTTTAATTTGAAATACTTTTATATCAATTTTTTTAGATTGACTAATTCATTAAAGTATTATTTAACAAGTCATTCTTAATTAACACATGTATTGTTTGACAATAAGCCACTCTAACTAACATAAGTATTTTTTAAGAACAAGTTATTCTCGACTAAGACATAAATTGTGTGAAATATAATCAAAAGATCATGATATTTTCTCGTTAGAGAATGGTTATATCTTTTCATGTTTATAAGGATAAACACTAATTCTTTAAAGCAAGCATAACAATGTTTTTACAAAGCTATTTCAGGATTTAGAAAGATTTTGATCGTGTTTTTATCACTTTTATTACAAATTGAACTCTTCTACTCTTCCTCTTAAAGAGAGGCTTTATATGGGCGTATAAGAGGAAAAAACCAATCTTTTTTCTAGTTGTTAAGCAAGTTTCACACTCGATCATCTTCCTTGCCTTTGATGAACTTGCAATGCATTAAATATGTTTCATGCATGCATTAAATGTTTTTCTCTTCTTTAAGCAGCATCTCAATAAGTAGATGTTTTTACCTTTCCTTGGATAGCATGTATTTACTCAAACTTGTTAAAAACATATAGTTGAACTAAAGAGATAGAGTTTTAAAGGTTGACAAAGTATGCACCTATGTTGAAGCAAAACAACTTTAGCTCGAGTTCTAAGAAATTATTGAAGAGATGTAACTCAAAACCTCTTGGTATAAGAAACATATATTCCTTGCAACACAAAATAAACACAAGGATATTAAAAGAAAAAAAGATATTAATTTAAGGCTATATGTGTATCGTCTAAGCATCACAATATGTTTATCAAACGTAAAACAAGATTATTCAATGTTATATCATTTGACATACAAAAACACTTGTATCTTCATGATTTATTGTTTGAAAAAAAAAACTTACATGTTTTTATGTTTTGTTGCTTTCAACATTTAATGAAATCATAGAGTTGGAGTTTTAATAAATAATATAAGTTATACACTAATGGATTGTTTTTATATGATTGAAATAAGTAATAATAGATAAAAAAAATAAGTATAATAAAAAATATTAAAATATAAGAAATAATAATAAAAATTAAATAAATTAAGACTTAAAAATTAACCTAAATAGTTCATAACTTATGAGCTAAAACATATAAAATAAATCTACCTTAATATATTTATCAAACAGTATTGATCAAACTAATAAGTTAGTTAAATAAATTAATGGTTACTCTATTGATCTTATCAACCACGATCAAACTTAAACCCCTATTATCAAGAAATCTTGAAATCTCTTACAATTCATTATTTTTTAATGAAATAAATAGCATAACATTTGAATGGGATTTCATAACAGAAAAAAAGCGACTCTGTAAGTTTATTTGTCTTCATATTTATATTTGGAAAACTTATATATATATATATATATATATATATATATATATATATATATATATATATGTTCATTATATTTTGAAAACGTATTTATTACGTCAAGTCGTGACACATTCTGTCGAAGTACTTACCCATGTTATGAGCCACAGTTACCCACAAAATAGGTAAAATTATATCCCGCTTAATTAATCACAATTAATAATGGGTAAAGCTGCTGATGAAAGAAGTACTTAACCTAACGCACTTCCATAGAAGGAAGAATAAGCAAGTGCAGCTTAGTGGAAGATCGTTTCAATTATCTACTCGCCTTTACGTTGTGCAACTTTGACTTTTCCGTAGACAAAACACCATGACAAAGCATTTTATTTGGCCACTAAAATGAATTTACATAAGTGATAATGATTTATATTCTTTAACCGAATGATACAAAATTCAAATTCTGCAAATATAATTTTAATATAAAATAAATAAATCATGTCAAAGGAAAAATATTTATATGGTAATAATTTTTATTATATAAAATCCATTTGTTCCTTAGCACGAGCAAAATAGGTTAGAAATCTTACACTAATGATTACATTCTTGAAAAAAAAAAAAAAAGTCATAACCAAGTTGGTTACGTAAAATTGAACTATATATAATATGAAGTAGGGTTTTCATCATCTTAAAACAAAGGGGAGGATGACAATGTGTTTACCAGAAGTGATTAAGATGGTTAACTAAGCTTTTGTGATTTTCGTAATACTGTGCCTAATTTTTGACATAGATTCAAGCCATATATACATATTTAAAGTAGTATAAAATATGTTTCTTTTATTCTTTTAAAATATGTAAAATACGTTTTAGTTTTTTTAAAAAATATCTCGTTCCTCTTCTTTAAAAAATAAAAAAAACCCTATTTTTTCTCAATCTTACAAGTATTATTTAAATTACTTATTTATTTATTTTAAAAATATACTTCCCTGTTTGTTTATAAATAGGGTGTTTCGGTGTCGCCATGGGCAATAGCCAAGTGTATTTACCTTAAGTCAAAAAGTTTGTTACCACATTCAAAAGCATAATTATTCGGACCTACATCAAATTAATTATAGGCAAATCGCTTTAAGCTTTTTGTTGTTTATTTTTCCTTTTGAAACCATTTCTATGAAAAAAAATATTCCATCTATCATGCATGCATGCAGCTTAATCCCTTATGTTCAGTAGCCAATCACGCTTGTCCTTCATTTATCTTTCTGTCTAAATTTGCTTGTGAGTTACACTATTTCATTTCAGCCAACTACTAGCAAAACCACCCATTGATTAGTTACTCATTCTAAATTACACAATTTCTTTTACCTTCTTAATCTCTCGTATTATTTTTTTAATTAAGCATGATATAAAAAATTAAGTTGTCATAATTGTTGTGGTTTGTATAATTGTTCTGTGGCAAAGATTAAGTGGGTCAAGTTACAATTTATAAGTAGGATTCCTAGTACAACAATTGTTGAGGGAGATATTGTTGTTGCAGGTGACATCAATTGTCTCGTGACAGAGGTCAAATAGATTTGGTCACAATTGAATCGTGTCGCTTAGACGATTACACTCTTAAGTAAAAAGAGTTGCGTTCTGACTAATAGTCTAATAGTTATAGCTTTTGGTCCAGAGGTAAGCGCTCAATTCTAACAATTGGTATTAGAGCTAAGGTCACGAGTTCGATTTTGACTAATAACTATAACGTTTGACAATTTTCTCTTACAATTCAAGTAACATTTTTTAAGTAATTTTTTATTTTTTTATTTCTTTATATTCCTAGACCACTGAAAAAATGGTCACTTCAGACCGTAAAAAATTATAAAAATTTAATAATCAATATATTATTTTCCTTTAAACGATCCATGTCAAGTTTCACATAGTTTTGAGAGGCTCTCATATCCTTAAAAATAAATTTGTTTCGATTAAATGTTTGCATTGTAACGAGTGTGCACATGCGACTATAGACAACATATGATTTATGATTTGATGGTTGGTGGGGGAGGAGCAAGGGCTCTTTGCTTTCACACGCTTCCATAGGAAGAGCCATTTGATTAAAGAAGAGAAAGACGTAGAAGGTGAAGAATCATTGTGATTCCTCAGAATGCTTTGGGGGAACTTTGGTCTGAAGATGTTGGGGACAAAATTAACTTTATAGTTGTCGTGTCTTTTCCATTGGATCCATGTGAGAGGACACTGAAACCAAAGATGCCCCTCGGAGCCATCTCACACCACACTACACTACACAACACAACACAACGTTGTAACTTATGGTTTTCACAAGTCAATCCACAAAAAACCCTAGTTTTGGCCCCATATATAATTTCTTAACCACCACGTTTTAACTTCTCCTTCTAACTATTAATCCTCGTGCAATGATTCCAACCCCTTTAATAAGTCAAAAACTTGCATTGGAGAAAAAGCCGCGCTATATACTCCTATCATAATGTGCATATATATTATACCCGAATGGCTAAATCATTTTCCTCTTTCTGCCTCTCTTTCTCACTTTCTCTTGAAAGAGAGAAATCAAATAATGAATATAAATGTAAAAGAATGTGCCCAACTCTTTTTAGTTCACCTTTTTGACTTTCATGTCTTCAATTTAAATATCCATCACCATGCCTATGCTCCCTACCTTCTACCTACTTTCTTTCTCTTCCAACATTTAAACTTAGAACATACTAGTTTGCATAATTTTTATATTATATATGAGGTTTAAACAAAGTAAATAAAATTGATTTAGATAAAAAAAATATATTGATTGGAAATGAAGTAATCTGTTAGCAATTGTGAAAGAGTAAAAATTAGTATGAGTTAAATATTTAGCCATGTATAGAGTATAAAAAACAAAAGTAGGTATATGAGACAAGCTGATACCTATAATCGTACCTAACAAGCATCCTTTCACTCTTAAATTGGATAAGACAAAAACAAATTAAAAATAACGAGCCTGCAGTTGATTTCTGATTCTCAAAACATTTTTTTTTTGTTTTGAAAAATCAATAACACACCAAAGATGCCCTGCCTGTGAGGTTTCTATAATAGAAGAAGAAAGTAAGATTAAAAAAACATAAGTTTATAATTTGAACTAATTTATGTATAAATTAAAAACCTAATTTTTGCAAAGTTGAACAAGAAAATTTCTTCCAAATAATTTATACATTAATATCTTTTATAAAAAAATTGAAAAAAAAATAGTTTGGTTTCTCAATTGAATTTTTTGTTTGTGACCCTACTAAGAAAATTGTTTTACTTTGCCTTGTACTAGTTTGATCATGGCGACTTCTTTTGCATGGAAGACCATAACATTATGTTATTGTCGTCTAAACCTTGATTAAACATGCAAACTTTACCTCTGTATGCGCAGGATCTAACGTAAAAGTTGTTCTTTTTATATTGTTTATTTTATAAATATAGCCTTCAATTTGTCCTTATGTGAATACCTTGTACGTGGAGATGCATTGTCTGGTGAGTTTTTTTGATTAAGCAACATGATGCGGGTAATAACTTGTCCTATTATTATGTTTTATTTTGTTGTTATTACGTAATACCACTCCAATGTACTCCACTTAGGTTTTTTTTTTCCAAGTTTGCATAGGGTATATTAACAAGAGCAATTAAAAGGTCACTTTTAATTCTAAGATGCTATTAGATTATACTCTAATCTATTATCGAGTCATTTGCACTTATAATTGTATAGTGATACAACTAAATTATAATTATATATATATATATATATATATATATATTGGAGTTTAATTAAATCCAAGACTTAAAGATAAATATGATATATATAGGAAAATTCAACCATCACAAACATTATTCATGCATGTAGCATTTATCTTTATATTTATATTAGAAAATGGAAGTATACTATTAAGGAGATTAATTATGATTTAAAGGGGTTTAAAAAGCATAGATCAAAACGTTTATTTTTGTTTTGCTGACTTGTAAAATTTTGGGGAGCCTAGTTAGAATAACAGTGACTAGAGGAAGGTTCAGGAGCTTCAAAAAGGAAATCATGATATGACATTTCACATCTTTAACATGCAAATAATAACTTGTTGATAAAAGAAACAATCAAGAAAGGTTATGGAAATGAAATCATTATTGAGCTTGTTTGAACAAAGAACGATTATGGATTCTATTTAGTTTTGATTAAATTATTTTTTGAACAATAAGAATAAGTATGATTTAGAAAAAAAAAAACAAACAAACAAAGAAACAGAACATTTTATCATAAAATTTTTTGCTTGCATAGCTTGATGTCTCTTACATAAGAAAAACATGGCATATATTTCCCGTACCAATAATCTGATAAAAAAATATTGTTTAGTGTTTTTTTAAGTTCAACTCGTTCTGATTTTATACGGTTGATTAAAAAAAGGTTAATTAGTTGGGTGTTGGGTGAGAATTATTAATAGGGCAATTGATTTAAAAGAAATTTTTAGAGACAATGTTGTTGGGTGGTAACAACTGTGGCCATGAGTGGTTGGTATATAATAGAAAAGATTTTGGTGGTAGTTGAAATCTTTGTCCAAGTCTTGAGAAAAATTGGTGTTGGCAATGGTTACTTGAAGGAGGTAACTAGGGTTAGCAATTATCATGATTTTAGAAACATACATGGCCATTAGAGACTTGAAAGAGCCGTCCACAACAATTATTTAAGGCGTGAGGTTTTGAGATTTAAATTTTTGGTTTGTATAGTTACTATAACAGAGCAATTCTAGGTCCCTAAGCATTTAAAGTTTTAGTCTATGGCTTTCACTTTTGTGGTTATGAACAGGCTTCACAACTTTAAAGAACACACGAAATCCTTCATTAAAAATGCTAACTAAATTTATTGCGCCGTTTAGTTCAGTCTTTCAAACTGTCTTTAAAGTGCATTTCACATACTTCACTTATTGTTAAACTATTTATTTTTGTTATTCTCATATTACTATACTTTTGTTACAAAATATGGTAATAGTGGCAAAGAAAGAGGGAGTACAAAATAGGGCTAGATGAATATGCAATCTGATCAAATGTACATATGCCTAATTATGCTATATATTGTGTAAGTCATACGGGTAGCATCAAAGTATATTATATAAAAATGGTTGTAGCATCCCACAAGCTTACTTATGAATATAATATATTATTATTTTGATAAAAAAAAATTAAGAATTATTTCATGTTCTTTAAAATTTATTTATAGTGTCTTAGAAAGAAGCATTTTGAGAAGATAATAATTATCCATATGCATAATTTGAAATGTTTTCATCGTAAATATGTTGGTTATAAAATAAATTAAAATTAAAATTTGTAGAAATTTATTGGTGTAATTTGATTATTTAATATTAAAATTAAAAACATTAAAGTTTTACCTGAAAAATTAATTTAAATCTATTTAATTTTTTTTTTCACATTTCCTTTTCAGTTTACTATCAATTGAGATATCATAAATTTGATTTCAATTGAGATGTTGTTGGTAAGTATTTTTACCATATTTGGTCGAGATGTCTCTAATGTGGAGTATGAGACTCTCGAGAGCCGGGCTATCATTTCTCAATAAAAAAACTTCGAGTTTCAAAAAGGAAAAGAGGGAAGATTCACTTATAAAAGATTCTTTGATGCTTACGATGATTAATTACCAAATGCGCAACTTGTGGATGTATGGTCATCTGAAATAGTCCTTATTTATGTTTCAATATGGACGTTTGTGTCATGGTTAACACTAACACAAAAAAGGTCTTCAACATTTGTTATTTTGGACTTTTAACATGTGAAGGTCCGACATCATAGCGGGAGATGTCAAATTAACATTTGTTGTCCCTTAACAAGTGTTAATTTGTGGCATTTAAAAAAATCGTCAATATTTTCCTCCACTAAAACCATAAAAAATCAATATACAAACCAAAAGTACACCATAACAATTTTCATAAGTCAATATTTTCCTCCACTAAAACCATAAAAAATCAATATACAAACCAAAAGTACACCATAACAATTTTCATAAGTTTCTAAGTAGTATGAGTATTAGGGATGTCAAAATGGGTCGGGCCCGACCGGCCGACTCGCTAGCCTAACCTAAAATACATGGGCCGGGCCAAAAAAATTCAACCCGCCAACCCATAACAACCCGGCCCGTCAAGCCCGTTGGCCCGTCGGGCCAGCCCGCGGGCCAAAACGGGCCAGTCCGCGGGCCGTATAAGTTAATAATCACATGCAGTGCAGCAGCAACAAGTGGGTGGTGGTGTGGTGTGTTTAATTTTTTTTCATTCTCTTCTCTGCTCTGCCACTGCTAGACTCATTCCTTCATTCCTCTCACTCAGCCTCGATGCAAAAGAGAAAACCTAACCTACCCTAGCCACCTCCGTCTTCTTCCCCGTGTGAGGCTACGACAGCAATACTTCCACTCACGGCTGCAACTTCCTCGCCGTTAGCATCAGAGACGAAACATACCACACCCATCTCCATCTTCTTCTATTCGTGAGGTGACGACAACACCACCTCCACCCATGGCTGCACCTCCCTCACACCGTCGTTAGCATCAAAGTTGGCATTGCTGCATCTTTTCCAGGACGTGTTGTTGGCTAGGAGCTTCGATGATCTCTTCTCCATTATTGTTCAACCTTCTTCCTTCTCTTTAAATGGGTCTGGTTGTGGGTGTTTGAGGTGAAGGAGAAGACAACAATGGGAGCTAATGGTTGCCGATATGTTAGGAGAAAGTTAGGGTTTCTAATTTTTTGTTAATTGAGAATTAGGAGATAGGGTTTCTGATTTAGGAGTTTTAATTGGGATTTCTGATTTTTGGGTTTCTGATTATAGAAATTGCAATTGGGATTTTTCATTTTGTACCTGATTTGTGAATTAGGGTTTTTGATTTTGTGAATTAGGAATTGGGGTTTCTGATTGTAATAGGAATGAGTGTGAATATGATTTTTGGTTGCGTTTTTGGAATGTGTCTTTCTTTCTTCCACTGATTATGTTGTATCTTCTTTACATTGCATATGTTCTTTGTTTCAGATTCACAAACGCACCATATTTCTTCAACCCGACGTAGGGATAAAGGAAGAGAGGGGGAAAGGGGCGGGCCGGCCCGCCAACCCGTCATCCCGTCTATTGGCGGGACGGGTTCAGATTCTCAACCCGTTTAATAATGTCGGGCTGACCCGGCCCGACCCGATTTTAACGGGTCAAAAACGGGTCGGGCTGAAACGGGCCGAGTTGGCCCGTTTTGACATCCCTAATGAGTATCTCAGATATAGATGTAAAGTATCGAAAAATTGGGTCATGCAATGTGGAATTGGTGACATTATAAGCTCTTTTTGCACTAATGTAAACACTTTAAAAGTAGTTCTTAGATAAATTTTCATCTGAGCTTATGTGTTGCTTTTAACGTTTTGAAGTTCTTAAGTTGTACTCAAAGTTGTTCGAGTAAGTCACATAATCGGACATTCATAAGGTACTTGGATATTTCCATGTAAGTCACATAATTTTACACTTCATAAAGGTACCCAAATGTTTCCATGTAGGTCACATAATTAGACACTCGTAAAGAACTTGGATGTTTCCAAGTATGTCATGTAATCATACATCGTAAGGTACTTGAAATTTTTCAAGTAAATCCATGATCAAACACTCGTAAGGTAGTTGGAGTGTTTTCCAAGTAAGTCCATGGTTGGAAACTCGTAAGGTACTTGGAGTGTTTTCCAAGTAAGTACATGGTTGGGCACTCGTAAGGTACTTGGAGTGTTTTTCAAGTAAGTCCATGATCGAACACTCATAAGGTATTTGAAGTGTTTTTCAAGTAGGTCCATGGTCGAACCTCGTAATGTACTTGGAGTGTTTTCCAAGTAAGTCCATGGTTAGACATTCATAAAGTACTCAAGTTATTTTCTTAGTATATTGAAAGGTACTTGGGATGGTTTCCAAGTACATCCATGGTTGGACATTCATAAAGTACCCAGGTTATTTTCAAAGTAGATTGTAAGGTACTTGGGATGTTTTCCAAGTACGTCCATGGTCGGACACTTATAAGGTATTTGGAGTGTTTTTCAAGTAAGTCCATGGTCGAATACTCATACTCAATTTTATTGAGTTTTTTTCTAAGCTTCTTCCATAGTATGTTTACTTTTTTGAATACTCGTGTGTTATAATGTTGTGCGCTACTCTTACTTCTAAAGTATTTTTCATGATATAGACCTCTTCCCATACTTCTTGTATAAGCTCGATTACACATTAATAATCATGTCAGTCCATATTAAAGACTACTAGGTCAAATCCGATAAGAACAATAAGATTGCAAGCATCATTGACTCAATATTAGCTTTTGGGTTAATAGAGTTTTTTTTTCAATTCTATTGTTAATATTATAATCATTATCATCAATATTTGTTTTAAATAGTGACTATAGATGATAAATAAATTTGTACATTTGTCCATTGTTTGAATTTATGTTAATACTGATGAAAAATATCCAAATTGATCAAACATGGGTACAAAATATGAGTAATATGTGACTTTTATAATTAGGTACAAGAATGAAGACGCGAATGAGTATGGAATGAGTATGTTTATTTCTTCCTTGTCCCATATTAATTCCATCTTTTCTATTATTAAAACATTCTTAATTTATTTAATACTCTATTTTTAAAATTTAGAGTTAAATATGATTTTAGCCTTTAAACTTTGATACAAAATTATAATTTATTTCGGTCTCAAACTATGATATAATTTAGTCCTCAAACTTTAAAAATGAATAGATATATTTTTTCTAATCCAACTGCATAATTTTTTTTAACTTGTTAAACGACATTTCAGACTAACGTTTGAATTGTTTACATCATTTTACACGTTTCAACAAATGTAATCCTAAAACATTGTTTAACACATCAAAAAATTGACATCTTTGGATAGAAAGAACTATATCTATTTAATTTTTAAGTTTGTGAACTAAAATGTATCAAAATTTAGAACATGGATGAATTTCAATTTCGCGTCTAAATTTAAAGACTAAAAACATATTTAACCATAAAATTTATTCAACTATAATTTCTTATTTTTATTTGGACCGAAAGAAAAAATCATGTATTATTTGACATTAAATTTTTATAATGTCATATTCCATTTGTTTTTTTTTTTGTAAAAATAGTGTTTAATATATAGTTAGATGAATATAAATACACTCGTTATCTCGTGGGAATACACATTTCATATTCATGGAATATTGGAGACAAAAATAATAGAATCTTGCATCACCTCGTCTTATTATCGCCCCTATACAAATGAGTGTTATTTAATATCTTTTATTAGTTAGAGTTTTTCTTTAGGAAAACTATACACACACCTTTCAATCTTTCTACACCTATTTAATAGTAAAGAAAATATTAATATTTTAATTTTCTTACTTAATTCATCTTCAAATACTTAATATTTTAAAATAAAAATGTTCTTTTATAGGTGTTGAATAGGCGTTGAGATAAAATGTGGTGTTTATTTATCATCATCCTTCTTTATTTATTAAGGTAATTGGTATTTTTTTATACCCAATACCATTTTTTTGTTTAACCTAAATTTTTTATTGTTTTTTTGGGATGGTAAGGCAGAGTGAGACTATGTCGGTCAACCCAAAGGTCTATGAAAAACAATTTGGGCAAGTGAGTATTTGAGCTCGTTAGTTCACTTAGGTCAACCTCACATAACCAACGGTTCACGCTGGTCAATGACGAGTTAATTTGGATTTGGTCCACATTGACTTAAATCCCTAAAATCCAGTAGCATCAGCACAACTTGTCATATGTGTTTCTTCTAAGCAACTTGCTCATTTGTGTTTCTTCTCTGGTCCATTCAAAAGTAGCTCGCTCATTCTTATTTAGTTCATCCAGAAATAACTTCCACATTCGCATTTCTTTCCTTGTTTCAATATAGTTCAAAGTAATTTCTATTTTCAATAGACCTGTACTTAAAAATTAGAAACTATAAAATTAGGAATATTATCTATTAAGAAATTGACTTATAAGATTTATTGTTTATACTAATTTAATTAAATAAAAATAAAGTTATTAAAATCATGCACCCTAATATTTAAAAAAAATAAAAAAACAAATAATTTCTTGTGCATGTCGCGGACCCGCCTACAAACCCATGAACCAAAAGTTATATTGGACAGGTTAGAGAAATTAACCTACATTTTTTATATAGATTTGCCTACCTAACTCATTTTCTACAAGTTAAATGTGAGACCGACCACCGTAAGATAAATCAATCCACATTGCCATCTTAAGTTTTATATATATATATATATATATATATATATATATATATAT
>Ga0214545_1007359_pt1 | contig 18461 bp, 12 predicted proteins | sample CNSS4metaG_FD_160064 | JGI IMG/M metagenome (GOLD analysis project Ga0214545, IMG submission 160064) | Root nodule microbial communities from cowpea collected in UCLA plant growth center, Los Angeles, California, USA - CNSS4 | ecosystem: Host-associated > Plants > Roots > Nodule | place: USA...
TCAAACCAAAAACAGAACCAATCCAAATGCATATAACAATTCAACCAATCTCAATTTGGACTAAGCATCAATCAGCAATAATTAAACCAAAAACAGAACCAATCGGCAAACACACCTTACAATGGCTCCGATATCTCGCAAACACACCACAAGATCAGTGCTCTGGGACCAAAATCAGTGCTCTGGGACCAACGGACGTGGGAAGACCGAACACAATCCCTTACAAAATAAAGAACCATGTGAGAACAAGTATGAGCGATCAACATTCGGTAAACCACAATGAATTAACCTCACCAAAACGAGGGTGAGGGTCAAACAGTGCAGTGGCCGGTGAGGGTCAAACAGTGCAGTGGCCGGCGAGGGTGGAGAGGTGACGGCACCAGCAATCTAGAACACAATTCCTTACAAATCAAAAACCTATGAGAAAACCTAGCAGTGATAACAATGGCAAGAAGAAGAATGAATTAAACTCAACAAAACGAAGGTAAGGGTTAATGAACGCGGTGGCCGACGAGAATACAGAGCCGCTCTGACGTGGAACCCAGACGATCTTGGAACGTGGAACTCAGACCCACGGTGGCAGCGGAGAGGCGACGGCAGCGTAGAGGCGACAATAGCGGCGAGGTGATGGCAGCGCAATCGCGACGTCGAAATTTAGGGAAAAGGAAAGTGAAATGTGATTTCATAATACCACAAACTTTACCGAAGGATATCATCCGTTGGTAAGTACGCGACATCCGTTGGTAAATAAGTGGCTAATTTCACATAGACATTACTGACGGATTAATCTGTCGGTAACTAAGTTCATAATTCCATACAGGCATTACCGACGAATTAATCCGTCGGTAATGACAATCATGTGTGTCCATCAGTAAATTCGTCGGTAAATATCAATTACCGACGGGTATATATCCGTCGGTTTACATCCGTCGCTAAATACGATATTTCTTATAGTGCCATATGCATATGAGAAAAGAGACTTATTTATGGTTTGTCTTTTCATTTTATTTTTGTGACAGACTCATAAATGTTAAAATGGAGAGGCTATGAAGGATGATTATAAGTTTTCTTTTTATCTTTATTAATTATATTTGTTATTATTGATAAGAAATAGAAAATATAATAAAAATACTCATTGATATTTTATTAACTTAATTATTTAGTATGTCTAAGAAGAAAATGTTTTAAAACATTATATAAATATATTTGGTGAACATGCTGTGGTCTTTAACATTATTAAAATTTTTCTTCTAATCTAACAAATTATAGAATTTGTTAACCTTATTTGAACAAAATATATATCATTCCATAATTACAATAGAAATATTTTCCCATTTACATTTTTATTTGGTAAAAAAGAATTAAAACAATTGTAATACATAAGAGTGTCTCAAATTCAACATTAGGGTCGAAATCTCTCACACTGTGTCATTATAAGATCATAAAGTTTTATATGTTTCTTAAACCGCTATGTTGTCCTATTTTTCAGTAAGCAATTCTAAAATTATAAATCATTCTTTATTTTACTAGTTATCAAACACTAGTACATATTTAGCTTTCAAGTAACTTCGATAAATTTAATCCTTCATAAAATATTATATTGAAAATTCTCAATTAACTCTTTGTTCTTTAATATAGTGTTTGAGTTTTAATTCTTGTTTTTTTTAGTTTGTGAAATGAATTGCATCATGGTCTAAATGGAGGAGAACCTACTTTGCTGTAGTTTCTAAGTAATTAGTTTGTTTAAATAATGATTCAATACTCTATAAGATTTGCTGACCAAATTATGTTTTGGGTTAATCAATTAATGAACTTTAGTTTGGTTTTATTTTCAAGTGGTAAATAAGGGTTCATTTGGCAACTTAGGAACCAGCCTTTGGTAGACCAAGAGGATGATGCATTGTTGAATGCTCTTGGGTGACTTTTGGTTGGCACAATTACAATTACAATCAACCATTATGTAGCGAGATCATTATTAGCTTAAGTAGATCATTATTAGCCAATTAATGAGTCTTTGGTCTAGGTGGAGTGCATGCAATGGGAAAGAAAACTAAATAAATATACACTATGTGTATAAAACTTGGATGGAGAGTAGGGTAGGGTGAAAAGTAGTAGTGTCCCAATACAAAATCTTGTAATATTTTCATTAGTCCAGGAAGTTTAAAATACCTTGTTTATGTACTAATCATTCTTAGATGCATAGTTTCCATTTGTCTTTTGGTGTTGCAGAAGCGCTTCTTCTTACAATCTTAGCTTTGGAAACTTCTTGTGACATCCCCAAAGGCATTTTGAATAGCACCATAAGAAAAATACAAAGAGTCCCACATCAAGAAAAAGACATGGAGCCTCACATCTTTTTTTACAATATGGAGAAATGGATCATCCTTAAAATTCACATGGTCTAACTATCATACTCCTTGCCTGAATTTTAGCATTGCAACATAAGTTATCACTTTGAACAAAAGTTTTTGTCTCGAAAACACGAAGTGTTTGAAGAACCCATGCTCAATGTTGTTTTTCGTTGATTTTGGATATGTGTATATCTCTTAGGTTAGTTCACTTGATTTCTTATTTATTATCATATAAAGACTACTTACTTTTGTCTAGTATCTTTTTTCTTTGGAAAATGATATTTTGACTACTAAATTTTGATAACTTTCTCTTACAACATGTTTTGTCATCTTCTAATTGGTTTTGAAATATTGAGAATGAGAAAATTGAGAAATGAAAAACCATTTAAAAAATGTCACCTAAGGTTGTAAGAGAAAGTTGTTAAAATTTAGTAGTCAAAAAATCATTTTCCTTTTTTGTTTGGGTTTTTGTATATAAGGGTTAGAACATTCTAAGTGTAACGTCCTAGCCGGAAATTACTTATTTGAATAAATAAAAATAAAAGTAAATTTAACAACCTCATTTATTTATATCCGATTCCCAAAAACGCGGGAAAATCAAATTTAAAAATTCAAAGCGTTATAACAAAATAAGGAAAATGAGTCCCCTCGTTCATATTGTCAACAAAATGTCCAAACTTTTACAATTTATTCCATAGTGCATCATAATAACTAGTAATAAAATCCCCGAGAATATCTCCACTCCGTCTCAAGCATCTACCTGCTTACCTGCATCAACATCTGCTCCCATGTAACAAGTTACATGATCATCGCCACACACACAGATAGGGTGAGCTCATTAAAATAAAATCCACAATATAATAATTAAATACAATATTAACAATGTAAACCCGGGTTAGTACATTTTCCCTTTTTTCTTTTCACAACTTCACTCCCTACACTTGCCTTCAAACTTCCATCAATTCTATACCCTTTAAGTGAGAACTATGGTCGATCTTTGTTGCATGAGTGTCCACTCACCCCTCCGACTACAGGCCACTACCTGATAGTCCACACGTGGGAATAACATTGTCACACCATCACACCGTGACACCAAGTGGAGCTCCCCGAAACAAACATAAAGTTTGTAGCTGTTCCAGACTACCAAATCTCTATCAGAATCACTCTAAAGAGGGCAATCACCCGAACCTCGCCGTACGAGCCACCACTTGCACACTCCACTGGACTTCCTAAACCACCAGGCTACAACCTAGAGTGGTCACGTGTTACCCCAATACAAGATACACTCGTAACTGGGCCCCCAGCCAAAGCATCGCATCATGAACCTCCCTTTAAGCGGTGTAGAAAACTCTCCTCGCGCACCAACACTGGACCAAAACCGCCTGGCGCGCATCACACGCCGCTAGACGAAACTTAGCTCCAGACCGCCTGGCGGGCATCACACACCGCCAGGCACCACGCGCCACAGTACACTCACAGTACCGTCATCGCCTTGCGGGCATCACCATGCCGCCAGGCACCCTATTATGCCGTCATTGCCTGGCGGAACCATCACCCGCCGCCAAATGCCCCGTTCCCGCTGTGACCACTGTCACTGATTCAATTCCCGTCCGCCTGGCGGCTCGCTCACGCCGCCAGGCGCTATACCAGTGGCACACAGCTACTGGTATTTGGCATTGATATGAATCCCAATGAACCTCATATCATATAGCACACAAAGCTATAAAACAATTATATCACACCAACCACAGCTTTATCACTAGCAACTCATACTCACATTTCCAATTATGTAAAGTCTATATCATCAAGATTGCACATACACCTCAAAATACACCAACAATGTAGTAGAATATGTTAGACACTCAACAAGTAGATTATTATGCATCCCTACATGTTACTAACATGGATTTCCTTTCACCCCTTTTTGCACTTGCTCTTTTTCTCCTTTATGGTCATACCACCTCGTTAACAAAATACCACATGCTAATTCACACTTCCCGTTTTACCATTTTAGCATATTTTCTGGAATCTACCTTTTTACATACAGCAGAAACATTAAGTTTCTACCTGCATAACCAACCCCACAAATTCATGCGCCGTCAGGCGGTGCATATGAATCTGGGTTGTGCCCAGAGACCGCCAACGTGTTACGAGACCGCCAACGTGTTACCTCTTCTTTGAACCCACGACCATATCAATACCAAGTCAATGCTAAACCATCAATCCAATTAATGTTTCATGCTAATAGTCATCATCCAATAAACATACTATTTCACAACATGATCATCATATATTTAAAATAATAATGAATAATAACACAAAATGGCATACTTAGGACTCGAACCTAAGTCCTCTCACACAATAAAGTACTCTCAATCATTTGAACTAGTACTTTTCCACGTCATGAAGATTATCATTTATTGTCATAAAACTTCTCCCACTCACATTAATGAAATAATTAATTATTTAATTATTTAAATTTAGCGAGTCTTACACTAAGTGCTCTACAATTAATATATTCTTTATTATTGATAAAAAAAATAATGTATCGATAAAGGTTAGACATCTTCAACATATTAGTAATGATCTAAGAATTTATTTGAAAAATGATAAAATTACTTATTTTTAACATTAACATAACTTACTATTTTTTTTTAAATTACAAAAGTAAAAAAAGATAGAGACTACAATAAAACCAAAACCTGATAACCAGAAACCTTAAGGAAAAAAAAAGAAAACTAAATTCACAAGATTTGATTAATTAATAAACTAAACTTACTATACTTTTTCAAAGCATAATGTTTTCTTTAGAAAGAACTATTAAAAACTATTCTTTTCATTTTTACTTCATATTTCTTTTTCTATTTTCAAGTTGAATTTAACATTATTTATTATATTTTTTTACTGTGTTTATTTTTACTTGACTTTTGAATACTATATGTCCTTGTGAGTAGAACAATATTTCACGAGCTTTTGAAAAAAAAATGTAAAGTTCTTATTAGCAATACAAACATTTTTATCCTCATTTTTTGTATGTGTATATTGTCTTTTAAGGTGGGCAATAAAAACTAACCAAGAAGAGTATGTGTTTAATTTTTATTTTTTTTTAAAAACTCCTTTACAACCTATATTCATACATTTATGTATGCAAAAATGTAAGAGGATGGTGTATTAATATTTTATTCTTCTCTACTCTACATATGCATAATTTTGTGTTTTATCAGATCTAGCAATTTGAGTAGAATGTGAAAGAAATATATTAATTAAATGCAATAATTGTGAATTTTAAAATGAATAAAATTATATATATATATATATATATATATATAAAATATTGAAACGATGTTAAACAAGCCCTAGAAGTTAGGGTTTGTGATTGGTTTTGTTCTAAGAATAAGGAAGAGTGAAACTAGAATTACAAAATCGCTCATCCTAGGGCTCAGATTCAGTCTTAACCTCTCCCCGCATTCTTCGTTCTATATATATACACTCCACGGTTCCTTCGCCTTCTTCCTCGCATTCTTCTTCTTCTTATTCTTCATCTTCTTCTTCATCATCTTCTTCTTCTCCACAACCATTCACATTTTCAAACCCTTCTTCCTCTGATTCAACACAACAATGTCCTCGGAGAAGGAGAGAGAGACCCAAGTTTACATCGCGAAGCTCTCTGAGCAAGCTGAGAGATATGAAGGTCATCATCATCACTTTTTCTGTTTTCTTTATGCCACCTTGTTATACGCGTGAATCTCGATTTTTTTTTTTCCAACTTTTCACGAACCAGATTAAAAGGATCCAAAACATTTGATTCATTTTGTTTGATTATTGATGAGAGTGTTTGGAATGATTTGTTGGAAATGGTATATATATTAACATGCGAAATTCATCAGAAATGGTTGAATGCATGAAGGCGATTGCAAAGCTTGATCTAGAATTGACCGTGGAAGAGAGGAATCTGCTGTCGGTGGGATATAAAAATGTGATTGGTGCACGAAGAGCTTCTTGGCGCATTATGTCATCGATTGAACAGAAGGAAGAGTCTAAAGGAAACGAGAGCAATGCAAAAATGATAAAGAATTATCGTCAAAAGGTGGAAGAGGAACTCTCCAAAATTTGCAGCGATATTCTGTCAATTATTGACAAGCATCTTGTTCCTTCTTCCACCTCAGGAGAAGCCACCGTTTTCTACTATAAGATGTGAGTCATGTTCACTGTTATTTAATTTCTACTGTTTTTCTTATTAAATATTTACCTTGTTCAAATTCTGATTAGAGAATAACATTAACACTCCATAATACAGCATCTACATTTTTATTTTACTCTAGAAATTAGAACTGATATATTATTAGATCAAGGATACAAAATTAAAAGGTTTTTGTAATTTGGTTAATTTAATTGATAGCATTAAATATATCTTAAGTTTATACATTTTTCACAGTCATCGTTAAGATTAACGAAACACTTATGGATATTTGCTCAGTTTGTGGATTTCTTGTAGATCATGATGATCTCTTCAATCAATTTGTTCATAACTTGTTAATATCATAAATTTTTAGTATCTTTCCTCAAAGAATCTACCTAATATCTTGTAACAAGAAAGAAGATTGTGTGTCATTATATGTCTCTTCTGTGTTGAATTTTCTTGAGCTTAATCAATTCTTTTTGATACAGGAAGGGTGACTATTATCGATATCTAGCTGAGTTCAAGACTGACCAAGAAAGAAAGGAGGCAGCTGAGCAATCACTGAAGGGATATGAGGTTGGTATATATCTAATATCTCTCATTTCAACAATGAACTCCTTCATATACTTCATTGTGTTTATCCATATCTGGTGCTGTTTGTTTGATGATGTTGCAAACTATTATTGTTAGGCTGCTTTAGCTGCAGCAAACACAGATCTTCCATCAACACATCCAATTCGTCTTGGACTTGCACTCAACTTCTCAGTCTTCTATTATGAGATAATGAACTCTCCTGAAAGGTAAAATTTTCTTTCTTTATCTTTGGTTTCAGCTAGTTGCTAAGGATCAGAAAACAAAAACCTAAATTATTTAGTTCTATGTTGCCATTTGGAGCCGTAAGTAATGGGTCTGGTGTGCATTAAAATCCATTGGTTCATGTCATTGAGTTTATGTAACATACATGTTCATAAATTATCACCCTTTTTTCTGAAATCTAGGACTTTGTCACTTTCTACACATCCTACGAGATTTTAGACTTGGTTATTGATAAAACTTACAGGGCCTGCCATTTGGCTAAGCAAGCTTTTGATGAAGCAATTGCTGAGTTAGACACCTTGAGTGAAGAGTCATACAAGGACAGCACCTTGATCATGCAGCTCTTGAGAGACAATCTCACTCTCTGGACCTCCGATTTGCCCGAGGATGGAGGTATCATCATCATATCATCATCATTCAAACTTTATATATAACATTAATGATATAGATTACTAAGTTTTTTATAAGTTTTAATTATCTAGAGTAGAAAAAATGTGGGAAAGTTGTTATTATTATCATTACACTAGTTAAAACCCATTATGAAAAATATTTATTTCCAACTCGTAATTAATAAACCATATGGATTCATAAATTTAAACCCCTTTTCACTAATTATTATAGTAAGTCTTACTTTTGTGGAAATGATTATGTCTTAGACAGATAGAAAGAGATTGATATATATATATATATATATATATATATATATATATATATATATATATATATATATATATATTGTCACTATAGCACTATCATCCCAACTACTCCCTCTCTTCGAAACTTTGAAGGAGAAGATCACCACATTAGAGTAAAGTGAAAGGAATTAGTTGCTTGCCTTTGAATTTCACCCTTTTTTTCTAGAGCTACTTGTTTGTTATTAGTAAAATCTTACTTCTTTTTCTTCCTTGTATCGTAAAATAAACTGCAATCAGAAATTTTTTTTAATTACTGTGTAATACAAATATTTTTCAGAACTATATACTAATAATTTCTTTCTCGATAATGAAGATTTACAAGAGTAATACTCACACATAAACACATGATCACTCTAAATACTTCATTAACACTCATGCAGGTGATGAAATCAAACCAGAAGAAATCAAACCTGCTGCTGCTCCTGAGGTTTGAGTAAAAAATTGTTTTTTTTTTGCATTATTTCTGTGAGGGTGTTGTATTGTATTGTATCAAGTGGTCGCAATCCGAAGGTAAAAGGAATGATGTAAAATGAGTTCATAGTTTGTCCTGTAATGAAAAAGGGTGTCACCTAGAGTAGGATGGTCAACGTTTTAATCAATGCCTAGTAATTTTCTTTTGGTCAAAAAGCCATCATGATTTTCTAGCTATACAATTAACTCAGTTAAGAAAAGCTTGCATTGGAATGGTAAGTTAGTCAATGCTTCAATTAATATCAGTTAATTTTGATTTTTGGTCAAACAGACATCATGGTTTACTAACTCATCAATTTTGATGCACTATTGGTATTTATAATTTCCTTTGACATTTGTTTGTTTGTTTTACAGCACTGATGATAAGATACGTCTGCGCCTGGAGCATTGAGCATTGCAGTTCATTTGGACCAGAAAATGCAGATTATAGCTACTTCATAGTTATTGTGCTTTCGTTACATACAAACAATGCTAGAAAAGTTCTACTTGCGGCTTTTATTTTTAGTTTACAATTTTTACTTTACATCCCTTATAAACTTCTCAATTGTAGTAATGGATAATTTACCTATTTTACTCAAATACTTTTTGCTTTTTGAGACTTAAATCATGTTTCTCGTAATTTTGCAATTGGGCCATGAAAAACGAAAATGAGTTTATTCCATTTCCATGTTCACTTTCTCGCTGCAGAGGTTTCTCTTCGATCATATTAGAATATCTTTTTATCACGATTGAGCATACATCATTAATGTTATTGTTTTAAACCTCTATTTTTTTATTTAAATTAAAATCGTGATTGATTTTAAGGATTTCAGAAGAATGGATAAATATTTCATTAGATTGACTTTGATAGTTCATTGTTGATAATAAAAATTTGATTTTTAAAAATTAAAATAAATGAGTAATTTAAGATTAATATTACAATAAAACTCTTAAATAATAATTAATTTTAATGACTAAAAATTATTAGTTATTATAGTGACTAATTTAGATATCAATTTATAAAATAAAAAATTATTAGTTATTAAAATAATTACTATTATGAATAAAAAGTTATAATTGGTTACTAAATTTGTCACTAATCAATTAGAGACTAATTTAATATCTTGATAGTTAATGTTTAGTGATCAATTTATAAACAAATTTTAGTAGTCAAAACTTTGATTAATAGCTAAATTTTATATACCAATTTAGAAATTAATAATAATTTTTTATTCATAATCGTGATTATTTTAGTAACCAATTATTTTTTTTAATTTGTAAATTGATATTTAAATTGGTCAATATATTTTAATTTGTAAATTGATATTTAAATTGGTCACTATATTGACTAACAATTTTTTTATCACTAAAATTAATTCTTAACGAGATATTTGCTTGTATAGTAAAATTTATAATTATACAATTTAAATTAATTTATTTTGTACGATTGAATATTATAAGTTATTTAACTTGTATTTTATACTTTAGAAGTAATTGAAATAAATAATTAATTATATTAATCCATAAAAGATGGCTAAATTATTTTATAATTGGATTGCTTAATAATTTAGGAAGTAAATTATAAAATATAAATTATAAAGGATTTATAGAAAATATATATATATATATATATATATATATATATATATATATATATATATATATATATGTAGGATTAACTTATAAACTAAAAAAATAATAAACTGTTTAAAATTTTAATAGATTAATTTCAAATATAGAGACTAACTTTAAAAGTATATATTTTAAATAATTTAAAATTATAAGAACGAAATAATAATTTTAATTCTTTAAATATGATTAACTTTTAGAAAAATTATATATAACTAATAAATTATGAATTAATCTACATGAATAACATATAAAATATAAAGTTAAGAATTGAAGACTAAATTAATAAATCTTAATTTTTTTTTAATATATGATTGATTATTTGTATAGAAAAGATTTGGCAGCACTTAATGCAAGTTCATATATATATATATATATATATATATATATATATATATATATATATATGGATTGTTACAATGGAACATGGTGAAATAATGGCAAGTCATAAACTTGCAACTATGACAACTTCAGACTTATAAAGTGAAGGCACTTTTGATCATATTCTCTCCTAATCTAGATACATTTTCTTTAATTGATATTAGAAGGATAAGGTTTTACGTAAGAACCTAGAAAATGGTATTTTAAAATTGATATTGTCTTTAAAACAGTGATACTTGACTATTTTAATATTAAAATGGTAAAATATAATTATACAGGTTATATATGAGTTTTATTATTTTAAAAACATTTTATCTTTCTAAAAATTACTTTTCTAGAGTTCTTTGTCTTCTCTCTTGTTTTCAACCCTTGTTTACCTATTCGGCACTGCCTGAGTTAGGAACCTGGAAGTTTAAAGTATTTAGATGTTATTAAGTGGGAATTAACTCATGAGTGCTAAATTACCAACCCATAACTCAAAAAGGGAGTTTTTGAGTGTTGAGATACTAGCAGGCACCACTAATAGCGTTGGGCACCACTTAGACAGTGGCTTCTTTGGTTTGGCTGTCACTGGGCGAGAGTTATTCTCGTTGGGTGACACCAAAGTCAAAGAGCTCATTGGGCTCCAAAAAATCAAATTAAATCTTGAGAACTCCAATGGTGCTCTCGTTAGGCACCATTTAACTGGCACCGAGTGCCACTCTTCCAAGGAATTCTGTAGTTGAGTTGCGTTGAGCAGCGGTGATTGACATTAAGTTGTAGTTGGATGACTTCTAATAGGAAATAAAATATTTGTTGCAACAATCATTTGTATTAAATGCATAATTATTATTAGGTTTATGTTTGGGGATTTTATTCATGTTGTCCAGGGAAATATGATAGGCACAATCATAGGGATTTGCAGGCATAAGTTTAGGAAACCTGATACCAAAATAGAGCAATGTATCATGTATATATGAACCTTTTTTATATGTGAATAAGACACATATATTCTTTCATAATTTATTATGGCATCAGAGCAACTAGGTTCTGAGAAAGAGAAATCTGTGGAAATACCCGGGATGGTAAGGAAGAAGCCATCATCGTATGATCTAAATTTGAACGACAATCCAGGGAGCGTAATCACCCAAGTTTAACTTCGAGGTGAAAATTATGAAGAATGGGCAAAAGTTGTGAGAACCTCGTTACATGCACGACGTAAATGGGGGTTTCTTGACGGTAAAGTATAACAACCAAATGAAGACTCACCAGAAATTGAGGATTGGTGGACCGTGCAATCTATGGTGGTGTCTTGGATTCTAAACACTATCGAAACCTCTTTGCGTTCTAACATCTCTTATAGGGAGAACGCAAAGGAACTATGGGACGACATTAAAGAACATTTTTTAATTGTGAATGGGCCAAAAGTCCAATAATTGAAATCAGAACTGGGTCAATGCAAACAAAAAGGGATGGCCATGGTAAACTACTATGGAAAGCTCAAGACATTGTGAGATGAGTTGGGAAACTACCAACAAATACCAAAATGCACATGTGAAGGGTGTGAATGTGACATCAAGGCACAATTAGAGAGACGAAGGGAAGAAGAAAAGGTACACCAATTTTTGATGGGATTAGACGACGTGTTGTATGGAACGGTTCGCTCAAATACTAGTAGCAAGATAATAACTATGGAAATAAGGCATGTGATGTATGCCAAAGGGCTAAGCAAACTAGAGATAGTTTCCCTTTAAGTAATCATAAAGCTGCCAGTGCATTTGATCTAGTTCATTTTGACTTGTGGGGACCTTACAAAACTCCTTCCTCATGTGGTGCTTATTACTTTTTAACTATAATGGATGATTATTCTCGAGCAATTTGGATTTTTTTTGTTACTAGATAAAAAGGAAGCTCTTCGTGCCTTGATGAAACACATGAAAGTATTAATCATGAGCTACTCGCAACCACTGAGTTAGTAGGCAATGAAAGACATGTTGACATAAGGGGAGGTATAAGCCTTGAGAATGCACATGATATTGTAATTGATGTTGCAATTGATTCGCAAAGAAAATGAAGAGCAGTTTGGACAAGGCAAGCGTATCCGAGTTCCCTTTATAAAGCTTCGAGATTACATGACCAATACAATGCGAGTTTTTAGGAGCCTATCTAATTGTTCACCCACTCCACAACGACATTCAAAGGTGCTTTATCCTATTGCTCATTATGGTAATTGTGAAAAATTTTCATTGAAGCATTGTAGGTTTCTTGCATCTATGATGATGGAGAAAAAGCCCATGACATTTTCAGAAGTAATAAAAGATAAGAGATGGTGGTCAGCAATGCAACAAGAAATACAAGCACTTGAAGAAAATAATACATGGACAGTGTGGCCCCTCCCACCACAAAAAAAGGCACTAGGATGCAAGTGGGTTTATAAAATCAAGTATCATGCTATAGGAACCATAGAAAGGTTTAAAGCTCGCTTAGTTATCCTTGGAAATCATCAAATTGAAGGCATAGATTACAACGAAACTTTCGCTCCAGTGGAAAAAATGGTCACCATGCGAATTGTTCTTGCGGTGGCTGCTGCAAAGCATTGGGAACTTCACGAAATGGATGTACTCAATGCGTTCCTATATGGTGATTTGCAAGAAGAGATCTACATGAAATTTCCACTAGGCTTTCGCTCATCTCATTCAGATATGGTTTGTAAACTTCACAAATCATTGTATGGGCTAAAGCAATCCCCACGCTTTTGGTTTGCTAAACTATCTTAGGCCTTCAAAGAGTACGGTTTCGAATGGTCTTACTCAAATTACTCTTTGTTTACACTTCATGATAAAAATATACAATTGGTGGTTTTAGTGTATGTCGATGATTTGATTATATGTGGAAATAATCATGACTCCATACAATGTTTTAAAGACTACTTAAGTCGACGTTTCCGTATGAAAGATTTGGGAAAGTTAAAATACTTCTTAGGAGTGGAAGTTGCTAGATCCTCTACAGGTATTTTTCTCTATCAACCAAAATATGCTCTAGATATTATTAGTGAGGTTGGCCTACTTGGTGTGAAATCAGTCAGTACCCCACTCGAACAAAATCATCACCTTGGTCTTGCCAATGGTGAGCTTCTTGCTAATCCTGATTGTTATCGCTGGTTAGTGGGACACCTCATTTACTTATGTTTCACCAAACTAGAATTATCGTATTGCGTCCATGTTCTTTCCCAGTTCATGCAACAACAGTGAATAGAGCACTAGGAAGTTGCCTTGCGAGTGGTTTGATATCTCAAAAGTAACCCCGGCCAAGGAGTGTTATTAGATAGTCACTGTGATCTCCAACTTTCTGGTTGGTGTGACTCTGATTGGGCCGCTTGTTCACTCACTCGTAAGTCTCTCACTAGGTGGATTGTTTTTCTTGGACATTCTCTTTTTTCTTGGAAAACTAAAAAACATCATATTGTGGTCCATTCATCTGCTGAGGTTGAGTATCGTTCCATGGCTAGTACCACATGTGAACTGAAGTGGATCAAAAGTGTTCTTTCAAGTCTTGGGGTCACTCATTCCATGCCCATACAACTTTATTGTGACAATCAAGATGCATTACACATTACAAAGCACCATGTTTTTCATGAGCGTACCAAACATATTGACGTCGATTGTCACTTTATTCGTGATGAGATTGTCCATCAAAATTTACAGCCATCTTATGTTTCCACTCGTACCCAACTCAGAGATACTTTTACAAAAACTTTGGGACGCACTCAGTTTCATGATTTACTTGGCAAGCTGGGCATTTGGACTCCACATGCACCACCTTGAGAGGGGGATCATAGGAAATAAAATATTTTTTGCATCAATATTTTGTATTAAATGCATAATCATTATTAGGCTTATATTTGGGGATTTTATTCATGTTGCCCAAGGAAATATGATAGGCACAATCTTAGGGATTTGCAGGCATAAGTTTAGGAAACCTGATACCAAAATAAAGCAATGTATCGTGTATATATGAACCTTCCTGACATGTGAATAAGACATAGAAATTCTTTCATAATTTATTAACTTCCAACATGTATTTTATAATTTATAAAGGATCGTTTTAAGTATATAAATGCGATGAATGTATGGATTATCCTGATACTCTACTAACCATTCAAACTCATATAAAGGAAGATGGGTTAGGTGGTGAGATTAGTAGGAGGTCCTTGTCTAAGAATAATTTTGGAGTTCTCATGATAGGAAAAAGACTAAACTTGTGGTGGAAAGTATCCATCACAAGTTCAAAATTTTCAAGCAATTCGACACGACATCAATGCATTTTATTTGGATTATGTAGCTTGTGTTTTACAAGTGTTTGGATTATTTAGTATGTTTATGCAACTTGTTTAATTGATATATGATGTTTCTTTTGTATATTAGCTTACCCTCATGTGTTTCTTGATTTTGTTTTTCTTCCTTTTGCAATAATCACCTTTTGGTCTGAGCAAATGAAGATACATGTTTGGATGCACATTTGGATGCTAAGGAACAAATAGTTTAAGTCTATGTGATAATATTCCCCTTTTGTCATGTATAATTTTTGTGAACTATTATAGATTCTTGGATGTATATACTATGTCAAAGTGGTTATTTTCTTTTGGGATAGTTGTACTAATAAATTATATATTGTAAGTTATCTACTTTTAAATATTGACAATGCAATATTTGATTTTTATTAGTTTTATGCTATTAAAAAATGGGATGTTATTATTTTTTTATCAGAGTAACTTTATAAGCAAGTTATGAACATTAACATTGTGGTTAGAAATCAATTGAAAAGAATATTTAAAAAAAAATAATCTATATTTTTTTATCTTATTATTAGTTTAAACTACAAGTTAGATATGGTATAAATATGATGTATGTCGAGAAAATTTTGTAAAAATGTAATTGGCATGTTGCTCAACATCGAAGGAAAGACAATACATGGAGTAAAATCATGTCAAGATTTGGATAAGATGTATATACTTTTCGAGTTACATTTGTAGATTACTAGAAAGCACACCTATTTGCACCTAGTTTTTCATACACTATCTAAAAGAAGAAGAAATGTTTTGAAGTGTTCACATGGTGTGAAAGTGTCATCAGAGTACTCATCAAATGTTAAGAGTCTTATATTTATGAAAAATTTGAAATTAATTTATTGAAGTCTACAATTTTCGTATGTTAATGCAACAAATTTTACTATGATTACTTGCAACATCCAGTCTTCTAGTATCAAAATTGTTATTAACTCAATTGTATTTGCTCTTCAATGTCATTTATTAGAAAGTAATTACAATCAAACATTCTAAACAGAGAAGAAAGTTGTGACCAAGAAGCATAACCTATGCCACCAACAAACAAAACCTTAGGAATATCGAAACTTGTGATTTTGACCTCAGATTATGGATGGCAAAATGGGGCAAGCCGGGTTGAAATTTCCAACCCGTAAACCCGCTGCAGCACGCCCTGCCTGGCCCGCCAGTTTAGCGGGCCAAAATAGGCCGGCCCGCCAACCCTTTTTTTAATTTTTTATGTTTAAAATTAAAAATAATTAAAAAATAATACTTTTTTTATATTATATAAATAAATTTATAAAAAACTTTTTAATAAAAAGTTTAAAAAAGTTTAAAAAAAATAAAAAAAAATAAAAAAAAATAAAAAAAGTAAAAAAAAAAACATATGGGCCATCCCGCCGGCCCGCCAGCCCGTCCGAAAACGGGACGGGTTACAATTTTCGTCCCGTTTTGACATGGCGGGCCAACTCGGCTTGGGCCGTTTTTGGCGGGCCACAGGTGGGCCGGGTTGGCCCGTTTTGACACCCCTACCTCAGATGATTATGAGATTAACATTGGGAAAGAAAATTGATGATGTAAGGTTTCATTAATACCAACGGAGGGTACAATGTTTTTGGAGTTTGTGAAGTGCTTTTCAAAGTCAAGAATGTTTATTACATTTGTAAGTTTTAATCAATTTTACCTTGTTAATAAAAACATTATTGACGGATGCTATCGACAGATAATTGGCATCTAACTTGACTAATAGATACGAAATTTTAATATACACTTTACAAATAATATAATTGACATATTTTTTAAACAAATTTTACACACAATTTTATTTGTGGATGTGGATATTTTTGTCATTAAGGCAATCGTCATCACTGTTAGTATCTTAACAGTAATTCAAATTTTACCGATAAATAATAGTCCATAAGTATATATTCTTGAGATTATCAATAAATAATAGTCGATAAGTAAATATTCTTGAGATAATGTAAAATTTTTTGTAGTGAAAATAAATATGATAGAGATGAATACATGACAATTTAAGTTATTTATTATTATTATTATTATTTATTGTTGCTGTGATATGTACTTTTTTTATTGTTAGTAACTTAATAATTTTAAATATGTTTGTTATAAACTATAACGCTTTTAAGATGTTTTTTTCTAAAGTAGCACCGTTTTTAATAAGATTTTCTTAGATCACATATTATTTATAATATTATTATTTTCTGTTTAATATAAAATGTTTTTTCAAACTATGATTTTATTGAGTTAATTTATGTAATATAAAATGATATATTAAATTGAGTTGTTAGGTAGTTATTAATAAAATATTATATAATCATTATTTTTTATCAATATAATACTTTTTTAAATACTATAATATTTTTGAAAAATATCTTCTTCTTCTTTTTTGTCTAGTGAAATTGTGTGATTTAAAGTTGATAACATTTTAAACGATTTAAAAATGATAAATTTATTTGGTAATCAAAATTAAAAATTTAAATTAATTATTTAATTTAATATTTTAAATTTACATTATTAGAAATTTTGTTTTCAAATAATTTAAAATGACTACTAAGAAATTCATTTATTAAAATTATTAAAAATTCTATAAATTCAATTTAAAAATAAATCAATAATATTTACAAAATAGATAAATAAATTTAATATTTATTAGCAAAAAAATACATATTAATTATTTATTAGTTTATATAAATTTATCAAAAGTAACAATTTAAACAAAAAATACATTTTTATAATTTTAATTAGTTTATAAACTGTGCTGTTTTCTAGAAGGTTAATGATTTATATATGTTGAGTGTATTTGATATTTTGAATAAGATATTATTAATTCATTTGATTGACTTTTAAGTTAACTTTATCAATACATAAATATTTGATGAAATACTTAAAATAGTTTACTTTATAAATTTTTATACTAGATGTTTCTTTAATTAACTCATAATTTTGAATTTATTTAATTTTCTTATATTATTATTTTCTATATTTTAATATATTTTTCATTGCCTATAATTTCTTTTATTTTAAAATATATTTTTAAGTTTATGTATTAATTATTATATTATTTTTATTTTGTTAAATTACTTTTTAATTTTTTTATGTATAGTTTAAGTAAAAAACAATTAACATAAACATGACAAATTTTATTATATGATGAGGTATGCAAATTATACAAAAATAAATATTTTAAGTAATAAGTTTAATGTAAGATTTAGATTAATAATTAAATATTTAATTTCTAATAATAAGTGAAAATTTAAAATAACAGTCAAATAAAAAAAATAATTAAATATAAAAACTGGTGGCTTAAATAATAAAATTAGTAAATTAATTATTTTTAATTTTAAAATATTATTTAAAACTAAAATTGAAAAAAAGTGGGTGAAACAATTATTATTATTATATATATATATATATATATATATATATATATATATATTACTCAATATATTATAAGTCACTTACATCTTTTTTAACATAATAACTTCCTCTGAACTACCTATCCATGTTATTAATTTTGTTTTATTTATAGAAACCTTTTCTCACTAATTATAAAATAGTATTTTTTTTTTAGAAAACAAACAAATTGTTCATATAATTTTTTTTTTTTAGAAAAGAAAAAAAATTATATAATAAAAATT
>Ga0214545_1007362_pt1 | contig 18456 bp, 9 predicted proteins | sample CNSS4metaG_FD_160064 | JGI IMG/M metagenome (GOLD analysis project Ga0214545, IMG submission 160064) | Root nodule microbial communities from cowpea collected in UCLA plant growth center, Los Angeles, California, USA - CNSS4 | ecosystem: Host-associated > Plants > Roots > Nodule | place: USA...
ACTTCTAGATTTTTCTACATAGTTGAATGTTCTTGATTTTTCTTTCTATCCTAGGCTTTTCTCCAATACTCTAGAAGTTTCTTTACATTTCAATAACTCTATCTTATATTTTTTTAGATTCTTCTAAAATTTGCATTATACTTTAATAGTTGATGATGTGCCTAACTATTTTGAAATTTTAGCACTACGAAATTGTAGTCGTTGGTTCAGTGGAGGATCTGTAATAATGTTTACAGTAAGAGATGAAAGCCTACTGAAGCATTATTTACTTGATTCTGTATATCGGATAGAGCTAATGAACGCAAACAAGTCCCTTGAGCTTCTTAGTTGGCATGCATTTAGAGAAGCAAAACCAAAAGAAGAATACAATGACCTTGCAAAAGCAGTAGTTGCTTATTGCGGAGGATTACCTCTGGCTCTTGAAGTCATTGGAAATAGTTTATTTGAAAGGACGAAAGAAAAATGGAATACTGTTATATTTGAATTAAAGAAAATTCCTCCGCACAATGTTATAGAGAAATTGAAAATAAGCTTCAACGGTTTACGCAATGAGATGGAAAAAGAATTTTTCCTTGATGTATGTTGTTTCTTTATTGGCAAGGGCATAGCCTATGCTACGAAGATCCTAAATGCTTGTGGAGTAGACGTTGATACTGGAATAAGAGTTCTCATAGAACGTGGCCTCATAAAAGTTAAGAACAACAAATTTGGAATGCATCCTTTGCTACGAGAAATGGGAAGAGAAATTATTTGCGAAATTTCAGGAAAGGAATCTGGGAAGAACAGTGAACTGTGGTTTGATAAGGATGTAGAATATGCACTACCGGATAATACCGTAAGAAACATTCTTTATCTATGGTTTTGAAACTTATTTTGGAAGTGTTTGTTTTCTCATGTGCAAATATTTGTTTTTCCTAGCTCTTTTCATCAAAACAAACAAAAGTCATTCAGAGATTGCCTGTGAAAATGGTTTTAACCACAAAAGATTTCTTTGAACCTTATCTAAGTGACCGACAGCTGAAACTCGCTGAAAATCCTGAATACCTTTCTCAGAAACTGAGATGGATCACTTGGCAAGGGTTTTCTTCAGAATACCTACCTAACGACTTTTATTTGCATGACGCAATTGCGGTTGATTTAAAACACAGTCTTCTTCGACTTGTCTGGAAAGAACCCCAGGTTTTATTTCGAGCCATCCTTCATTAAAACATAAAGCTTAATCAAAAAGCTATTATTTCATTTTTTATTCGTCTCTAGTATTTGTCAGAAAAACTATCTTGGTGCAGGTTTTGAGGTCTCTGAAATTCCTTAACCTTAGCCACTCCATGCACTTGACAGAAACACCTGACTTTTCAGGACTACCAACTCTTGAACACCTCATTCTAAAAGATTGTCCGAGATTGTGCAAAGTACACCAATCTATTGGATGTCTACGTAATCTTATACTGCTAAATTTGAAGGACTGTGAATGTTTAAACAATCTCCCCCGAGAGATATATAAGTTGAAATCTTTAAGAACTCTCATTCTCTCTGGTTGTTCCATAATTGACTAAAAAGATACAGTGCGAATGAAATCCTTGATAACTGCAGTTGTGAAAGAAGTGCCTTTTTCAATGGTAAGCTCAAAACGCAATGGATATATATCTCTACGTGGATTGGAGGGATTGTCACGTAATATCTTTCCTTCTATCATTTGGTCTTGGATGTCGCCAACAATGAATTCCATATCTTATGTTCATTCGTTTTGCATGGATATGGAGGATAATAGTTGGGATGATATTGTGCCATTGCTTAGCTCCCTTAAAAATCTTAGAAGTATTCTTGTGCAATGTGACACCGAGTTCCAACTATCTTTGCAATTGGAAACTATTTTGGCTGAATATGGTGTAAATATTATAGAATCAGGAATTTCAAAGCAGCACTTCAGGTCTTCTTTGATCGGTGTTGGAAGATACAATGATTTCTTCAGTACTGTCAGCGATAGCATATCTGAGGTTTTTCTCTAGCTTTCCCATTGTTTATTACATTCACTATCATTTCAGCTATTAATTAAGTGAACTTAAAAGAATCTCAATGAAGTATCTGACAGAAGCAATAATAAACTTTTAGCACCCTTGGCTTCTATTGTAACTCAACTTCATCTAAAAGTTTCTAATTTTAATAATCAACTAACCAAGCAATTATGCTTTTATTTCCTCTTTCTTACTTGCTTCATAATTGTTATATTACCAATAATCGTAGAAACATACTTGAAGAGATCAAAACAGAAATGCATTCTAAATCACTAACGACATGATGCTGATATGTACACAACAAAACTACTAATTAGATTTGATTAGTATGTTTTTGATTATGTATTACATTGTTGTTTGATTATAAATACCCGCTTTTATTGTTAAAATAATGATTTCAGAAAACAAATTGAATATCTAAGTTAGATATATGACTAATCATTTTATCTTATAGTACAGGTATTAGTAAGTAGTGAGTCTTGTGATGTTTCTCTCGCAGCTGTCAACAATTGTTTGGCGCATATGGGTGAGGGACACTCTGTTTCTTTCACTGTTCCTCGAGATCGTAACTTGAAGGGAATGGCTTTTTGTGTTGTTTATTTATCAACTCCTAAAATCATTGAACCTGAATTTACTACTGTCGTAATTGTTAATTACACAAAGTGTACATGCCACATACACAACCATGGCACAATAATTTCCTTTAGTGATGAAGACTGGCGTGGAATAATGTCAAATTTAGAATATGGAGACAAGGTGGAGATTTTTGTGACTTTTGGTCATGGATTGGTGCTCAAGAACACAGTTGTCTATCTGATATGTGGTAAATCACATAACTTGAAAAAAGAGCCTGAGTCAAAGAAAAATTGTCTCATTAGATTCATAAAGAAAGTTGTAATGTCCTTGATTGCTACTTATTTTCCCCTATCCATTGCTTGTTTCTCTTTAGAGTATAGCTTGTAGTTAAGTAATTGATGTATAGTTTACCCTGTTTCTCAATAATCGCAATGTGGTTCTTTGGATTTACTTAAGCTGTTAAGATATTTTGTGATGTGTTTTTGTTTTTCCATCTTCTATGTCTTAATTGTTAATCATCCGAAGTGTACAAGCACAGTACTTCCTTTAATGATGAAGATTGATATGGATTAATGTCAAATTTATGATATGGAGACAAGGTGGAGATTTTGTGAGTTTCGGCGATGGATTAGTGGTCAAGAACACAGTGGTATATCTAATATGTGATGAATCTCGTAACTTTGTAAAAGAGTCTGAGCCAATGTCCATAGATTCATAAACAAAATTGTAAGGTGACTTCTTGAAAATCATTTATCATCTTTGAGAAGAGCGTAATCACTTTCGGTATGGAATTAATCTTGATTGCTATTTGTTTTTTCCGATCCTTTCCTTGTTTTTCTTTGAAGTATAGCTTATAGATAAGAAATTCATGTTTAGTTTACCGTGTTTCTCACTTTTCACATTGTGCTTCTTTGGCTTTAGTTGTTGAGCTGTTTATTCTATTTGTTTTCTTGTGCTTACTTTTTGTCAATTATTTTCCCTTTTAGCATATAATATTGCATCAAGAAATCCTCTTATAAAAAGGCATGAATCACGAAATAAAGATAGTGTTTTGGTTGAAATTTTGATGTGTTTAATGGATAACATTTTCATCAATATTCCCGAATGTAAAATTGACATACGTTGTGATAATTTAAAATGTTCACTATGTTACATAAAATATTTATGTAGTTAGGTAAACTTAAATGGAATAAATTAAATGTATTATTCATTGTGGATAGTTAATATATTAGCTATTGTGGATAGTTAATGTATTACTCATTGTGGGTAGTTAATGTATTAATCGTTGTAGTCTTACGGGTATGTGTTAGTCGTTTTTAGTTGTTTTTGTCTATTTTAAGTATAATCTCAAAGATACGAGTCTATAAATTTTATTTTTTATTACATTAATGAAACAACAACACATAAACCTGAGTCAAGTTATTCACAAAAGCTTAATTTGTTAACAAAGTGGTATCAAGTAGGGCTGGGCAAAATATACCGACCTGCACTGCATTATCAATAACTGCACTGAACTAAAACAACATAGTTTGTCTAAACTGCACTGAACTGGAAAATAGTTCAAACGAACTGAACTGCACTTCTATTTTTTCTAATAAACTAAACTACACTATTTTTTAATTGCACTACACTACTTTTGAACTTAACTACACTGTTTTTGAACCGTTTTTGAATTGAATTGCACTGATTTTGAACCGAATTGCACTGTTTTTGAACCAATTACACTGATTTTAAATCAACTGCGCTATTTTTGAAATGAATTGCGCTAATTTTGAATTGAATTGCACTGTTTTATAATTTAAAAGTGCTTAGGAAATAATACTTGAAATATGCATCATATTTCAATACACTAAAATCAAAATATTAATACATCTTCAATCATCTAAATTAATTACACTTGAAGGTCTCACTTCGTCTTGAGAGATTATATCTACCAAAAAAAAAAATATTTCATCATTTTTGAAAACTCAAAATAAATTTAAAAATATCAACTAAAAAGTATATAAAGTTTTCATATAAAATCATATAAAGTATATAAAATAAAAAATAACTATTTTATTTAAATGAAAGTATTACATATCAATACTCTCGTATCATAGTTGTTGTTATTAAGAACCATTCCAGAATTAAAATCACTTGAAATATTAATGACATTATAAGACAAGTTTTATACGCAGTCATTTTATTTATTAAGAGTTATATATTATAATTACTTAATTAATAAGCTATTATAAATTATTTATAGTTAAAAAAATGAACAAACCAATGTATAACTTGATAATTTATATGATACATATGCCTTGCACAACGTCATGACATCATAAATTCAGAAATGGAGAAAGCAAAGCGAAAGATCAAAGGTGGATTTCAGTTCAGTTTTTAATTAACTTATCAAAGTACAGTTTCTTCAAACTAAATTGTTTTACGGTTTAGATCAATTATTAGTATAATTAGTTCAATTATTTTTAGTTTTTAATAGTTCAGTTAATTGTAATTTAGTATAGTTAAACTAACTTTGCCCAACCCTAGTATCAAGAGCTAGAGAGTTTGGGTGTTTAAGTGTTTAAAAAAAGAGAGTAAAATGACCAATGTTACAAACAGTGTGTCTCAACCCAAGTTGACAAAAGGTAATCAATATGACAATTAGAGCCATAAAATGAAGGTTCTTCTTAGCTCCTAAGAAATAAGAGGGTGGTGGAAAATGGTCATGTAGAACAAAAAACATCACGAATTAGTCGAATGCCCAGATATATGTGTTGAGGTCATATAAAGGACAGGGTAGCTATGTACATCCTATACCAAGTTGTGTTGAGTTCGGCTTTGAAAAGATTGCAAGTGAAAAATCTTCAAAAGAAGTATGAGATATATTGGAGAATGTGTATAAGGGATGACCGAGTGAAGCATGTTCACACTAGTGCAGGAATGGCTTTTGGCAGCGGTTATTTTTGTCATTTTGCCCCGGTTCTAGAACCGAGGTATATTAGCACGAGGCCAAAAATGTTAGCTTTTTGCCTCGAGTCTCAACCAAAGCAAAAGCTCCATATTCTGCCTCGATTTTGCTGAGAACCAAGGCCATATGTGCCTCTCTACATTTTCAACATCCCATCTTCTTCACTAGAAACCCTAGGCAGCCACCATGGTTCCACCACAATTTTGTCAGCCACCACCATGTTTGAAACTCACAACCAAAGATCCACAGCCACTACAATCTTCTCCTTCACCGTAAGAGCAATTCGTGAATCGTGTCACCACCATGAAACCTTCATGTTCTTCATACACGAAAATGTGAACACCACATTTGCATAAATGGAAACAAAAATCAACCATCTACAGCAAATCATAAAACCTAAATCGCGTCTCTTCCCCCAAATCACGAAACCACCTCTGTCGCAACGACAAGTTTCTTCACGTTGCCGCCACCTACACGTCTCACCACAACACCAGTCTACCATGCACTTGCAACATAACAAACTCACGACCACTTCGCGAGCCCCAAATCGCACTTCGCCAAGCCAGAACATGAATGAGCCAAATGTCAAGTAGTCGCGAATGGGTAGAGCGACACAGCAGCAGCGGAGATGGGTGCCTGAGAGAGAGAACGCGCACGCAAGGAAGAAGAAGAAGAAAAAAAGTGATTCGCGATTTTTGAACCGTAACAAACCTTTTTTGCCTCGGTTCAATTTTTAACCCTAGATACACACTCTTGAAAAACCCTTCAAGAAATGCATCCCGTTATACAGTTCCCAACACCTATCATAGTCATAGTCATAGAACAAAAAAGTTTCAATAACAAGAAACCATAAATTCAGTAACAAAAATCAATATTTCAATGGAAGACTAATTCTATGTAAGGCTTGATATCACAGTCACATAATCTTCTTGAATTCTTGATGAAAAACTTGAGGAACAATGAAGAACCAATGCAAATTTCCTCCAAGAACTCTCCAGTAATTTTTATCTTCTCTTTGGTATCTCAAAAACGTCACTCCAAACTGGTGCAATAATCTATTTTTAAAGCAGAGTTGTTTTTCTGGTTTATCTAGTTGATTAGTTTATCTAGCTAATCGACTAGGTTATGATAGTGCTCAAGTTCATGTTCGAGAATTAATCTAATCGACTAGATTAATATTCTAATCAAATAGTGTGATTACAAAACAACAAATTTAACCATCACACACATCAGACATGACATAATAGATTAGATTAACATTCTAATCAACTAAGTGTGAAGGATTTAACACATTTAGCTTGGCACACATCAAGTTCATACAAACATATAGGTCTTGTTTGAATTCCAGCTATTATAGGCTATCATTTCCTTATGGACATCATCAAAAACAACATAAGTTCTCTTTGAAAAATAGATATATATATATATATATATATATATATATATATATATATATATATATTAGAATGGGTTTTGTGGTGACAGTAGCAAGAGTTCCTGGTCTAAGGAATTTTCCTTGGCCTAAAACGTGAAGGGGATTAATCTTGTAAGTGGTAGGGTAAACCATTGATAATGGCTCTATAGAGTTGTTGAGGCCACTACAAGTGCATGTCTCTAATGACTCTGATATTAGTGCATGTATCTGGATAATTGAGTTAGAATAGTCTTTGATTATGTGATTTATAATGATGTGATTGTTTGGAGAGCATTGTATTGTGATACAACATGTTTTATTAATATATGTTGTTCCTTTTTCAAATTAGTTTACTCTCTTGTGTTTATTTGTCTTGTTTGTGCAATAATCACTTGCTTTGTGTGAGTAGATGAAAATGTATATATGGAGACACCTACGAATAAAGAGTCAGCAATTAAAGTTGTGGGATACTTTGAAAGCATGAGTAGTTAATTTTGATATAGAAATTTTATTGGTTTAGTTTGATTTTATAAATATCATATTTTTATAATTTTATCTCTTCAAAAATTATATTAATATATTTTATATTCTGAATTATCTATTTTAAATATTATTATGAAATGTCTTTTATTTTATTATTAGTTTTATGCTAGAATGTTAGAATACATAGACATAAAATCCATTAATTTATGAGCAACTAAAGATTAATTTCATTTGCCCAAGTCAAACTTTCATAAACCTCAATGCAGGGCACCAATCAAAGAAAAAGATTCTCGACAACCCCTTGATAAAATATGTCTCGCTCTTGAAATCACCAATTTTGAGTTTTTTTTTACATTATTTAATATTTAATTCTTCAAACGGTAGTTTCATACAAATTAAGAATAAAATTTAAATATATTAGCGTAACACAGGCGCGAGTGCATGTTTGTATGCATTTTTTAAATATGCGTGATATTTATTAGTAGGTGATAATATTATAATTTTATTAATATATATATATATATATATATATATATATATATATATATTAAAATTATATTTATTAAAAGTAAAGTGAAATATATCAGAACAGATAAAAGAATAACTATTGATAAATAAAGAAGAAGAGAAGAAGCAGAGACATCTGATTTTATAAAAAATTTGTAAAAATAACGGTTAATTTTTAAAAATTTAATAAATTATTATATTTAAAAGGTAAAATCGATATTTTAAAAAGTGTAAAAAAAAACAGGAATCTCCTTCGTATATTGTTATAGATTATAAAAATTAAACTTTTGATTGCACACTAAGCTAATCAGGCCGTTACTCAAGAATATCATAAAGCACTTGACAAGGTGACACTTTTAGTTTGCTATTAACTACTATTAAACACTGATTGGGTTTCCAATATCTAATTTGGTATTTTTTTTTTTTCAATACAAAAGTAATAGAAATCAAAAAAAGCATAATAAAATTATCATAATGTTTTGGATTATCATAACAGAGCGTGAAAATTGGAATGGAGACAACAATGTGAGTGACAGGATCCATCACTCCTCACCCAACTCCAACTCTCTGTCTCAGTCACCATCATCTATCTCCACACATTCATTTACAAACAGGATTGATGGAAGCCGCTGCAACAAACTTGTCTGGTTCCTGCAGCAAATGCAGAGTTCGTATGTTACAGCAAATTGATAATGCAACATGTGAGACAAGAACATGTATTAAGTGGAGTTATTGCACCTGGCCACTCAACTAGGTTGTCAGAAAACCACCATGTGAAATGCCCAAGTTGATGACATGATCTATGGCAGAGAGAACATCATTGAAAAACTAAAACTAAGGTCCCACTCAGAAAAGGTTGTGTATATATATATACCTAAACTAGCTTATAAGTTAAAGTTTTGTCACGTGCAGGAAGTGACAATAAATCCTAGATCCTAAACACTCATGTTATATTTTCCTTTTTTTATTTCCAACAGCACAGAGCAAACATGGGCGTGGAATTATTTTTTGTAGAGATGTACGCTTGAAAGATAGAATATTATATATGAGCATCTCAGTTTGAATGGTTTTGTGTCTGCATCTCTTTGACCGTGTTGCTTTCTCTTCCAACTCTTCATGGCCTCATCAATTCCTTCCATGGAATTCACCGCTTTATCGTCCTCACTCCCACGGAACTACGATGTACTCATCAACTTTACTGGAGAAGACATCCATAGAAAATTTGTTTCTCATCTGGATTCTGCTCTCTCTGCTGTTGGATTCACCACTTTCCTTCATCACCAGAATGCAGTGAAGCCAATGCACATCCAAGAACCTATTGTCAACCTCTGTCGGGTAGCAATTGTTGTTTTTACCAAAACCTATTCTGAGTCTGCTTGGTGTCTTCATCAACTTCAACAAATCGTGAAATGGCACGAAACTTGTTGCCAACACGTTCTGCCTGTATATTACGAAATTGCGCCATCTGATGTACGTCTTCAGCAAGGTGATTTTGGAAAAGCCTTTAAAGCAACTGCACACCAAACATTTTCAGAACAAGAACTGGAGCATGGCATGTCCAGGTGGAGCCACGCACTCACCAAAGTTGCAAATTGCTTTGGATGGGATGAGAGCAATTACAGGTAAAATCACTCACTCACTCACTCACTCACTCAACCAACCAACCATATTTTTAGTTTGTACTTTAATCTTGTTAATGCATGACTTCTTCCATAATTGCTATTATACTTGAAGGAGCGATGCTGAAGTAGTGAACAAAATTATTAAGAGCCTTCTTAATTTATCAGTCTTCTCTGCTACTAAATTTCCAGTTGGATTACAATCCCGCGTGGAAAATGTGATTCGAACTATCAAAAGTAAATCCACAAAAGTTTGTATAATAGGGATATGTGGAGAGGAAGGATCTGGTAAAACCACTCTTGCCAAAGCCATCTACAATCAAATTCAAGTTACATTCAGGGACAAAAGTTTCATTGAAGATATTACACGCGTTAGCGGAATAAGAGGGACTCTTCCTTTACAAGAACAACTTCTTTTAGATGTCCTCAAAACAAGGGTGGAGATACCTAGCCTTGATATGGGAAGTAGAATGATTCAGGAAAGACTTTCTGGGAAAAAGGTGCTCATTGTACTTGATGATGTGCCTGAATTTTGTAAACTTTTAGACCTACTGAAATGTCGTAATTGGTTTAGTGGAGGAACTGTAATAATCGTGACAGCAGAAGATTTAGAGCTACTGGAAAAACATCGAGTTGATTATGTTTTTCGGATGAAGCCAATGAATGACAATGAGTCCCTTGAGCTTCTTAGTTGGCACGCACTTAGAGAAGCAAAACCAAAACAAAAAGAACACGATTACCTTGCAAGAAGAATAGCTATTTATTGTCTACGACTACCTCTAATCCTTGAAGTCATTGGAAGTAATTTATTTGAAAGAACGAAAGAAGAATGGTATGGGGTATTACGTGATTTAGAAAAAATTGGCTCACCCTCTGTTGAAAAGAAATTGAACATATGCTTCAAAGGTTTACAGAATCAAATGGTAAAAGATTTATTCCTTTATGTATCTCGTTTCTTTGTTGGCAAGGGCAGAAACTATGCTACGAAGATCCTAAATGGTTGTCAAATAGACGTTGATATTGGAATAAGAGTTCTCTTGGAGCGTAACCTCTTAAAAGTCACGAAGAACAACAAATTTGGAATGCATCCTTTGCTACAAGAAATGGGATTAACAATTATTCGAGAAATTTCAGAAAAGGATCCTTCGAAGAACAGGCCACGGTTGTTTGATAAGGATACAAAATATGTAAGAACTTTTTTATATGTGGTTTGAAATTTCTTTGAAATAGTTTACTTTTTCCTGTGCAACATTTGTTTTTCTTTGCTCCTTTCATGACAGGGGACAAAAGCCACGCAATTGTTGCTTCAGAAACTGGATCAAGTCGAAATGTCGTTAAATCCAGAGTACCTGTTACAGAAACTGAGATGGATCAGTCCGTATGGGTTTTATTCAGAATACCTTGATAACAAATTTTGTGCAGATGATGCAATAGCATTTGATCAGTTCGCACCCCAGGTTTTCATTACGAGCCATTTTTCATTAAGACACAAAGCTTAATTAAAATAAATTACTATAACTTGTACTACTTTTTTTTTTTATTTCGTTTATAATATTTGTCCAAAAATCTATCTTGGTGTAGGTTTTGAGGTCGCTAAAAGTCCTTAACCTCAGTCACTCCAACTATCTAACAACAACCCCTGACTTTACCAGACTACCATGTCTTGAACAGCTTATTCTGAAATGTTGTCGAAGATTACGCAAAGTACACCAATCTATTGGATGTCTCTGCAATCTTTTACTGCTAGATTTGAAGGACTGTACAAGTCTAAGCAATCTCCCGAAAGAGATATATAAGTTGAAATCTTTAAGAACACTGAATCTTTCTGGTTGTTCGAAGATTGACCTAATGGATAAAGATATAGCACAGTTGGAATCCCTGACAATTCTAATCGCTGAAAATACAACTGTCAAACATGTTCCTTTTTCAGTTATAAGCTCAAAAAGCATTGGATATATATGCCTACGTCGATTTGAGGGATTGTCTCATAATCTTTTTCCTTCTATCATTCGGTCTTGGATGTCACAAAATATGAATCTCATATCTTACATGCATTTGTTTTGCATGGATAAGGAGGATAATAGTTGGGATGATATTGTGCCATCAGTTAGTAGTAGCCTTAGAAATCTTCGAAGTGTTTTGGTACAATGTAACACCGAGTTTCAACTATCTAAACAAGTAAAAAGTATTCTGGTTGAATATTTTGCAAATACTACAGAATCAGGAATTTCAAAGCATCGCGTAAGGTCTTCTTTGATTGGTGTTGGAAGATGCAATGAATTCTTCAACAGTGTCAGCTATAGCATATCTGAGGTTCTTTTCTAGCTTTCCCTTGTTTATTTATTACCTTCACTATCATTTTATCTGTTTAGAGAATATAAAATAATCCTAATGAAGTATCTAACTGAAACTACAATAATAAATTTTAACACTCTTCACTTCTATTGCCACACAACCTCGTCTAGAAGTTTCTGATTTTGGTAATCAACTAACCAACAAGTGATTTTGCTTTTATTTCAACACTTTCTTACTATATTTCCAATCGTGGTAGAAATATACTAAAAGAGAAAAAAAAAATAGAAATGCATTGTAAATCACTAATGACAGCGATGATACATACAGAAAAACTATTAATCAGATTTGTTTAGATTAATTAGCATTGGTATGTTTTGATTATGTACTAAATTGTTGTTTCTTTGATAATAAATCCCCACTTTGTAATTCTAAATTTAAAATAATGATTACAGAAGACGAAGCCTTTTATCTTATGATGCAGGTACTGAGAAGCAGTGAGTGGTGTGAAGTTTCTCTCCCAACTGTCAATGATCCTTGTTGTTTGGCCCATATGGGTGAGGGACACTCTGTTTCTTTCATTATGCCTCAAGATCGTGACATGAAGGGAATGGCTTTGTGTGTTGTTTATTTATCAACTCCTGAAGTCATTGAACCTGAATTTACTACTATCTTAATTGTTAATCACACAAAGTGTACATTCCATATACACAACCTTGACACAATAATTTGCTTTAATGATGAGGATTGGAATGGTATAAGGTCAAATTTAGGATGTGGAGACAGGGTGGAGATGTTTGTGAGTTTTGGTAATGGATTGGTGGTCAAGAACACTGCGGTGTATCTGATATGTGGTGAATCAAAGAACATGGAAAAAACGCTTGAGCCAAAGAAACATTCTCTCACCAGATTCATAAAGAAAGTTGTAATGTGACTTCTAGTAAGTCATTTATTTTCTGTCAGAACAGCAGGATCACTTTAGTTATGTTCTCGATTCCTAGTTATCTTTCCCATACTTTCCTTCTTTTTCTTTAGTGTATAGGTTACAGTTAAGTTGTTTATTATATGTTGTAAAAACTGATCTAAAACACCAAAAATTCTTGATTCCTAAGACGTGTATAATCATTACTTTAAGAACTTATACGTGATGTGTTATGCAAGCTTTTCAAATTACAACAGAACTTCTCAAAAAATTTTAGGATTCCAAGATTAACAAGAAACTCTGAAAAAGAGTACATAACTAAATCCAAGATCATAAAATAAAGAAAGAAGAAAAAGAGACAGAGATTACGCGAGACAGAACTCAAATGTGTGTTTTTGGAAGTGTAGAAGAGGATCTATTTATCTATTTATAGACGGGACAACTCCAACATTTTATTTATTTTCTTTTGATTATTTTTTTAAGAAAAATAATATTTTGATTACTAAATTTTAATAATATCTTCTAAAATGTTTTAGATTATTAAAAATAAAAAAATAAAAAATTATTTAAAAAAAATCATCTAAAATTAAAAAAAAATGTAAATAAAAATTATTAAAATTTAGTAATAAAAAATCATTTTCCTTGTGTCAATTCTTTTCCCTTTCGGCGTATAATATCTCATCAACAAGACACAAAGGCAGATGATGTTCGGTTTTTTTGTTATGTATTTTGCTTTGTTATCTTCTAGGCAGTCTCTGTTTTCGTTTCACTGTAGCCTCATCCCTTTATTTAAGACTAAATGTAACAAGGTTTAATTTCACTTATCGTTTTTACACTTATTATTTCTTTTTATATATCACTTAAATATATCGTTTTTTTCTTCAATTTACTTTTGTATATAAGTTCCATTATAATTTTTCAATTTTCAGTTTTTAACTAGCTATATTTTTTACATAATAATGAGAAACAAAATACAAGGATTTTCAATTTATTTTATAATAACATCATCTAATATTAATAAATATTAAAAAAATATAATAAAAAAAACTGATGAAAACTATTAAAGAATAGAAAATATAATATCATTTTATACTCTCTCCTGTTCGTTTTCATTTAAAGAGTAAAAGTTATAAGAGATGAACTTCCTTTTTATTTCTCACATCTTTTCTTTCATTACTAAAAAAAGAAAGAAAGTAAAAACACAAACATATTCTTGACATACTTAAAAGTAAAATATTAATTTCGTAGTATATTTTATTTTCTTTTCAATTTTAATTATGACTTATTTATTATATATTTTCTTTTTATGTATATTAAATTTTAGTTTTAATTTAATTATTAATGAGTTGAAAATTTTAAAGGAACAAATGACTATATTTCAAATATGTGTGATTTTTTTTTACACTTATTGCAAAAATCCTTTTTCTTCCATGTGATGGCTTCTATGGAATGGCAAATGTGGAATTCCATACGCATGATATGTCTTTCACCTCTCTTCTCATCAAAATAGTGAGGACCACTCCTTTGTATCCAACAAATCTGCACTCAAAATCAATATTTCTTTTATCAAAAAGTATCTTGCATAATTATGTGAAAAATCTCACTATACTGATCTACTTTAATATTTGTGCACTAGTGGCGAAGGATTTTTAAGCTGGTTAGAAAAGATTTTTATGCTGATTTCAAAATCGAAATAGATACTGGTAGTATATAAAGTTTCCATTTTTGAGCAGTGCTAGCATAGAAAGTCCACTCTTATTCCATTCCCAAATTTTTCACAAAATCCTAATTTCATTATAAGCAGCATAGCGAGAATGAGAGCTACCATAGAGGAGATACGATGAGGAGATGAGAGAAAAAACGTCACGATCAATAATGAGAGGGAAGAAGGGGAATGAAAAAATTAAAGATATTACGTCGGGTTATAGTATTTAACTCATATTATCTCTATTTTAAATTAAAAATAATTTAATAAACTTGTAAATTATAAAATCATCATTACTTCAACTTACTATGTTAGTTCTAAAGATAATTGATACAAAAAATCATCTACTTTGTTATAAAACTGTCATCATCTCACTTCTTATGTCGATTTTAGATGTAACTTGCATAAAAAGTCTTTTAATTTATTATGAAATTGTCATTATTCTTACTTTCTATGTCAATTTTTATGCTAGTTCTTGTAATAACTAATATAGACATGATTATATTTACAATTATTTCACTGTGCTTCACTTATGACAAATAGATTATAACTGTTATAATAAATCGTTATAAAATTCAATTTTTACACTAATAACAAATATACGTTAGTTGATTATGAGATAGTTCATAAACAAGATTTTATGCTATGATATTTTTTATGTTTGTTGAGTTCCTTTTTACATGAGTTTTGATATAATTCTCTCATGTTTGTAGTTTTCTTGTTCTTTTTTCTTTTAATTTTCTCTTTCACATGCAACCAATAATAGGTGATTCAGAGAGTGTAAATTTAGCTAGGTTGTGCTAGACAATGATACTTAGTGTTTATAACTTTTCCTTAAATAATTCTATAATTCATGTAAGCGTGAGGTGTCAAAACAAAGTATTCTAAATTTTACTCCATAAATTGTAGATATATCTTCTAAGCTAATTATGAGATATCATTATATGACCAAGAATGGGGCAATTGAAAGCCCGTTCAAGCTGTTACTTCAATCTTAAGTCCCCAATCAAACAATCCTTATACTCTGTAATAGTGGAAAACACGCCAAAGCACGTGTATCAGTGTGAGATGTAGAGTAAATATTGTTTATGAATTTATTATAAGTAGTTTTACAGTAAATAGTTTAATTAAAATTTAGAAGGTAAAATAATAAAATTATTTATATTGATAGTGATAAAATTACTACACCAAAATTGGTTATAAAACAAATAAAGAAATCAATCTTCTTTATTAATAGGTATAGATAATTCGATAACATATTTCATGGCTAAGGTTTTGGCTACACTTTTTAAAATAGTTACTTATAATGTATTATTGACGATATTTAACTTAACTTACTCAAGTCTTAATTATAAATTTACCTAGATCTTATTCAACAATAACTAAATATTAGATTGAATTTGTCATTTTAAATTTTAAATGTTGAATAAAATAGTACAAATATTCATTTGTTAAATTTTCATATTTTATTAATGAAAATAACAAAAATACAAATTATATCAAACAAAATTTTACATATAATTATCGTCTATGACCTTAACTTTTAGGTAGCAACATGACATGAACATGAACAATTTCTAAAAAAGATATAACAAAAAAGTGTGCATGAGAAAGATTCAAGAAAAGAAAGATTAAGAATATTGAAGTAAAATACACCACCCAACAGGTTGGATATTTATAGCTTAAAGACTTTATTCAAATTTTCAAGGTAATTTACCAAGAATGCTACTCCCTAATTGTGATGACCAGGAATAAGAAACTAGTCCATGCTGACTGTTGGTAGTAAGAAAAAATCAAATGAAGAAACTTTACAAATGGACAACTGCAGATACAAAATATATAAGTGTTTTGGTAAAAAACAACAAAAAAAAAAACAAGTCATGACCAGAGAACATGAAATTCTTACTTTTATGATGGTATTTCAAATTCTTCAAGTTATAAGAAAATACTTTTAAAATTCTACATATTTATGGAAATACTTAACACCTTTTTCCTCATAAACAACAAATAAGAACCAAACCACCTTTGCAGTTGTACCTAGATAAGCCCCGGTTGCTTAACTTTTAAGTTGGACCATGTGTGAGTTTCAGTCAAATTAAAGAAGCATAAAACTAAAGTGCTCTATTTATGTATTCATTCATAGGTTACCATTTTGGAAAATAAAGATGTAGTCAAGAAGCAAGCACTTATTCTAGGACAAAACAAGGTTCAAAAAAAGAAAAAGAATCTTTTTAGAATATTAAAGAAACACGGACTTTGATATGTCTTTCATGCTCTCTATTTAAGTTCCGGAATTACACGGTCTCAATTGTGATGTTACAGTTAAGGAATGGAATCAAGTATCATTATAGAATTTGCTCGGTAATTACATTATATTTCATGGCAAGGAGTGAAGAAACTATTTTGAGTGAAAACAGAACTGTACACAAAATATTAATTTTCAATAAATAAAAAGTATTATATGCATATGATAAAGATTCCATATCATACTGCTGGAGTTCAAAGTTGAGTGATTCAAAGGCAGTGGCCGCGCTGGAAGGGAGAAGACAGTGCCAAAAATGGTGTAGTTAAGATGTTAGGCTGCAAAGGCTGAAAAGAAAATCCCGTAGACTGTGGAACTCCAATCGGCGGATGTTGTTGCACTGAACTGGAAACAGTAAAACAATATCTCTATATTCAGGTTATAAAACAAATTATAATTATAATTATAATTCAAATTTTATTTTTATTTATATTTTTTCCTAAATTTAACTTGGTGCTAAAATAAGAGATAAGAAAAAAACAAAATATCAATGGACAATGAACAATATGAGAAAAGGAAAAAGGCATTTTTACCTGAATGACAGTGACAGTGAAGTCTCTGCGGAGTTAGCAACACCATTTCGATCAGGAGATAATAAGGTCCAGAATACTATATCACGAAATAAATATAACTCGTCATCATCATCGAGTTTTGAACAAGAAACTCATGTCATCAAAAGATTAATAAACTATATCATGTGGCACAGGATTGTTTTACTTAGGCGTCAAAACAATGCTCAGTTAATTTGGCCCTTGCTAAAGAGGTTTCAATTGGTTAAATGTATCATCATTGCGTTACACACCTACGCTTTGTTGTCCCATCATAAATCCTATGAGTTTGAGTTCTCATTATTGAGCCAAAGCATGGTTAGGAGTTATTCTCAACCCCATGTAACGAACACACTAAACTTGCTTGTGAAAATAGAATGATTTCTTCTTTATACTAGAAAATTATTCTTTCACCATTACCATAGTTCATATATTGGAACAAAACAGAGAAAGTAGAATGAATATTTCCTAAAATATAAATCAGGCCTGAATATCTTTGTAAAAATAACAAAACATATCAAAGATTACAACGCAAATAGAAGGTAAGAAACTGATTATCACCTGACTGGTCTGAATGATCATTAAAATCTGAGCAAAATAGCATGTTCTGCATGTTCATATGGTGGATTAAGTCAAAATAGAGGTAAACAACGGTTGTATTAGGATTGCAAAACATTAAATATAACATGCTGCAGGATTAACAGCACCCATATACCAACCTCTCTTACACCGTGCGATACATTTTGGACCACATCTGCAGCAAAAAGACAAATTAATGGTCAGCAAAGGGCATTTTATTGATAAAACAAGGAAAATAAAAAACCTTTGAAATGTAAAAGGCCAAAGGGTTGCACAATTTACTAAGTGAAGAATAATAACTGTAAAGATTTAAACAACTCAAATAACTACTCAACATATCAAATTGAAAACCATTTTCAACAAATTGTAACTGACAACAGATGCAGGCCAAGGGTTTCCAGGAAATCAGAATATTTCTCCGGAGAGAATACAGAACTTGTAAATTTCAAAACTCCCGTAAAAAAAAAAAAAAAAAAAAAAAAAAAAAAAAAAAAAAAAAAAAAAAAAAAAAAAAAAAAAAAAAAAAAAAAAAAAAAAAAAAAAAAAA
>Ga0214545_1007363_pt1 | contig 18456 bp, 10 predicted proteins | sample CNSS4metaG_FD_160064 | JGI IMG/M metagenome (GOLD analysis project Ga0214545, IMG submission 160064) | Root nodule microbial communities from cowpea collected in UCLA plant growth center, Los Angeles, California, USA - CNSS4 | ecosystem: Host-associated > Plants > Roots > Nodule | place: USA...
CTCGGGTGAAACAAAAACCGAGGCCAAAAGGGGATCGAATTTAAAAAAAAAAAAGAAGTACATATGGCCTCGGGTGCAACGTAAACCGAAGCCAAAAGAAGCATATATGGCCTCGGGTGTAGTCAAAACCGAGGCCAAAAGGTTGGGGTTGATGGCCTTGGGTTCCACCGAACCGAGGCAGAATGAGGCTCTATGGCTTCGGTTCTTAACCGAGGCCAAAAGCCTCGCCCCAATATGCTTCGGTTCCAGAACCGATGCAGAATATAAAAAACAACCGCTGCCAAAGCCCCTTCCTGCACTGGTGAGTGTACTTTTAGGCTGTGATGAAGGATTGTTATGAAATTTTATAAAGAATTGGGTAAATTTATAGGCATGTGATATGAAACGAAAAATGATATTTTTAGGTTACTAGAGATTATGTCTTTCATGGTTGAGTTCAAACTCGATTAAACTTGAATTGTAATGTTTTGGTTGAAGTCAAAGGTTAATTACATGACTCAAGGATAATTGAGGTTGCTTTGAATTATTATGTATTAATAGAAAACATCACTTGTGGGTGTGAGGTCAAGGATGGCAATAGGATAGGGCGGGGTCGGGTTTCGCAATTCCATATTCATCTCCGTAGAAAAAATTCATCCACATTCCCATACCCAAATCCAACTATCAAACTTGTATAATCTCATACTCATAACCGTAATTGTTTTCTTACTACTTCAATATTAATTTTAATTAATTTTTATAAAATAATAAAAATTACGATAAAGGAAACATAATATTATCAAATATTCAATATTAGGAGGATGATTGTTTCTTCGATATCAAATACTTTGAAATAAATTATAATTGTTTATATTTTAAATTAGAATACAAAATAAAATTTCATGAAAACTAAAACATTTATTAAATTTGCAAACATTAATAAAACCTACTTGATAAAATTTAAAAATATTTTAAAAAAACATAAAAGGAAAAAAAAATTCAAATTAAAATATATTTTAAATGTTTGTTTAGTTCAATTTTTTAAATTCTAATGGCTCTATTTTTAATACACTAATAAAAGTTATAATACATCACTTGATCAAAATGACGCAAAGAACAAATAATAAACATAATAATAAATTTTTGACATAGATCTTGTATCTTTTGAACTCCAATATATGTTGGATGGTTATAAAAAAAATATTCATAGAAATTACATTAAAGTTTTATATTATGGTAAACAAAATTTATTTATACAATTATAGTGAAAAAATTATAGTGTGATTGATAATGAGTTGGCAAATAAAAAATAATTACAACAAATAAAAATATTAAAAAATTAACAAATGTGTATCTTAGAAAAAATTTGAGAGGCTATTGAAAGAAATCGCACAAAGAAAAACAAATGTATAATTAAGGGTATGATAAGATGAAAAATACCTTAGAGATCTAAGAAAATTTTTCAAATATCAACATATATACTAATGGTTGAGAAATAATGGAAATTGTTTTAGTGAAACAAAAAAGTTCTTCAAATGAAACAAAAATGAATAATAATAAGTAAAGAATTTTATTTTTATATTACCTTGTAAATGAAATGTTTATGCTATTAAACATTTAAATTGAGTGTATTAAACATTATCATGTGAAAGAAAAATATACAATAAATATAAATATTAAAAAATAATATAAATATTCAAATGTGAGACATAATTTTTTTTTAATTCACATACATCATTTTAACATAATTACATAAAGGTTATAATAAGATGAAAAATATATTGGAGATACGACAGAGTTTCATGATAAACTAAATAATTAGAAGAAATAATCAACCATGTGATCCTAATTACGAGGAGCAACAACATAAAAAAGATTGTGACAAACACCATAAAAACGTTAAGTATCATTGGTATATAACAATTTGGCCTGTTCATAGACTTGAGACCATGCACCGTAAGCCCGAAACATTTGTTTTAAAGAGGATTGGATCATTTTCTAGAGAACCACAAGAAACTCCTTTCCATTAAATAATTGACATTGAAATTGTTAAAATTAATAAAAAAGAATTAAAAAATATATATTATTCTTGTCAACTCGATAATAAGCCATTTTATTTCCTAAACTTGAATAATATATATTTTTTAAAACAAAAAATATATATTCAACTTTTTGAATTATGTTACAATTAATCTACTATCAAAACAAAAATTAAACCATAATCTAATTAATAGTTTTGTAAAAAGTTTTAGTTCCTCGTCAAGATAAATGCAAATGAACTTTCGAGACTCGTAAATCGAAAAGTAATAAAAAACAAAATTTGATAAAAAGAAATGCATTTCTAATTCTAATACAAATCCAAAATAGAATAAAAAAAACAACATTATTAGAAAGAAAAAATATACTAACAAAAAATAGGGATGAAAATATTGGTACACACGACAATATGATAATTAAGGAATATAATCTACCAAAACCCTAATAAAAAGACTCTTAGCTCTTAGAAGAGAAGAAAATAAAGAGAGATAATAGAAGTCACAAAGAGATCAAATTATTTAAAATTATAAAAGAAGAACATGGAATCCAGATTGATCATGAGAGAATAAAGATAAACTAATCATTCTTTTTTTTGTAAAAAAAATTATAATTTACTAAATCAAGGTTTTAACTCATTAATTATCATTTTTAATACCAATAAAAATTAACAAACACTAGTAATAATTTAATTAAATTTTATTCTCAAACATAAACTTATAATTAATTTAATAAAGTTATATTAGTAATAAAATATTTTTTTGAGGTCTTTTTTTCTTTTTAAACACCATTTTATAATTAAATTAATAGACATATATTAGTACAAAAAAAATTGAGATCTTCTGTTCCTAGAGATCACGTGCTTTACTTGCTTTTTTCTTGAGTCGATCTTGCATGTTGGTGTTAATCTTGGTGGTTTTGTTGTTGGTTACTTTGTTATAGTTACTCTTAGTCTTCTTGAGGTTGTTTTTGTTGTTGTTGATTGTAATTGGGTACTTAAAAACCCATTATCCTCCCTATAACGAACTTCTTGTTTTAGTTATGCTGAATCATAAGAGAGACTTGAACTTCCTTAATACGTGACCTTGTCTCCATATTAAAAAGCATGGACAAGTTTCCGACCTTGTAGATTTGATCTCTTTTCTTTTCACCTACAATAAAAAAAAAAAAAAACACACACACATATATATATATATATATATATATATATATATATATATATATATATATATATATATAACTTTTATGTACTTTCAAATGAGCGAAGAGAAAATATTGATAGTGTCACTCGTTACGTTAACTTTAATGTACAACAGGAATAAATTATCTATTCAATACATCTTTTTAAATAAATGTACACTAAGACAGTGCTTTGCTTATCTTATTGCTACATTTTCCTTAAAAAAAAAAGGAAAAACTGGACCAAAACACTTTTTTCTATAAAAAGTTTCTTAAAATGCATAAACAACTTTTATTAAAAGATAAAAAACCATAAAAATAAGAAACTATTAAAACTCAGTGTTTGACTGAATGATGGGTTATTACCCATGATTTGATTATCCTATTGCCATTTCTTTTACAATAAGGATGATGAAAATTAATTTTAGAATGTCATATAAATTATCGCCAAATTCCGCTGTAATTCATTCGATTTATTTTATTGAGTTGTAATTTGTTATTAAACACGTTGATTTCTCGTCTAGGGACGTAAAAAAAATCTGTATTTACAGATATCTGTAGATAAAATTCACAATAAATTGAAAATAGATATTATAAATAGATATCTGCAGATAACGGATACGGAGATTTTTAATACCCGTATATTAACGGGACGGACAGGTACAAATATCATAGTATCTGTATCTGGTAGATAACCATACCCACTATATTCTCATTTAAATTAAAATGATTAAAAAATGATTAAAATATTAACACATTGATTTTGAATGAGTTATTTTTTATCAATTGATTTTAGAAAATCTTCATTTCTTGGTAAACTGTCATTCAACGCTATTTAAATAGGTTATTTGGACTTTGTTTAAAATTTATGTATGCTATATATCGTATTTTATTTGAATTTATAGTTAAAATATGTTGTTAAATATTCTAAACATTTTTTTTAAATACCTACGGGTACCCGTGGATATAAAAAAATAAATATATGGTACTCACATAACAGATACACGTACCAATATAGGGACATATACGAGACAAATATTTATCCAGCGAGTAGGGTAAGGTATCCCTTACTCGTCCCATTAACATCCTTATTCTAGTCGGTGTTTGCATTTTTTAAATTTGAAAAACTAATTTGAATTATTATTAAATATTGTAATTAGAAAGGTATAAAAGAAATAGCTCTTTTAAAATATATTTTAATTTATCTTCTGCATGTATTTTATGTGTTCTATATTAAAAAACATAAATTAAATAAGAATATGACAACAAAGTTAGTAGTTATGATGCAAGATATATTGTAAAGTAAAATTTACTTGACAATTATTTATCATATATGTTGAAAGATAATTAAACTAAAAGTAATTTAAAATATAAAATTGTATATACTAAATAGAGAATTTCATTATATGTTATAATAAATTATTTATTTTTCAAAAAGAATCACGAAATTATTGGTTAGTTTACAGTTGGTTAGTTCACGAATTTTTTTGACCGTTGGGTACAACTAATTATACAGTTTACATTATTTTATAGGAGACTAATTTTAATGCATCATTTAAATTAATGGAAAATATATTTCTGCAATTTTTTCTCATACAATACTTATCCGTACATTTAATTACATTCATTTCATAGTGTATTCTTATTATTAACTTTTATTCTTTTTATTTTATTCTTTCATTCTTTTCACTTTTTCTATCTTGTTCTTCTTTATCTCTTTTCCACCCTCTCACCAGTTCACGTGGGCTGTGTGAAAAAAATGTCTAGCATATATTCTTTATAGTTGAAAATGATAAATGAAAATGACAAAACAAATTTTATGGGATTCTCCTATTTTAATTTTATTCTGAAAAGTAAAACAAATAAATATGTTGAATCGTTCTAACTTCTTTTCTTGTTGTACGTACAAGAAAATTGGAAAAAACATACTTGGACCGATTAAGACAGAGTGTTCGGGTCAGTCGACTATAAAGAAAAAGTCAGAGAGTATGAGATTAGCATTCTAAACAAGATTAAAAGGTTATTAGGTTGTTATTAGACTGTTATTAGGCCATCATTAAGGTAAATGTTTATCTAAGGGCATATAAATATGTTGTGTAAGTGAGACATTTAATACTTTTGAATCTACTGTTTTTATTGTACTCTGCCTTAATCAAACATTGACTCAAGTCTCAGAGTGTTTTTTATAAGTAACCTATCAAATTGACCAACTAGACAAGAAGGACAGACATATAGGGAGAGAGTGATCGATAAGGAGGAAGCTTGACATTCGTGTGATCTCAGCCTTGTAAGAACATTTTAGCGCCTACCATGGGGTCGAGTGAACACAGTAACCACTAGGAACATGACGAGCAACATAGTGTTAGAAGGAGCGTCCAAGTAGCAACATGTGGACCCCATGAAATTATTTATATGATGAGTAGGGATATGGAAGAGATGAAGAGAAAACATGAAGAAGAGTTGGAAATGCTATAAGCTCTACATGAGGAAAAAGCATTAATAAGGAAAAATATGAACAATGGAGGACCTATATACCGTCAAAGCCAACCCAACCTGGGATAGCTAAACAACCCTGAACAAAATAGGATCGAATGGTCTAAGGAGGTAGTGATAAAGCCAGCAAAGATTACAACCCTTCTTCAGAATGCATCCATTCATTGTAGGGATCATGGATCCCCCACTACTGGGCAATTGGAAGATGTCGGTATTCGACAAGTACAATGGGTTGACAGATCTAGAAGAGCATATTAGTATTTTTCTAATGCATATGACACTATACATGTCCAATGACACCATTTTGTGCAAGGTGTTAACAACGTCTTTGAAAGGAAGAGTCATAGGATGGTTCACCCATTTCTTGGTCAATTCCATCAATTATTTTGCAACAATTAGAGTGAAGTTTTAGGCTCAATTCGCCACCACCCGACTACATCATGACATAAATCACCCTAGTGAACATTAGGCAGGAAAAGGGAGAATACCTCCAAGATTTTATGGGCTGGTTTGGGAAGATAACGCTCCATATAAGAAACTTGAGTCCAGAAGTGGCTATGCACCACATGGTCACTACACTAAGGCCAAGACAATTTGCTGATAGCCTATGTATGCAACCCACAGTTGAGATAGAAAGCTACAAAATTTATGCAAATGAAGGAGTTGAAGGACTTCTGAAAGCAAGTAAGAACAAAGCGAAGATATCAGGTGACCAAACTTAGACACATGGAGACGAGCGTCACATAACAAAGCCCCCACACCATTAATGGAATGCTATGACTTGGGGGCTAGTGTAAATATCACACGAGAAAATGGGAAAATGGACTTAGATTGATAAGGAGAGAGTCTTTGAGCCAAGCCAACCGACACAGCCGATTGGTTGTAAAGGAAAATAAGTTTTGGAGTTAACTATGAGATTAACAATTTAAACAATATTAAAAGGTTGTTGGGTCATTATTAGGTCGTCATTAAGGTAAAAATTCATCCAAAGGTCTATAAATATGTTGCGTAGGTGAGGCATTTAATACTTTTGAATCTACTTCATTTATTTTACTTTGTTTTAACTCAACATTGACTTGAGTGTCGGAATCCTTTAACAAGTGACCGACCAAATCGACCGACTAGACAAGCAAGAAGACTTAAAGGAAGAGAGCGATCCACATCAAGTAAGTCACGAAGAGGAAGGTTGAAATTCATGTCATGTCATCCTTGCAAGAACATTTACCAAGAAAGTTATATTAAGAAATTAAGTAATAGTATTACAAAGGGAAAAACTCAATTTTAATTGTATTTTTTCTTATTCAAATTTTACTAACTTTTGTAATACTTTAATTTTTAATAAAGATAATTTTTAAATGGTTACACAATATAAATCATAAATAGGTTATAAATGCTTTATTTCTATAGTTGATTGATTGAGATATGTTATCTTTTATAAACTTTTAGGTATATATTTAATATTACATGTAAAGAAAATGGTTAAATATGTTTTTAGTTATTAAAATTAGACTTAAATTTAGAATTCGTCTTTATCCAAATTTTGAAACATTTTGTTTCTCAAACTATAAAAATAAATAGATATAGTCCTTTTATTTCAATGATGTTAATTTTTTTTGAGTTTGTGACGTTTTATGCTAACATTTGAGTTGAAATGTACCAAATAGTATAAATAACTCAAATGATATTAGACATGTCAAATAGATTTAATACAATTGAATTAAGAGAATTATATATATTTATTTTTTAAAATTTAAAAATCAAATTGTACCAAAGTTTGAAAAATTGACGAATTGTAATTTTACATTAAAATTTAGAAAGTGACAGGAGTATTAAGAGATGTCTAATATCATTTGAGTTATACCATTTTATTCTTTATTTAATTAAAATAATTTTATTACTTGATAAAATATATAATCTTATTATCTTTCGGTCAAGAAAAGACAACTAACTCTTTATTCTTTAACTCTATAATATATATATATAAATTCCAGATATTCTTAAATCTTATCTTCACAAAATAGTTTTAAAATCTAAAATACATTAATACAATAAACATATACATGCATATCTTTCTGCCAGAAATAAATAATAGACATTTTATATTTGGTGTACATATTCTTTTTATGAATCTCTACGTAAATCACACGTAACCCATTACTTTTTTTTTATAATTGTTTTATTAATAACATTTCATGTATAGAACAAATAGAGAAAATAAATAAAAGTGTATTTTAAAAACCTGTGTTCTGGCTAAGATATATTATATATATATATATATATATATATATATATATATATATATATATATATACATATATATATATATATATATATATATATATACATATATATATATATATATATATATATATAAAGAAACCCATTTTATCAGACCTAACAACGTCCACTAGTTTATAAAATTATATTTTGAAGACATGGCTAAAATCATTACATAATTCTTAATTCTTAAAGATGTAGGCTTTTTGGACGGTGACTTCTAGTATTAAAATGGATTCATTTAGAATTCTAATGTCTTTATATTTCTATTTTATAGTTTATTTTTGTACATATTGTGGTAACTTGTTATAAATATGTTATATACAAGACAAACTCCGAAAAGACTCTGAAACCGTGTTTGAAAGGAAATATAAATTTAATTAATTTAATTTTTTTAAGAATAATGTATTTAATATATTATATTACGTTTAAAGTTTATCTTGTAATGGAATTTCCGTACAGTACATAAATAATTTTTTTAATAAAATTAACAATTCTTATGAGGATGATATGATAACAAAATAAAATAAAAAAGTTTTATATCACTTAAAGATTAAAATATGATAAAAATACTATGAGGATTATGGAAACCGTCCGCTTCATCTTGTCATGACCCTTATGGATGATAGATTATGCGGAACATACCTAAGTTAAAATATTCATGGTTCATTTTACACTTTTTCTTGCAAGCTAGTGGGTTAACTTGTATGACTTATTTCACATTGTCATTTTTAGACAATTTTATATTGCATAGTAAAAGATAAATTGGTGTAATATTTTTACTTGAATTTAATTTGAGCGATAACACTCTAGGTGATAAAAGTTCATCTTATATATTTAAGAGTGCCAACAGGAGAGATTTTCATTGGATATTAAGATAACTAAAATGTTATCTAGATGTGAAGGTGCATTTTCAATAGTCCAAAAGAAAGAGGGGCGTTTAATTAACAAAGAAACAAAACCAAGAGAATATTAACAAGATATGAGTGTGAACATTGAAACAACATGAACATAAAAGAAGTGAAATAAAGAGACAAAGACATAAAGCAAGGGAGAGGAAGAAGATGGGGAAGGTAGCACGCCACTTAAGGGATGGACCAAACCAAGATTAATGGTAGTTGTCACTACTTGAACCTTTGTTCAAGATAAGACAAGGGAGCTCAAGAACACTTAAATGAGATCTCCTTATATAGGCTTTAGTAGGGACATCTTGGCAAATACACGAATGTGATTCTAAAAATAAGGGTAACATGATGCCACATGAAAATTAGGGCTACCTAGGATGACCTAGATGACACCTTGCTCTCCAAGGATGATGCCACTTGCTTTTGACCTTCTAGAGGGTCAATAAGTATCCTCAAAGGCTCCCATGTGCCACTTGAGGGTTGGGCTTAGGTCTAAGTCCTCCTCTCCTACAAATAAGGGTGCCTTCTTTAAACTAAATGGTGTTAAAAGCAATCCATTCCTTGGGCCACACGTCCCATCACTCTACCCTCCAAAGAGTGTCTCTATCAAGCCAAGGAGGTGTCAAAAGTAGCTCTAAAAAACAAAAACAAAAGCACAAGTATAACTAGGAAAAATTCTACGTAAAGAAAATGAAACGAGTAAGGATGATGCCTCCCTTCTAGTCATATTTCTTGTGATCCTCCTAGGAATAGTCTCTCTATCCTTGTGAGGAGCCATATACTTGTCACTAGGCAACAATAAAACTACCAAAATAATATTCATAATAACACTTTTCCAAAAAGAAACTACTAAAAAAACTCATTTTCTGCCAATTTTGTTCTGAATTTTTTTTGTAGGAAATATTTATAAATTTTATTAAAAAAATTTGCAGGAAATTGCTGCCAATTTTTTTGCAAAATATTTTGTATAAAACACTTTTTGCAACAAATTTTGTAGGAAATACTTGTGAATTTTATAATTTTGTAGGAAATAATTACCCATGAAGGAATTACCTACCAATTAAAATTCTTAGAAAAAATAGCAGGAAAAAGTCTTTTCTTGTAAATTTTTTTAACAAATTTGCAACAAAATTCCCATGTAATATGAGAATTTTTAGTAATGAGATCTTCAATATTCTTTGTAATCAAGTGGTTTATTAGGTTAAAGGTGTTTGTAACATTGCTAATAATTATAGCATAGGTGTAGGGATTCAAGATTAACACTTTTATTTTTTTACTTTAGAAGCTTTAAAGAAAAATAGAGTGTTTGGATTATTCTTGCAAATGAGGTTTGCACTCACAACTTGTATAGATGATGATGAAAAGGACAATAATATATCAAACAAAGTGAACACAAAAATAGATAAGGCATTATGAAAGGTGTAAGATCCGCGGAATTTAATTAATTAAATAAATAATTAATTAATAAATGCGGGTAGGTAGATTATTTATGATATTAAATTCTAATAAGTATGACATGGAAAAGTGCTAGCTCATCTGGTTGAGAATACTTAATTGTGTGAAAGGACTTGGGTTCGAGTCCTATGAGTGTTATTGGTGTCTTGGTTGACTTACTTTTATTTTAAAATAATACATGGTCGTGTTGGGTGATAACATGATGGTAAATGTGTGTGAATTGACATGAAACATTAATTGGCTTGGTGGTTTAGCTTTGATCTGGCTTTGGTAAGGTCATGGGTTTGAACCTTGGTGAGTCAAATTTAACTCTTTTTGCTTAAAAATTAGTTGTGGGCTGAATATGAAAGGGTGGAGAAAACCTAGCAGAAAAGGGGGCAGCTAAAGAGCTGAGAAATAATCAAGTAATGGCCCTTGAATAGCAATAAAATCCATAATTTAATCATATTCTCGTTTTTTTTTTTGCATTAACCAAGTATTAAGCGAAAATTGAGAGTGAACAGAGAATTGGGATTGAATTAGAGAGGAGAAACTGAAGTGGTGATAAGGTTAGTCATTGGAGATCAAAGGAACCTTCCAAATTCAAGTTTTAAGCAAGGAAGTTTCAGGTTAGGGGAGCTTAGCCGAATTTCTATGTTTATAGTATCATTTTGTATGATCTGTGATGAAATTGTGTTTTGAAATTCGTGCTGCACCTGAGGGAATTAGGGGTTATGGGTTTTGGTACTGTTTTATTGAATTTTGGCCTAAAAGCATGAAAATAATGGGGTTATACACTGTCTATTCTGCGATTATGCAAAGTTGGGTTGCTAGGGGTCTATTTTAGTGTTCAATTATGCGCTTATGACTAATGAGATTATGCTGAATGATATGAAGTTGGAGTATATTTTGGGTGTGATTGTTGTTGTTGTGTGCGTGAAACAGTGATAGAGTCTACATGTCTCGCTCAGGCGAGCCAGACTCGCCTAAGCGAAATATGTAGGGACTCGAAACCCTTCCCTGTTCGACCATCTCGCTCAGGCGGGGTGATTTGGTCTTGGGCGACATGTCATCTCGCTTAGGCGAGTGTGCCTCGCCCAAGCGAGAATTCGTGTGCGTTTGTGTGGTTTGTTTGAACATCTCGCATAGGCGGGATTGATGGTTGTTTTGAGCGGAAGTACGTCTCGCCCAGGCGAGTCCCTCTCGCCTAAGCGAGATCTCGAGGGAAGGTTCGTAGTTTTGTTGAACTCGTCGCTTAAACGAGGCATTTTAATCCTGGGCGAGTGAGGGTCTCGCTCAAGCGAGAATGAGCTCGCTTAAGCGAGATTACGTGTATTGCAGAGATTTTAGAGGTTCGCCCAAGCTAGTGGATCTAGCTTAAGCGAGATAGGCTGGACTGGCGAAGCAAGGGCTTTTGGCCTAAGTGAGCAAGGGTGTTATTAAGCGTTCAAGATCTGAGTTACTGTTGTATTGAGGGTGGGAGATGGAAATTGTAAGGTGTGGTCTACAAGGCTTCTAAAGTATCTTAATGGTTAGCTTGTTGGAGTTTCATGGGTTGTGGCCTGGAATGTTTTCTTGAGTTGTGGCTCAGGGTAGGGGTTAAGCACGTGGCATTCTATGGGTTGTGGCCCAAAATGACTTTCCTTGAGTTATGGCTCGGGATAGCGGATGAACACGAGGAACCTTTGAGTTGAGGCTCGGGTTGGTGAGTGTTGCCGGTGTGAGTGTGCTGGTTGTGACCAGTACGGATGGGTCCAGAGGGACTGCCCTCCTTAGTGTTTCGCTGACGAGTTTGGTAGTCCTGGGACGGTGCGGACTATGCTTGTAATTGGGAACTCCACCTGGCCTTACGGTGTGTGATCCGTAGCATGATTTCCGCACGTGCTCTATCGGTTGTGGCCGATAGGTGTGGCAGCAAGACGCCTTGAGATACTTAATAGAAGATGTAGAACACTGCTAACATGGTTGTGGCCATGTGGAAGAACTGGAACGAGTTTCCCGGATGTACTTTAATATACACGGTGGTGGCCATGTGGAGGGAAGGTAACGAGTCTTCCACGAGGTGCATCAGTGTACATGGTGGTGGCCATGTGATTGAAATGGAGTAATGTTCTGTGGGAAATAAAAGAATATTGTATATGGTGGTGGCCATGCGGTATAAGGGAAGAGTTTGTGTTATTGCTATATTATTTGTATCGATTATACATGCATATGTATGTTTGGTATATTTTTGTGTGTTTCATCTTTTAGCTCACCCTATCTTCTTGTGTTTGGCGATGATCGTGTACGCGGTACACGTGAGCAAGTGATGATGCAGGTGGAGCTGGTAAGGCTTAGCTGCGGAGAGGGGATGATCATGGGATATTTTCTTTATGTTTTCTTTATTTTCTTTGAAATGGATTGTAAAGGCTCATGGAATATTTTGGTTTTATTTGTAGTTTTGTAATTATGGACTTATTAATGAATTAATAAGGTTTTCAATTTCCCGTGTTTTGGGAAATGAGGTATTCTTAAATGTAATGTTTAATTACTTTATTATATTTTATTAAACTAGTAATATCCTGACGGGATGTTACAAAATGTCTAATGGTGAAATGAACCATTTTAATGTTTTCTTTTAATTTCCTTTTTTTTCTCGATCTCAATAGGGTTCTTGGATTCATCACAATACTAATTTTATATTTGTCAATTGAAAGGTCAATCATAGTCTTTTTTTTATCAGCAAAGAATTAATTAATTAATACATTAGAGTACTTGTGGAATGCTTTAGCCCTTTTACAAAAAGTGTGATAACCCTATACATAAGGGATGTAAGAAGGCTAACATCTTGAGCCTCAACAAATAATTGAACATGATGATCAAACTAGTGTCCATCCTGGATACAATATAATAAATGTAGAGGGTTAACATCACAACCACCAAAAAACATTCCAACCCATTGCCCACCCTGAATACAATACATAACTACATACATCTCCAAAGTACAAAGACGATAGAGTTATATTATAAATGAAGACATAAGCCCAACACATCCAAAGATCATTACCATGTCCTTGATTCCTTTTAATTCATTTAAGGGTTCCAAACTGTGGTTTTCTCACTACCCTATAGCCATGCTCCGTCCGATATATAGCCAAAGCATAACCTAGCCACTTAAACACTTGAAACAATACAAAGTTACCATTTCACAAATATTTTAATTACAAAACATGGCAGAAATACCAATCACTATAAGAGAAATTGACAATAGGAATTTTACATTTCATCCAAGACCATGTCGTGACTTAAGCTAAACCAACAATTTCCTCTAGGTCTACCTTCCTCTACTTAAAGATGACAAGATTTGTATATTTCCAGACTTACCCAACTATTTCTAGCTACATACCTCTTCAAATTGTATTTGGCTTTCTATTAAGAGTAATGAGGTGAAAATGTAAAAAGTTTACCTTATCTTGATTGTGATGCACTGAACTCATTCTCATCCATCTATCACACATGTTCCACACCTTTTGAGTTACTCTATATGAAAAGAACAAGTATTTTACACTCTCCTTAAAGGATGAACACAAGTCACATAAGATATTTTGCAGTTGGACCCCTCTTGTAAGTAATTTGACATTTGTTGGGAGTTTATCCAAGAGTACCCTCCATCCTAATATTTGTGCCTTATGAATAACCTTAGCAGTCCATAATTTATTAAAAATGATACGCTCCTCCTCACTTGCATTTCCCTACAAAATATTATAAGTTGACTTGATTGAGAATACCTCGTCATCCTTCCAAATCTAGGTGTTTAGATAACCTTTCCTAAGACTTTAGGTGTTTCCCATTCAAATATAGTTCTTCTCTAAGTCATATCTCATGCTCATGTATTGTTTACCCATCTCCCTACCTACCCTATAGTTGTATCTTTACAATTAGAGATCACAAACCTCCTAGGGAACCTATGGGATAGCGGTTCAGCTCCTGCCCATTTATCTTCCTATAACTTAACTACACTCCCTTCACCTACACTCCACTCAATATGGTTATCAAACCATGATCCTTGGTCAAAGCTTCAATACAACATACAAAGATCTTTCCACCACTAAGAGTCAAACCTATATATGTTATTTTCATTCAGGTTACTCCATGACCCATATTTTGATTTGAGTACCTATCTCCACATGCCCTGATCCTCATTGCTCAGTCTCCACTTCCATTTTTGCTAAGAAGGGTATGTTAAAGTTCTCAATATCTCTTATGCCCAACCCCTTTTCCTCCTTCGATTTACATACATTGTCCCACTTAACCCAAGAAATCTTCTTATCCTTATAGCTCTATCCTAGAGAAAATTCCTTTGTGTTCTTGTGAGTTTGTTGCATTCATTCTTTGACACTTTGAAGAAAGATAGATAATATAGCGTTAAGGTAGAGATTACCAGTTTTATGAACAAAAGACAATAGTTTACCTTTCCAACTAGACAACCTGCTTTTGACTTTAGCAACCATAGGTTTCCATAACTGTTTTCTTCTTGGATCCCCCTATTGGCAATCCAAGGTACTTAAAGGATATTTTCATGTACTTACAGTTTAGGATATTAAGAAGTTTTATATTAAAGTCATATTCAATCCCACTCCTCAAATCTTAGTTTTTTATAAATTTACCCTAAGTCCTGATACCAACTCAAAACTTTTATAACCCATATATTTTCTGGACTTACATCACCCAAAAAGAGAGTGACATCTACAAACTGTAGTAATCCAACTTCAGTTTCCTTTTCACCCACTCTGACCCCACAAAATAGGTTTCTCTTGATCGCTTGTCTAAACAACTCTACTAAGCTATCTACTACTAGTAGGAATAAGAATGGTGTCACAGGATCCCCTTGTCTTAATCCTCTCGTTGGAACAAACTCTTTAGTGGGTTCCCATTAACTAGGACACACATAGAGGATGATTTCATACATTCCTTGATCCACCCACTCATCTATTAAAACCCTAGTATGTCATCATGTAGTATAGAAAATCCTTACTAACTAAATCATAGGCTTTTTCGTAGTCTACCTTGACTATCAATAACCTCTTCCTTCAAGCCTACAATCTTCTACTGCCTCATTAGCTACCAAGATGCTATCAAAGAGTCATTTTCCCTTAATAAATGTTGATTGGGAGGAATCTATGATCTTTGGAAGCACACTCTTCACTCTATTTGCAAGGATATTTGATATTATCTTGTATATGCAACCAACCAGAGATAATCGTCGCAACCTAAACGATTTTGTTTTTTTGGTACAAGTGTTATGAATGAGGCATTACATCCATTTGGTATTATCCTGACTATTTGAAACCTTTTAACAACTTGGCATACATCACTCTTCATAATGTCCCATTTACTTTTTATGAAGTGAAAATTGAATCCATCCGGTCCTGGACTCATTGTCCCCTCATATTGAATTATAACATCCTATATTTCTCGGTCTTCTATTTCCTTTATCAACACCCTATTATCTTATTCAATTATGGTTGGAAACTCAACATCTTGAATGTTAAAACTGAATTTTTTAGGTGTTGTGAATCTTTTTTTCAAAAATAAGCCTAACCTCCCCTTTTACCTTGATTGGGTCCTCACTCCATAACTCATTCGCTTTCAACCCTTTTAATTTATTCTTGATCCTCTTCCACCTAATCCTAGAATGGAAGTACCTAGAATTTGTATCTCCTTGTTCTAGCCAATTAACCCCTTTGATTTAACAAAGAATTTTCCTTTCGAAGGAGCATTTTGAATTCACTTAAGAGTTTCATACGCCTTAGCTTATTATCGCAACAAGGGTCACGACGGGATGACGAAAAATTATTTTAAAATAACAGAGGAGTCATCATCATAGTTTATTAAGGAAAACTATAGAAAAACCTTAAAGATTTTAGTCTTTGAAACCAAGTTTAGGTTCGGGAGTCGGTTACGTGTGGGGAAGGTATTGGTACCCCACAATGTCCATCCAAAGATGGTTCCTTTTAATTAAGTGTGCAAAATTAATGCAATTTTTAAAATATTTAGTTTCCAGCAAAAATAAAACAAACAAACAAAAAAAAAATTAAAGAAAATATTATTGAAATTTTTAGTTGGGCCCAACAAGGATTGACCTTGCTCCTACGTATCTCCATTTGTAATGGAGAATTGGGATTACGTAGTTCTTTTAAAAAAACTATTTGGAAAATGATTTGGAAAATGATTTCGAAAAGATTTTAATTTTTTGGAAGGTGAACCCGACAAGGACTTGACCTTACTCCTACGTATTTCCATTCAGAATGAAAAATCAGGGATCACGTAGTTCTAAATGAAAAAAATTATTTCGAAAAGATGGAAAGGTTTGTAAGCACGTGGGGTTTGTAAATTTGCAAATTTTTAGAGAAATTTTGTATGTTTAAAAAGCAATTATCAAGCAAGTTTGAGACCAAACATGATAATTAAAAAGTATAAAAAAATATTATCAAGCGAGACTGAGACTCGACATGATAATTAAAGTTATGAAAAATAATGATTATCAAGCAAGTATGAGACTTGACATGATAATTAATGTTATAAAAGTAATGATTACCAAGTAAGTTTGGAACTCGATATGATAATTAAAATAATGAAAATAATTATTATCAAGCAAGTTTGAGGCTAAAAATAATAATTAAAGTTATGAAAATCTTGATCATCAAGGCAAGTTCGAGATGTGACGTGATAATTAACGTTATAAAAAATCTTGATTATCAAGCAAGTCCAAGACTCGACATGATAATTAGTGTTATGAAAATAAGTATAAAAAAATGATTATCAAACGAGTCTGAGACTCAACATGTTAATTAAAGTTATAAAAAAAATATAAAAAGAAATGATTTTCAAATAAATCAAAGACTCAATATGATAATTAAAGTTATAAAAAAATTATTATTAAATGAATCCATAACTCAACATAATAATTAATAAAAAATGTTGAAAGATCTTAAACATCAAACAAGAACTATGAGATTCATAATAATAAAAAAAACAACAAAAGAGATCCGCTTTAAAAAAACACATGTAACAAATGCACATTTATAGAATTAATAAAGTCAAACATGGTAGTGATTATGCATATAGAGAAATCTCACAGGGGTTTATTTTCAAAAGTCATCAACTTCACTATTTATCCAACCAAAAGGGGCCTACATTTGAGAAAAAAAAAAGAGTTAAGCCTACATAATCTAATGTCAACACGTAAATGGAGAAAGATTTTGGCAATGAAGTAGTGTGGGTCCTACCGCTTTCATTAGCAAACATTTAAATAAGTGTATACAATAGCGCATGTATCCAACCAGATGCAATTGCTAAAAAAAACTTATAATAATATGATATCATGATAAAATCTAAATAAATGCTTTCACGGGAATGATTTTTGTGAACACGGTGCGCCAATCACAATAATATAACGTTATACTAAGGATTCATGTGCACATATTGTTATCTCCCACAGATTATAACAGCTCTCCACAAGCAATTCATGCAACTTAGTTTCTTGAATGCATAACATATCTACTCCCTCATTATTTATGATGTCTTTTAAGTATTTCTATTTACGCATGCCACCTGACCCTCATCACATGTAAATCTTACACCTAATTGTTTTGCTAACTCTTACTGTAAGCCCCATTTTTATTTTTTTTCTCAGTTTCATGTTTTGGGCCTGGCCCCTTCGTAGGCTCAAGACCAGCCCTACAGTAGGACCCCAATACCCCACTCAACATTCTCATTGTCTCTTGTTCCCTTTCAGAAATAGTCTAAGAAAACAGGAGTTCTGCTAGGGCACCCGACCTCCTCCCGTCTCCAAGCTAGCATAACCATCTTGTACCTCCTGGTAAGTCAAGATCCAGGGTTTTCATCCATTATTTTCACTTTTTTTCGCTGTTGAGCATGTTGGTCAAGTTAGGGTTAAGATTCCTAACGTCGTTTTGTTTGGATCTTCATGTTTCAGCTCTACTCGAGTTCCTGGAACTGTAATACCCCCTTAGTTAGGGTCTGCTTGCTTTTAGTACTCAAACAGAGGTAAGGGAAGCTAGTTTTTGCCTCTTTTTACCATTTAAAAATATTTTCTCCTGTTGTTCTTGGGTTGTTGAATACTTTTGGAATGATGAATGAGGTTTTTGGTGAT
>Ga0214545_1007368_pt1 | contig 18447 bp, 13 predicted proteins | sample CNSS4metaG_FD_160064 | JGI IMG/M metagenome (GOLD analysis project Ga0214545, IMG submission 160064) | Root nodule microbial communities from cowpea collected in UCLA plant growth center, Los Angeles, California, USA - CNSS4 | ecosystem: Host-associated > Plants > Roots > Nodule | place: USA...
CAAAAAAATGCTCTTATTGTCGCACTGAGGGTCATCATAGGGGACAATGTCCATTTCGCCAATAATTTGTACATTTTTTATTTCAATTAATTTAATTTTCAATGTTTTTTTCTTCTTTCTACAATGTTAAAACTAAGACAATTTTCTATGAACATTAATATTTCTTATGCCTTCATCAACTACAAGTTCAAATACTTTATTGTTTTATGGACCAAAAAACTTTATCAAATGAGAACAAATTATTATGCTCGCCTCTGTATCCAATTCTAATTTAATCACTTTATTTTTTAAAATTTGTACTGTAATCAATTACAATGGTATTGTAATCGATTACAATTCACACGAACAAAATGCATTAACCATGTAATCGATTACACTTCATCTGTAATCGATTACATTACACCTAGAAAACTGCAACACATGCAATAATCGATTACAACCTACGGTAATCGATTACTCAATGAAAAACGTATTCTCCCCACGATTTCATCTAAAAACGTGCACCCCCCAACGACTTCCTTTGAATGTCGTTCACCTCCCACACGATTTCCTTTGATTGTCGTCCACTCCTCACACAATTTCGCTTGTTGACAAAATCTGACCAAATAACGTACGAAAATTACACGATTTCTTCATAACGAAAACGTGCACCCCAAAACGCCTAGTTCAATAATTTTTAAAAAACTTGCCTATATCCATAATTAACCTAACTCATTTGCCTATATGGGAAAAAAAACCTATTTTAGAACATATTCGGTGTAACCAATTCATAGATAATTTTATTCCATATAATAATAATAATATTAATATTTTCTTTCATTTCATATATGGACCATTACAAAATACATTGATATGGACCAAGCTTTTGGAATCTGGGACCATAACATCTTAAAAGACAGTATATATATCTGATATGCATTGCAAACTGTGCAAGCATATTCATTATTAATATCAACACCAACACAGATGAAACATTCTCATATTCCAGAAGAGTATGGCACCCCTGTTGCAGGAATCCACCTTTCTCCTTGCACAAACTCTCTCACCGTGAACGGTGATGCCTCACCACCACTCCTCAGCACATGAAAACCAGGCCAACTCACCCTATTCACCGTAGAAGCACCACTTCCCGTGTTCATATACTCTCCATAGAACAACGTCGAAAGTGCAAAACTTCCACTCCATTCACCCCACCCTTTTGCCGCAATCATCCCATCCAACTCACTCCTCATGAACACAGTCCTCGAGTACTTCCTCCACGGCCTTCCAAGGAACGTCTTGTGCGAACTCGTCACGCTCGCAAAATCTGATGCTGCTCTAACCCTGCAACTTTGGACCACAATCCCCGTGTTCTTGTTAGGATCATCTCTTCCTTGCGCTGTGATGAAGTTCGATTGCTGGCTCATCGGTTTCCTCACTAAGATGTCACAGTTCTGCAGCACCACCGCAGCATCACCGAATATGAAATCCACGGTGCCGTAGATCTGACAGTCACGGTAGAATTGGCGGTTTGAAAGCACGTAGAGAGTGTCTTGGTAGCCCTTGAAGCTGCACCTGTAGAACACTGATAAGTCTGAACTAACCTTCAGTGCCACTGCTTGGTGCTTTTCTGGTCCTGCGCTGTTCTCAAATGTCATGTCTCTCGCCCAAAATCCATCTCCTGATACATCTGTTTCATTTACCACATTTACCAAAAAATTTTCAGTTTTCGTACTGATATATAACTTTTGTGTTTAGCCAAAGTTTTTGAGTCTTTACCGAATGTGGCTGAGCCGAGGGTGGTGGATCCTTGAACCACGTTTTTGTTGCCGGTGACGACAGTTTTGTCTATGCCATCTCCTACGAACATCACGTTATGCAGATTCTGTCCAATGTTCACCTTCTCGTTATAGATCCCGGATTTTACATATATGATTGCTCTTGCAGGACGATTGTTTCCCATTGCAGCAAGTGCATTCACTGCTGCTTGGATTGTTCTGTGTGTTCCTGAACCATCTTGTGCTACTGTGAAATGTGGCTGATAGGTTGCTTCGTTCCATGATTCTAAAATACCAGAACCTTTGGATATTGTTCCTTCAAGTGGTGGTCCTGAACAAAAAATTATAATATCAGTATGACAGAAAAAGTAAGATACCGCTATTAATTGCTCTCTCCATTCTACTGTGGAATGATGTATCTATCATCTTCTTCTAGATTATTTTTTGCATTATTTTTTAAAATCATTGTTTTTCTCATTTTATAAATCAATGATTTTTTAAATATGTTTTCTAGAACTTGCTCAATATTCAAGACATTAATTATGTGGTATGCTAAAAGAATGAATAATTTATTCCATAAACCATTGACCACAAAATGAGTTAGGATTTAATCCTAATCAATATTTCTCTTCCACTTCCAATTAATTTATTTCTGAACCACTCATGCAAGCATTTATACTAATTAACAAATATTGGTGTCTCATTAAGAACATCTAGTAAAATATTTTTTCATAATTATACCCTTATTTAAGAGTATATTGAAAGCATAAAGAGTAATTATGTATAATATAATATTTTTATTGAATTTAAAATATTGATTATATTTTTTAAATTGTGTCAAATGCTATTTGATATGAGCATGGTCAAATTGGTAGTTGGTGTATCAAATGATAGAGAATATTACCTTTTATCTTAAATTGAGAAAGAAACCAAATAGTTAGCGACAATGTAACAAAACATCTTAAGTAATAGTAAATAGTCACTTTTGTTTACTTATACTTAGGGAGACCAAATGAATGAGTTTAATTATTGCATATCCCTGTCACCGTTCTTTGATTTTCTTTTGTTTCATGTATAAAGGACAATATTCTGACCTTCCGTAACAAAGACAATCTTCTAAGTTCTTTTGCAGAAAAAAAGAAAAAAAGATTAAAATTGTATATATCCTTTAGGAAATGTAGGTGGAGATAAGCTCACACATGTAGCTTCTATAAAGGTGCAAAAATCAGATGAATTTATGCCTAAAAATACATGAAAGGAGAAAAAAAACTTCTATTAAGAAATTTGTTTTTATGAATTTTTGTTTTTATCAACTTTTTGCGTGTCAAATTGATGTCACAAGTTACAAACCCATCGTAATTTCTAAATGTCTCCATCAGTCCAAAAATGTGATTCTGATTTTGACTGTCCTGATAAATTTTTATCTGAGACGAAATCTCTCAGATTTCTACAAAAGTGATAAATTGGTGATGTTCTTAATGAACAAAATAAATTTTTTCAAATTTAGGACTTATATTGAAATGTTTTAGAAAAAATAAACAAATCAATATTACCCTTAGGAAGTAACATATAAAACTCAAAACTTATAAATACAAAAAAAGACACATGCACGTGTATAATATATATCTTTGTTGAAAGACAGTGTCAACTCTTATTTCAAAATAGGTTTAATGGTGGAGTTCATGGATGACACCACCCATTCATGTAACATATTCAGTGCAATAGCCAGAATATGAATAATGCTTTGTTTATGTCAAAGTTCATACTTACACTGTTGCATACATATACGAAGAAGATTCCATGCACATATACTGATATATATCAATCAAAAAGTTGCAGAAAAAACAAACAAACAAGGTCATTTGACAGTAACAGATATATCATATAACAAGTAACTTAATTGTATTTACCTTTGGCTATGACTCTATTCCTTGAATACAACATAAGAGCTTGCTTAAGCGACATGGTCAAGTTTCTCTCCAGAATCTGAGCTTCAACATACCCTTTTTCTTGCAGACCATCCAAACAGGTTCTGTGATTTGTCATCACAGCACTTATCCATGTGAGTGCATCTTCTCTGGTGTAAGTGCTGTTCTGAGACATCATGTGAGAGAGTCTACACTCACTCTCCTCATAGAGCTTGGAACAGTCTCTGAGGGCTACAACACTTGTTTGGTGAGAAAGGCTTAGGCTTAGGCTTTCAAAGCCATGCAATGTCAAAGCGTTTGCAACCCAGTTTTTGGCTTCGGAGACATGATTCTGAGCCATTTTGAGGACACCCTTTTCTTGGAGGCAGAGGGTGGTGGTGGCCATGCCAAGGAGGAGGAACAAGGTGGTGGTGGTGGCATAGGTAGCCATGTTTTTTTTTTTTCTGCTAGAGAGAGCAATGAATAGTATTGTGATGAGTTGCATGGGTTGGTGTTGTGGGGTGATGATTTATAGCCACCTTAAGGAAGCACACACATGAATTCTAGCCACGTGGCACTAGGAATTTGTGGTCTATGTTTTAATGGAAAAATTTGTTCATAGTATATACTCATTTTCTTGAATTTTAGAGTAAAGTTTTACATGTGGGTGGGTGCAATTTAATCAAATATTACGAACATATTGTTCTGAAATATGAAACAAAGTTCTGCACTGAAAATATGAACTTTATAGTTTTGCACGTTTCAATCCCAAATAGTAGTTTCATAAAGAAGCTTTCGCAATTCTTTTGTCATGATATGTATGGATTTTTTCGAACCCTAGCTAGTTACAGTTTCATAATTTGAAGTTCTTGTTGTTGAAATTTGATGTTACATGAGCATGGATAACATTCTCCATGACCATGTCATGCATGAGTCGGAGAACATAAACTTGTGATAAAAAATGTTATCCATTTTGTTTTCCATCTGTAACATCACTCACTCTGTCACATAACAAATTTCATAGTCTGCACTAAATCCACCGCTTTACAGAAACCCACTTCCTCGATCCATGCAAACGAAGTCTTAAACAATTCTTCAAAATTTCAGTTTTTATGTGAAATGAGAGACTATTGCTTATAAAAAGGTTCATTTTATGTAAGTCTAATCTAAAAGCTAGTGATTTAATCTCAAAACTTATTTATAGTTGAACTTAATTAAATTTAAACTTTTAAATAATTTAAACTTTAGCTTTTGAACTAACAATTTTCTACAATAATTAATTAAGTAGTAAGTTATATTGAGTCTAAAAAAATAGAAATGCGGGACTGCGCTGGGTGCGCGCTGATACGCGGTGCGGTGCAATCCAGACAAGGCTTCAATGGTCCCACATAATAATAATAATTATAATAATAATAATAATTATTATTATTATTAACAATAATAATGTTTTATTCTCTTGTAAAAAGTGCACCGATAATGTTCATGCGACAATTACAAATGTCTTTTTGGAAATGTTAGGAAATAGATCAAATAAAAAAAAAATTTAAAAAAAAAAAAAAAACTGAACCAAAAATTTAAAAACTTAAAATTGACAAACATAAACTTGAAAAACTGTTTTTCTTTTTCTGGATTCAAATTTTGGTATGTGAATTTTAAAATAAATACTATCCAAACCGGTTTTGTAAATTTAATATATAAATTTATCGTATTAGTTGCATTTATATCTAACAAATTATTATTATTATTATTAAAAAGTTATATTTTTGTTAAGTCTTTCCCTTTATGTATAAGCATCATGTTTAAGAAAGTATTTTGAAGAAATTATGATAAAAAATTTGAGTTGTATTTGAAAATTTGAGAAGAAATTATATTATGTGCATGAAAGAGTAAAAGAAGAAGTGAAAAAGTGAGAGATGCAATGCATTGATTAGGCATTCGGTGGGTGAAGTCATTGAAAATGACATTGTGAGGAAACGTGTTTGAATGTGAAGAGATGAGGAGCTTCAACATTTGACAATTGGCACAAGGTTTAGTTCGTGTATGTATGCGCATGTTACTTCTGCAATACAAGTGATGTTTGAGGAGTATATAGTTTTTTTTTTTTTTTAATAAAAAGTTTAGACAAAGTTTACAAATGTGCTTATATATATATAGATAGTTTAAAACCATTTTATTAGGTTTATGAGAAAAGAAAAATTAAATCAAATAATGGATAGTGAAAATAATGTTTAAAAAGTTTAAAATGTTCAAGTTAAACTATTTATTTTATATGATTAGATCATGTCTAAAAGCAACGGGAGATATAGAGAAAGTTAAGGCTTTTGTATATGTGCATAATATAAAAGAATAAATCAGTATCTTAAAATTACTTTGAAATTGGTGTGTATTTATGGTGGGTGACTGTCCTTTTCACTATTTATTAAGAGAGACTTGATTAAAAGGAAATTAATAATGATTGAGATTAAAACTTTATTTGTTTGTACAAATTTGTGCATTAATTCTAAAGCGGTGGAGTGTGAACAGACTATAAGAGGGACAATGTCTTATGGACCCAATTTTAAAAGTTTTTATATTATATGTTAAAAAAATTCAACTTTTTTTCTTGCAAAATTTTAAATTATATTTATCATATATTAAAAATTAATAGAAATTAAATAAAATATTTTTTATTGCTTTTATAAAATATATAATGTTAATAAATAATAAAATATAAAATCAAATATAATAAAAAAATATTTATTAAGATTTTTATTTTATTTTATTTTTGTCAAGTTTCTTATAATTTGTACTTATTTCCTACTTTCATGTTTTTCTTTAAAACAAAAATGCTAAATACAAATTCATTATTTTTATTCTCATTTATTATTTCTTAGAATAAAATGTAACTTTTTGATTTTACTTGATATTGAAATATTTGAAATATTTAATTAGAGTTTAAAGTTAGCATTATTTTTGTTCCTGCGAAAAAAAAAAAGAGAGATGTTAAGGACACAAATATCACCTTACCTCAATCCTCAATTTCTCGAGTTGGCTCCTCTTCGGTCTGCATATGTCATCTGTCGATGTGCACGTTTTGGACCTTGAGGGGTTACCTGCGGAGAGAGCTCCGACGATAAAGTCAGCAAAGAGATTCTCAGAAAGTCAAAGCTCTTAATTAAGAAATTAATGAAAGCGTACCTCTTAATTGCTGGGGTCCACGTGTATTTATAGAGTTATTAATTATGTCTGCCCCTCTTGTGGGTTGGGCCATTGTTCGAGTCCTAGATGGGCTTGGGCCTGGCCTAGACCCTTAGTTAATGTTTGTTGGTACCAGGGGCTTTGTTTGTAATGTTCTAAGCGTGGAGTGGTCAACAGATGTCGTCTTGTTTTCTGAAGTAGGCGACCTAGGCCGATTACGTTTGTCCGGTTACTCACTTGATAATTTCGCTTTCGGGGTTATGTGTAGTTGGGCTTGGTCGTGCGTTTTTGTTAGTCCACCTAGGTGCAATACACCAGTCCCCCAGCCTTTGTCAGTGGAGGCATAACGACAAAGGATTGGAAGTATGAGTAGTTTTCTTAGTCCGCCTAGGTGTAGTACACCAGTCCCCTAGTCTTTAAGTGTGATGAACAGTGTTAAGGCTAAAGTTTTAAGAGGTGGTAGTAAGTGAAAGGATGGCAGATGTCAAAGGTGTAATATGGGGGTGCCGCCGTTTGGGGTGTTGTGACGTTTCACATCTCGTTGTGACGCTTCGTCTAATCGTTATTTCTGGCGGGAAAAGTTGAAACGTTTGAGACGCTAGTTATAAATACAAACACGGAAATTTTACTTTGGTTCATTTGCAAGAAATTTGGGGGGAGCTATCTGTCTGCGTGAGATCTTGTCCGATATGTTCCTTGTATCTAACGTCTTCTTGTTGTTCAAAAAGAAAAGGTATGTCTAGTATTAGTGATAGGGTTTCTTTGTCGAGTCCGGCTAGTGGGAGTGATCGGTCAGGGGAGGATGGAAGTAGTCAATCTACGAGTGGTGAAAGGAGTCAGTTGGGTGATTAGGGAATAATTCCTATGGAGACGACAACCAAAGTTAGGGAAGATCCACCATAAGAGTTGGCGCAGAGCAACTGGCCGGTAAAGGCAGGATATGAGTGGGTGGCTGAGGAAGTGCGGACACAGTACTCTTTGTTCCGGTGGTCGCGGTTGTTGAAGTTGTGGCTAAATTGCGTTCCCGTATTTGAGAGGGGTGCACGAAAGGATATTGTGGCCTTGGAGAGGGTCAATGCCATTGATTGTGTATGTCACGGTCGAGAAGGGGCTACTGAGGAATTTTTCTATGTGTACATGTGTCACTTTTCGCAGTTGTATATTAGGCTGCCTTTTGACGACTTCACTATGGGAGTATTGCGATTGGTGAATGTTGCTCCTGCTCAGCTGTATCCGAATAGTTGGGCATATTTGCAGGCATTTCGGATGCTGTGTAAAGCTTTGTATTTACAGCCTTCTCCACACTCTTTCCTTTATTTCTTCGATACTCGGCCGAGGAGTCCAACAACCTAGCTATCACTCGTAAGTCGACCAGGGATAAATAGATTGGATATGCGTTTACCGATCCTTTAAACACTTTAAGGATGGGTTCTTCAAGGTGGTGGTGAAGCAGGCAGGGCGTTCATATTTTTATACTGATGACGAGAGCACTAATATATAGTGTAGTTCGGTTCAAAAATAGTGCAATTCGGAAAAAAAGTTCAGTTCATAACAGTTCAGTTTATATTTCAGTTCAATGAAGTACATTTCAATTCAGTTTCTTATAACAAAAAATAGTTCAGTTCAATTGGTCTGAACTATTTTTCAGTTCAGTTCGCCTGAACTACTTTTCAGTTCAGTTCAGACAAATTATTTTTTAGTTCTCTGCAGATTTTAACTGTGCAGTGCAGTTCAGCTAGTTTTGCCCGGCCCTACTTTAAATTATATGAAAATTAAACTAAACTAGATCAATAATAGTTTATCTAAAAATTATTCTATATATATTTTTTAATTGAACTATTTTTTTCTTTAAAAATTAAAGTAAAACTTAATTATTTTAACTACATTTATTATGCACAAAAATGTGATGACTAAAATAATTTATCATTTCTTTCGACTAAAATTCATACACACAAATTCGTATAGTAACGATGTACAACTATCTTTTATAGGCACATTGTATTTTGTAAATGTCAATGCACATATTTTTTTTACAATAAAGAGGAACATAAAACGTGTTATCATTTTTTAACAATATAATATAGTTATTAATCTATTTTGTATACATTCTTAATATCAAAACAACAATGTTTAACAACTAATATTTGAATTATGGACAATTATGTAATTTTAAAAGATTGACTTCAAGAATGAATGATGGGCAGTTATGTATTTTTCTTCAACTTTTACACTCATCTAAATGAAAATGATATTTTGATAAAATTTTGATCGATCAACTTTTGACAATCAATCATTTTTGATAAAAAATCATCATAAAAATTTATTATTTTATTTTTGTAGTTTCTATAAAATAAAAAAAACTACTCTATTTATTTTGTGAATAAAATATTTATCAAAAAATCATTTTCAAATTTAAATAATATAACTTTTTTTTAATAACTTAATTTTAAGATTGAGCGAAAATAGTAACCTTTGTCATAGTTTAGTTCATAATTTTTTTTATTTTCTTTTTTCTAACACTTTAATTTAGAATATTAAAATAAAGTTAGTTTATATATTTTTAAAACTATATTTCATATTTTAAAAATATTTATTCTTGTGGCTGTGAAATATCTATGGTATTGATTCTTTGTTTGGCAATGACAGGCTGCAACTTGAGGGTCAAAGTATGTTTTTTCCAGTTCTAAATATGGCAACAAAATTGTCCATGGTTTTGTTCTTCATAGTTATAAGTATGAATAAAACATTTAAGAACAAACTAAGTAAGAGAAAAATGGCCGAAGATTCCATTTTCATTACAGTAGAATCTAACACACAGACAATTAATTTGGATCATCTGCGACTTTCCCATGCATGCATGGTGAAGGTCAAAATCACAAGCACAAACTACGAAATTAAGAAAAAGGATTTGGAAAATCACAAAGCTTTTTCCTCTATAAATGGACACCAAATATACAACATGAAACACAATCCATCTTTATCCCAGTAAGCCATTAAAGCCAAAGAAGGATAATAAACCAGAAACCATGTCAACTTTTAACTTGTTCATCACACTCTTAGTTTTTTTCTTACTTTCTTCTTCTTTCGTTTCTAGTTATTCTGGGAATGATGTTCAACTTTGGTGCAACCAAACCCCAAATCCTCAACCATGTGAGTATTTCTTGACCAATAGCCCCACTCAACGAAACAAAGAAATCAACCAAAAATCTGATTTTCTCCAACTTTCACTTCAACTTGTTCAAGAACGGGCACTTATAGCCCATGCAAACACTCTTTCACTGGCTTCAAAATGCCGTAATCCACGTGAAACCGCTGCATGGACAGATTGTGTTGAGCTTTATGAACAAACCATCCTTAAAGTCAACAAAACCTTAGACCCTAACACCAAGAGCTCCCAAGTTGATACTCAAACATGGCTCAGCACAGCTCTCACTAACCTTGAGACATGCAAAGCTGGGTTCTACGAGCTTGGGGTTCAAGACTATGTTCTCTCTTTCATGTCCAACAATGTTACCCAGTTGTTGAGCAACACTTTGGCTCTGAACATGGTTGAATATCAAGAACCAAGTTACAGAGATGGGTTTCCAACATGGGTGAAGCCAGGTGATAGGAAATTGTTGCAGGCTTCTTCTCCAGCTTCTAAGGCCAACGTAGTTGTGGCAAAAGATGGTTCTGGAAAGTACACAACAGTGAGTGCAGCCATAAATGCTGCACCAATGAGTAGCGGTGGAAGGTATGTGATATATGTGAAGAGTGGAGTGTACAATGAACAGGTTGAGATAAAAGCAAAGAATATAATGCTGGTGGGAGATGGTATCGGAAAGACCATAATCACAGGTAGCAAAAGTGTGGGAGGAGGCACCACAACCTTTAGTTCAGCCACTGTTGGTAAGAAAAAACAAAAAACTTTTCCTTAGTTACTCGTCTCTTTTACCACTTTCTTAATATCATGTGTATATAACTTTTGCAGCTGTTGTTGGAGATGGATTCATAGCACAAGACATCACGTTTAGAAACACTGCTGGTGCAGCAAACCACCAAGCTGTTGCATTGCGTTCTGGATCAGACCTATCTGTATTCTATAGATGCAGTTTTGAAGGTTATCAAGATACATTATATGTGTATTCTGATAGACAATTCTATAGAGAATGTGACATATATGGCACAGTTGACTTCATCTTTGGCAATGCTGCTGTGGTGTTCCAAAACTGTAACCTATATGCAAGAAACCCTCCAAACAGAATCAACACAATCACTGCTCAAGGAAGAAGCGATCCAAACCAGAACACTGGCATTTCCATTCACAATTCAAGGGTAACTGCTGCTTCAGATTTGAGTCCTGTTCAAAGCTCAGTTAAGACGTACCTTGGAAGGCCTTGGAAACAGTATTCAAGAACAGTTTTCATGAAGAGTTATCTTGATAGTTTGATCAATGGAGAGGGTTGGTTGGAATGGAGTGGTAACTTTGCATTGAGTAGTTTGTATTATGGAGAATACATGAACACTGGACCTGGTTCTTCAACAGCAAACAGAGTTAAATGGTTGGGATATCATGTTATCACAAGTGCTTCTGAAGCCTCACAATTCAGTGTTGGGAATTTCATTGCTGGAAACTCCTGGTTACCTGCAACTACTGTGCCTTTTACCTCTGGTCTTTGAAGTTTTCTTATTTGTATTGTTTTGATTTTACTGTAGTTTTGTTTTGTTTTAGTACATGGTTGTTGTTGTTTAATGTCTGAATGTGGTTCAATCAAATACAAGAAGAGATATCTTCATTTAATGGATCAATAAATTATTTAGTTGGATTGATTTCATATTCGTGTTAAAATTTTATTTACTTGAAGCTTTTTATACTGTATATTTTTCTAAAACTGTACATATTTTTTTGTTGTTAATAAAAAACACAAAAGTCATATTACTTTAAATAAATATATAAATTAAAAGGAAATAAATTTTGTAAGTATGAAACTGAGATTTATATCAGAGATTTTGTTTTTTGGATATATATATTATATAAAAAAAATATCATTTGGTGTTTATATTTAATTTTCAATTTTACTTTTAAGTATCATTTTAAATAATTTTTTTAAATTTTTTTTAAATTTTTGCATTTAACCGTTTTTTAACTTTAATCATTTTCTATACTTATTTTTATAAATATAAAAATAATAATTTTATTAGTCTTTGCTATTTTTACCGGTATATATTAAAATATTTTTTATTTTAGCGTCCACGTTTATGTTCTAGTTTTACCTTTTAAATAAATGTTTTTTAAATTAAATTAATTTGTTATATTTTCCCTTTTTATGTAATTATATTTTAAGTTTAATAATTTTTTATTTGACTTTTTTGAAAATTAATATTTTATTACAAAATAAATAGAAGTTATTTACAAAATTAAAAAAATATTTTAATTTTAGGATTAGAATAATAACATTAATAATAATAATTTTATTATTTTTATTATCATAAAAAAATGTAAATACACGTTAACATATGTTTTTTCATCTTACTATACGTGTATTGGATACGACATGTATCTGATACATATATACGACAGGTATCCGATACATCGATACATTTATTTTGAAAATAATAAGATATAATACGGGATAGATACTTTATATTTGAATATTAAAAATTATACAATAATTCTTAAAAACATATAAATATTTGATTATTATTGTGTAAATCTAAATTAAAATTATATGTACTAATTGTCAATATAATTATAAATTATTGTCATCATAAAAGTACCACTACAAGAAAATTCTTAAATAATGATCGATTTTAGTAACCAAAAATATGTTAGAGACCAATTTTCTAATTAGAAACCAATTATTTTGGTAGCAAAACCTTGGTAACTAATGCTAGTGACCAATTTAAAAATCAATTATTTTGGTAGTCAAAACCTTAGTAACTAATATTAGTGACCAATTTAGAAACTAATACCTAATAGAAACTATTTTAATTATCAATTTAAAGACAAATTGTAAAATGTTTTGAAACTATTTTTGTTGACAATATTTTTTAGTTTTTAAATTGATATCTAAATTGGTCACTATATAGTTAGTAATATTTTTTGTCACTAAAATTGATCATTACTTAGATTTTCTTGTAATATACTACAACTTTATAAATTATATACTACATTGATAAGTATTGATAAAATATTCTAAAGTATCAAACACATATATGTGCGAACAGTGATACATGACCCAAATTACATATTGAATTATCGGTGCATCATAGATTTTCATTAATAAGTTATGAGATAAATTGGTTGAATCACATTCAAAATAATCTTTGATCAATTTGATCAATTGAAACCCTAGGAAATCATTTTTGAAAATCTAAGATTATTATAAGATATTATTATTTTGACGTCCAATAAAACTTTAATTATTTTACATTAATTTGTTTTATAAATATAAAAGTTTTATTTTATGAAAAAAATAAGTTGTCAGGTTAAAAAAAACATTTTCCATTTTACAATTTGTGAAGGATTAAGCATCTTTATCGAGAAAATATGTAGGTTAGTCAATAAAAGGTTTAATTACTTGGATGATACTCACGGGTGAGTCAATTTAGTACTCGTTTATTAAAATATGTCAATTGCGTTCCAACTTTCAAAAAGTGTCTTTCTTTTAGATTTTTTTAATTTCTTTTTAATTTTCTTTAATTTTTAATTCTTTTTTTGCAAAAAAAATTGTTGCCACGTGTCAAGTTCCTTGTGTGACACGTGGCAATGTCAGTATCTTGATTTCAATTTAATTCTCATATGTGTCTTTTTGATTCAATTTAATCTCCACTTTTGTGTTTTTTAATTAGTTTTGTCCCAATTTTTTTAATAATTAAAATATATATATTTAATCCATTATTTATAAGATTAAAAATAATTAAGTATAAATATTTTTACAAAATTAAGTACTGATCGGAGAGAGACAATATTGTTCTATTTTAAAAAAAAATAATTAACAAAACATGAGTTAATAATATGCAATAATGTAATATGTTAAAAAGTTATTTTCAATAAAAAAATATTAGTATAACATTTATACAAATAATGAAATTGGTATGAAATTGAAGAGAGACAATAGTACTCTATTTTGACAAAAAAAATTGGGTTGTTCTATTAGAATAACATTTTTTATCACTAAATTTTAATATAAATATAAGTACTTAATTTTGTAAAAATGTTTATACTTAATTAGTTTTAATCTTATAAAAGTGTATTAAAAAATATATTTTAATTATTAAAAAAAATTGGGACAAAATTGAATTAAAGAAATTGAATCAAGGAGATACATATGGGGACGACATTGAAGTCAAGACATTGACATTGTCATATGTTTAGGGTTTAGAGTTTAGGGTTTAGCACACCAAAGACTTGACATAAGGCAAAAAAAAATATTGTAAAAAAAAAATAAAAAATTTAAAAAAATTAAAGAATGACACGTAATACCTCATGTACAGTGTTAATTATTTTATTTTTTTTTAAAAAGACTTAAGACAATTCTCAAAAGTTGGAACAGTGTAGTCATAGATAATGATATTGTCACATGCACACAATATTTGTTCTAATTCAGTCATCCTTTCTCTCTGCCAGGAACATCTTCTTTCCATGGCTCTATCATACCCTTCCATTCCCATCAGGTAAGTTTTCACCTTTTTTCCTCTTCCTTCTTCGTCTCTTCATTTTTGTTCTCTAATGTTTGGTAATGTTCCATTATTTTTCCTTCTTGATTAAAGAAGATCAACTTTTTATTATTTTGGTTAACAAAACCTGTTGATCAGTAACGATACCAATGTGTTTTGGACAAAACAGTAATCTACTTTGTCAGGGCACCAAGAAGGGGATTTTCTGAGGCTTTTGACCAGGTTGATTATCGCTTGGTTAGTTATCAATTTCTTTGTGTTCTAGGGAGATCTTGTGAAGATCTTACACCTTACCCTTTAAGTTGTTACCCATGTTTGAAAATATCTCTGCTTCTACATATAAAAATGTTGATTATTGAAAACTTTCTTGTTTTAAGGGTCATGCAAATGTTGTTGAAGTTGTTGAAAGATGTTTCCACTAGACTTTTGTTGTCATCGTTTCAAAAAAGTGTTTGGTTTTAAACATCATAGTTTAAATTAATCACAGGGACACTGTACATTACCCTTGTTCACTGGCTCCACTGTTCTAATTCTCAGAACATGCTGCATGACACAAGAAAGTGAGACAATGTTGTGCCTACCAAGTGATTGCTGAAAACTCTTGATTTGTTTTGCATTTACATCTCTCACATTGTTGGCTTTCAACAATTTATTTTGTCTTGTTGGAGTTTGAAAGTTTGAAAAGCTATTCTTTCACCTTTTTTTAACTGTTAGGCCATGGTTAATATATTTAGCTCAATTCTTAAGTGCTGGATGAAGTAAGCAACAATTTTCTACCTTTGTATACACAGTATTTTGTGATAATCTCTGCATTAGTTGGCTGAAATTTGAAAAACAAATGGCAGTGAGTGTATGATTATACTATTCTGCAGTTGACACTGTCTTGTGTTATTGTAGTTGCCAGGATGAAAAGGAGAATGACTCTCCAATTGCAGGCAATTCTTGTGAGGATAAAGCCTTTGATCTTCATCCAGTGTCACCTAATTCTAGTGGTGAAGGTTTACCATATGCACCTGAAGGGTGGCCAAATCCTGGTGATATATGGGGCTGGAAAGTGTTGAGCAGGACAAACAAGGCTGGATATTTTCTAGATAGACACCTTTATCCGCCAAAATCTCTTCAGACTCCTTCTAACAAGAGACATAGCTTGAGAACCAAGCCTGATATTGAGAAATACATAGAATCAAATTTTCCTAGCATGAGCATTGAAGCATTCTTTGATCTATTTAGCTGGCAGATACCCTCAACTGGGAAAACCCCCACAAAAGGTTTTCTGCATATTACAGCTTTGCAATTTTCTTTTCAACCTGGTGTTTATTTTCTCATCCAATTTTTCCCTGGCTTTGGTAATTGGTTGCATTTTACCTTGATTTGCAATATAACTTTTCCTGCACAAGAGACCCTCTTTAGTCTTCTGTTGATGATCTCTCTTCCTTGATACTTCTTGTATGGAACTGAGTAATAGTACTAAACTAATAGGATGACATGTTAGTGATGACTTATATTTCTGATTATTTCCTCTGTTTATTTTTTATGTGTAGTGGTGAGTCAGTTGTCTTTCTCAATAGCTTTCAAAGTGAAGGCGATGAGATGAACATTTTAGTCCTGAAATGAGAAAATCAAGACTATTTTTTCTCAAGTTTGTGAAATAAGTTGGGATACTCTTATATATATATATATGATACTAAAGAACTTGACTTTTACCGCATATATTCTAGCAACTTTTGTTTCCTTTATTCATTTTATATATTTCTTACTAAATGATGTATATATGATCTTTTCTAGCTGTACAATCTACGCCTATTACCCCTGCAGTGAAGCCACTGGAGATTGAAGAAGATACCACAGAAGAGATTAGCACCCAGAGGAAGTTAAAACGAAGAACACAAATCTGCAGTCAATCATCTAGGAAATCTTCCAGACTACGTGTTCATGTTGGTCAGTCTTTAGCCCCTGATCAAGATGCAAATAACATTCTTGATTTATGCCTTCTGGACGATGAAGCGGTGGAAACTGACGCAACTGAGATTTTTTATGGCAACATGGATTGTGAAAAAGGATCTGGCATGCAGATATCTGGGGAGAATTATTCCATTGCGACCACTGTTTTAGAGAATTTTGAGGACTATCTTGATAAGTTGGAGGACATGCTTGTTATGCCTAATTCTCAGAGTTCATCAGATTATGTGGCTCCTTCCACCAAAACTATGGATGATCAAACCATAGAGTGCTGCAAGAAGAAACTTTCTTCCCTTCTTGCTGGAGACTTCTCTTCTTTGGTCTCTTGCAACAATGCTGTTATAGAAGTTGCAATGCTTGCATCAAAAATCTGCAGAGATGATACCCTCAGTGCTGATCAGATAGCAAAGCTAAAATTGGTGGAAGAAATTCCCTTAGCCAGTGTGGCTTTCCATGAGGCCAGAGAGAACATAGAAAAAGCAGACAGATTCTTGGGTGACTTGGAGGCCAAGAAATGCAAAGTTCTGAGTCTAAAAAGTGACTACAAGGACAAAGTAGCTCAGATGCATTCTGAAATGGAAAAGAACTCTTTAGCAGTTCAAGAAATTGATGATCAAATTCAGAAACTTCAGTCAAAACGAAAGGAGATATGTGATGCCTTAGAAATCTTGCAAGAGCGTAAAGTTGAGCTGACTTGTGGGGAAGCTAGTGTTGCCAACTCAATTCTGAAACTTGTTGGGGAGATTCAGCAAGGATTGTCTGAAAAATCAGAATGGGAGCTGAAGAAAACCTTTTCTGTTCGACGTGTAGCTGAGATACAAGAGAAGTTCATCACTTTAAGAGGGTTAACATTTTAATCAAACTCTTTTACATGTTCTCATCTGGTATAAGCACTTTTCGATAGCTAGCTAGCTGACAATAATCTGTATCTATATTTCTAAGTAATGAGTCTAAGTCTATGTAAGTTTGTGTCATATAATGGGGCCTTAGATTGTGACTACCACTGAACTATTGTTAGAATGTGACAAGTTAACTGGTTTGCAATCAATCTCCTTTGTTTTATTTCTAAATGTTCTTTTGGTTTAGGGTTTAGAATGTGACATAATGAGAATATTTGTGAAATCTGTTTGATTATAAGAAAGCTCTTAAAGAATTTCTTATAAGATAATTGGACGTAGTTTAGATTGAGTAAACTAGAATAAAAAATAAGTTTCTACTCTATTTCTATCATACATTTATCTTGCAAAAATATTTTGGAAACCTTTTATGATTATTAGATGTTAGTATCATATTATGTACTCAACTATGTTGATAAGCTTGGAGAAAAGTCTTTAGTACTATACTAAATCTCCTTTTTTAAACTTGTTAGATATTGTTTGATATTATTAAGATATTGTTAGATATTGATAATCACAATATCAAACAATATCTTTTATTTAATCTTTTTATTTTCAGTTACTCTTTTTACTTGTACCTCTCTCTATTATAAATAGATTACCCTATGTGTGGTTTATACACAAGGGAATTAATCTCAATCCCTATTTTCTTTATTCTCAACATGGTATCAGAGCTGTATGGTCGCCGGTCGGAATTAACACTCTGACGACGACTCGACGGTGACGGTGGTGGCGGCTTCGGCAGTGGCTCTGGAGGCGGCTTTGGTAGCGGCTCCGACGACGGCTTCGGCGACGGCTCCGGCAGTGGTGCCGACGGCTCTGGTGGCAGCAGCGGCGGTGGCGGCAGAGGCGGAGGCAGCAGTAGCGAAAAAAAAAAAACCTTAAGCTCTAGATACCATGTTGAGAATAAAGAAATTCGAAGCCGCGTCTCTTCCAGTTCCTCCATGGCGTCTTCCGCTGCCTCTTTCAGTTATGAAATCTCTTCTGTTTCATCCGATATACTTGTTATGTTCAACAAATTTCTCAAATGGTATAAGGATCAACAGTTTTCTAGTTCCACTGCATCTGTTGCTCACACAGGTACATCTTTTG
>Ga0214545_1007370_pt1 | contig 18446 bp, 6 predicted proteins | sample CNSS4metaG_FD_160064 | JGI IMG/M metagenome (GOLD analysis project Ga0214545, IMG submission 160064) | Root nodule microbial communities from cowpea collected in UCLA plant growth center, Los Angeles, California, USA - CNSS4 | ecosystem: Host-associated > Plants > Roots > Nodule | place: USA...
TTTCTTCTCAGTTTTTCCTCTCTTCTTCACTTTCAGTTTATTGCTTACAATTCTGGATCATATGTTTTGTTCCTTTCTTTATACCTTATATCCTCCTCTTTCTTATTTAAGATTTTAAATACTTGCAGTGCTGAAGACTAAGAACAGCTTTCCTCATTCTCAGTTTCAAGGTATGAGATCCTTAATACCTTTCCCACTTGCTTCCACTGTTCTAATGGATCTATTGCTGAAACGAATACACCAAAGAAATATCTTTGCCAGCTGCTAACCACCAAAAATAGGTACGGATTTGATTAAAGATATTTTAATTTATTTATTTTTAATCTGTTTCAATCACTTTTTAATTATATATTTTAATTTTTTTAATAGTGTTATATAATAATTTAGAGATGATTAAAATTGTAGATTAAAAGTGGATAAAAAAATTTTAAACTATTATTATTTCTATGAATTATATACATACTAGTTTTTTTACATGTGCAATGCACGAGATTATTTTTAATATTGATTATAAATTATAAAATTATAAAAAAAATGTTTATAATTTCTTATAAACAACAATATTGTCATATAATAAAGTTCAATGACCATAATTTATCAAGTACACAACTTTGAACATCAACATTACAAAATTATGTTTAATCTAATCATAACAACAACCATTAACGAACACTTCAACATTTGGTTTGATGAAATCATTGTCTGCTTGAAAGACAACAATATCTCCTTCTTTTAATTCATTTTGAGAACAAAATAGCCTCCAACATTGACCTATCTTTATTGAACTTCGCTGTTTGTTAGATATTAGTATTTTGCAATTTACTATAGTTTTAGGCCCTATAAGAAAGACATCTTCTACCTTCTCCTCCCGAATGAAGTTGGCAAACTTTGATGACAAATCCTACATGATTTATAAGTTTATTGTTAGTATAAGTATTTCAATTTAATTATATTGATAAGCATAAGAAGAAATTAGAAGGAATCTACTAGGTGACTTGCTTTGCTTTGATACTTTGTCAATTTCACTGAAAATATAGATCTTGTATTTTGATGACTGATACGGTGCATAAATGTTGTCAAACTCGTTGTTGTACATCCACCTTTAAACACTGTTAGGTGAAATAAAGAATTTCCCAAATACTGGAACTGGATGTGAGAATCACTTTGAATTTGATACTTTTCTACTAAAGTAAGAGTGTACTATTATGGGTCCATCTACAATACAATTCATTCTTAAAAAGAAAAATAATTTATTAGAATTAAATTTTTGACAATTTTCTTTAGAAACATGAGGTAATATTTTTTAAATATTTTTTATTTTTTTCAATTTTTCATCTTTTATATTCAAAATTACCTAAAAAATGTAATCCCAAATTATAAAAAAAAGTATTAATTTAATTATCAAAATATTATTATTATTTTTAAATGTATATCTATTTTTTATAATTTTTTTCTTATTGGCCGAGACATTATTAAAATACACTAAATTTAACTATCAGTTAAACCAATTAATTTTGTAAATTTCTCTGAAATAAAATCTAATTTTATGATATAATTAGTTTATATTAATCAATGCAAACTTTTCTTATACGTATTAAATATTATAAGAAAGAAAAAGACTATTAAGGATGAATTGGATGGAGAAATTTTTTTAAATCAATTTTAACCTATTGAACAAATTAAAATTAATAAATTATTTGTTTGAGTATAATTTTCTAAATTAAAATTCTATCAATTCTCTTGTTTTCTTTATCCTGTGTTTGGATTGGAGTGTGAATTTAAAATAGTAGATTTGTGTTGATTTGTAGGTAAATTATTTGAATTAAGAAAAAGATGGTATGATTTAAATGGATATGAAGTTAATGAAAATTTGTGTACGACTGATAAAATTTAATAAATTATAATTTTTTAATCGAATAAATTATATGATTACTATTTTACCCTTCAATATAAATCAAAAAAATGATATTAAAATGAGATAAAACATGTTATTTAAAATTAGAAAAATATAATTTACTGATATTATCATTAATAATTTAAAATATATTATTATTATTCTCAATAATAACTTGAAATAATTTATATTATAGACTATTGAATTTATATCTCCATATTTATTTAAATTTATTTTATTTTATATAATTAATTTATTTCCAAATATATTTATTTGAATCATAATAATAATAATTATTATTATTATGATTATTAATATTTAAAAAATAGTAATTAAATATATTGTATAATAATTATATATAAAATATGATTATTATATATATTATTGTTATAATATATATAGATATAAATAAATAAATAAATAAATAAATATATATATATATATATATATATATTATAATATAGATTGTTATCATAATATACATATAATTAAAATATAATTATTATATATATTCTTTTATATAATATTAATTATCTTAATAATTATAATTATAATTATTTATATATATATATATATATATATATATTTATAAAAGAAAATAATAAATATAAAAAAATTAAATTGTTAAACATATGAACAATAAAATAATTTTAGTATGATAAATTATTTTTCTTTACATTTTTTATTTATTTTAAAGAGTACTAAAATCTGCCATTTAGATACAAATTTATCTTCTCAACTCAGCACAAATGAATTAAACTAATCACATTTGCTACCTAATTTCCATTTGTATAAACAGTATTCATGTAAATTCAAACTAAGCATGAAAAGACAATGTGAAGTCTCACATCGCGGATAAAACATGTTGGAGGGTGACGTGAAGTGCCTCCGAGATCCGAATCATTGGTTTTCACCCAAAGAACATTATTGTCTTTTTCTTTTTTGTTTTTATGATGACACACTGTTAAATTAAATAATAATTGGAGTGTATTAATTTAAATATAAGAAATATTAAAGTTAAAATATAATTAACTTTACAAAATTTAAAAAATGCACTTTTATTTACATCTAATAAATATAACAACTAAAATATGAAAAACTTCAATAATCAGTTTTAAAAATAGCTGTTTTGAAAAAAATAATATTTATGTATGTGATGAATTAAAAAAAATTAATATTTATATTGAAACATTTATAACAAACAAATCAGAACATGAAAATAAAATTACAAAGTTTTGTAAATAGTAAAATGTAAAAATTGTAAAATTTGATATATACATTTAAGTAATTAAAATATTAAAAATCAATTCACATGTTTTAAAATTTGGGAAATAATAAAAGGAATTAATAAAGACTAAATATACATTAAATTATTCCAACTGACAAAATTGAATTTTTTTAATTGGTTAATATTGTTTAGTTTTATGTTTCAGTTATGGGTTCCAACGAAGAGGTAAGAATCCCTATGAAATATTGGGTGGACGATAAAAAAAAACGAGTAATTGTAGCGGAAGCAAGTGGGGAGTTGGTAGATGTTCTCTTCAGTTTCCTTACCCTTCCATTGGGAACTATCATCCGACTTTGGAACATCTCTGAACAACAACAAGGGCGTGAGAACAACTCTGAACGACAAGAAGGGCTCGAGAACACCTCTCAACAGCAACAAGAACGTGAGAACACCTCTGAACAAGTAGAGCATGAGAACAACTCTGAACAACAAGTAAGACCGGGTTGCATCAACAAGCTATGCCAGAGTTTTAAGGATATTTTGGGACTTCGGAACAATTCTCAACAACAAGTAGGACGTCATAACATCTCTGAACAACTAGTCGGGCATGAGAACAACACTGAGCAACACGAAAGGCCTAACAACAGCTCTGAACAACAAGAAAGGTGTGAGAATACCTCTCAACAACAAGAAGGATGTGAGAACACCTCTCAACAACAACAAAGGCTTGACAACACCTCTGAACAACAAGCTGTGCCTGAACAACTAGTATGGCTTGCGAACAGCTCTCAACAACAAGTAGGGTTTGGTTGCATCAATGAGTTGTACAAGAGTGTTAATCATTTGCAGCCTGATGTTTTCAGAAACAAGATCTGCCAGAAAATGTTGCATTCTCCACGCAACCCCTTAGAGAGTTCTTGCCAGAGACTTAAAGTGAAAGTGGATGACACAGAACCCACAAAGTATTTCATGTGTCATAACTGTTCAGGAAAAGGAAGTAAATTGTTGGTGAGTTCTTTTATTGATGTAAAGTGCGACTGCGGGTCATTGATGAGAAAAGAAATAGAACTGCTGGAAGAGGCTGCTGGTGACGATGGCGTTTTTATTAAAGGAAAGGCCATGTTCTTCATCTATGATGACTTGAGAGTGCGACGTAGCTCTCCAAGTGAATTCATTAAACCAACCCTAAAACCTGGAAGCAAAGAACTCAAAAGCTATAGAGAAGTGCTTCTTGATAAAGAAAAGGTAATATTTATATGAGGAAGTACTTGCACGAGTTTTTTTTTTTTTATGTTCCAAGAATGATAGTCCAATATCGGATACTAGGAGTTTCAAGTTTATGCCAATAACAAAAAATAATTTAGAGGAACAAAATCATTACTTTTGTGTTAAAAAATTTTGGATACTCAATTTCTTAGTTATATTGTAAAATTGTAGATGTAGGACTTTACCTTTGTGGTCGTACTTTGATAGTGTTAACTGCTATGAATTTTCTTTGTATAATTATAATTTACAGCCTTAAAACTTGGTTTGTTTTTTTTTTTCTGATTATTTCTTTCAGATACTTAACATACTGAAGCAAGCATTAACCTCCAAAACCCCTCTTAGTGATGTGTTATTAAAAAAGAAATCCAAGCGATCGGTCTCTTTCTCACGAGTTATTGGCTCAAGTGTTTCCAAAGATTATTTGCAAATCAAGATAATGGTGAGTAAATCAGAAAACAAGGTTCGATTTGTTGAAGCAGATGGAGATTTTGTCGATTTTCTGGTCAACTTCCTCACAACACCTCTTGGATCTATTATGAACCTTAAGGATAACAAATTGTCCTGCAGCCCTATACCACTTCTTGCATCTATTCTGAAGCTTAAGAATGGCAGATTGTCCTTAGGAAGCATTCGTAACTTGTACAAAAGTGTGAAGAATCTGGATCCATCGTGGTTCATTGAGCCATCAAAGAAATCCTTGTTGAATCCAAAGGTGGCTCCTCATTTTGGTTGTGAGAGAAATCCACTATTAAATGCAAGTCAAGACTACACTTCCAAATATTGGTATGGCCTTGGAGAAATGAAAAATGAGAAGGGTCGTATCATATGTGAAAAGAAAATGATTTCAAAGAAACGTGATATGCTGCAACAGCCAAAAGATATAGAACTTTTGGACCCAAGATATTCAGATAGAGATAAAAAAGATGGTGTGGGATTTATGAAGAGGCCCTGTCTATTTGTTGTGTGGGATAATCTGAAATTGTCACCATTGACAACTACCAGTCTTCCAGTTTCATTTAGTGATTCTGATAATGTCGTGTCTACTGATTTGGAGGAACATCTGCTGAGAATCGGGAAGTCAGAGGTAACGTTCACAATCCATGTTCTTTCGATATTGGTTTAAGAAAATCTGATTCATGCCAATTGTTTAATTTTACGTTTGTGTAATTATGTGTCGATTTTGGTCAGGCAATAAACCTGCTGAGGGCTTCTTTGACATCCGACAAAGGTGCTTTTACTCGAAGCCTATCATTCTTATTGTGGACTTGGAGATTCCAAAGACTCATTCCACTTTGGGGTTTCTTCAGAAGGAAGAGAATCAAAAGGGAAGAGAAACGAAAAAGACGCAAACGTGAGAAAGATATCAAGTTAAATGAGAAGAAAGAGAGAAAGAAACAAGAAAAAAGTGCGGTAGAAACTAAAAAAGAGAAGGAAGAGATTAACAATAATTCAGTGCAGAAGACAAAAGAAGAAGTCAAAGCCTAAACTTTGGGGTGACAAGTGATAAAGGGGGTGTAGAGCAATGCTGCATTATATTTTGGTGAAAGAAAGTAGATTTGATAACCATTTAATATTTATCTGTTTTTTCTTGTTTTATGAAAGTTCTTATAATGTTCAATAATTCCAAGAGTATAAATATTAGGGTCTGATATTAGTATAACTAGAAATCTGAGGTAACATACTCTCTGCTAAGTGCAGGTAAAATATGTTGTGAGAGATATGGATAATGGGTATGAATGATATAATAATGTTACTGGCTATGTTCATAATAATAGGTGTAATCGTTGCATAGTTGAGCATGCAGGGTGCTTCTGTGTAACAAAGCTAGTATATATGATCAATAATCACAAGTGCTACTAGTGCCTCTATCTGTCAGCTTGCATTCTTATTGCATGGCTTGGTATATAGATCGGCTATTTTAGAGGTGAATTAAGACTATTATGTCACATCAATTTGGTCAAAAGCTGGTAAACATGCTAAAAATATGCCTAATGAGCAAAACACTCCTATAGACGCAAAAGCCAGTTTTCTTAGTATATCAGTGCATATAAGATAAGCCATAATCTAAGTAGCATATAACATATTTTGACTACAAGTGAGTTATTGTTAAATACACACAAGTTAACTATGATAACTCAATTGAATATATTAAATTTATTAAACATTTAATATGTTACAAAAATTTATCAGAGATACACTTGAAAGTTATCAAAAATTTCAAAGATATATAACATAACTAATAAATATATAATAATTCAATATTATTATCATAAATTTTGTTTATGTTATCATGGATTGAATTTCAAAATTAAAAACATTTATGTCTAAATTTAAATTATTATTAGTTTAATATTTTTCCATTATATGATATCATTCAATATAATATTTATGGATACATAAGAAAAAATATATAAAAGAGACATTTGAAATATTTTTAAATTTGAATATTTGTTTTATTTTTATAATTTTAAAAAAAGTTTATGTTAACTTTATCAACTTTGTTTTATTAATATTTGCAAAATTTATAAAAATTTTGGTTGAGAAATTTTATTTACGTTAATTTTAAAATAATTTATATAATTCTTTCCCTTTTGTCAAATTGATATTTGATATTATTTTAAATTTTGATAAGTGTCAAAATTCAGTAAAGATTCATAGAAAAGTTTGGCACTTATGCTTTTAATTTGTGTTCATTTCGTATTGATTCTCCCTAAATCTAAGACAAATGAGTTTCAATCACATGCTTCCAAGTTTTGATTTAAAGAAATCATTTGATCCTATTTTGTGTGTTTTCAGGAAAGATTAAAGAGAACTCAAGATGAGTGAAGGAGAAAGCAAGAAATAGAGAAGAAAAGGAGGAATGTGTGCAACAGGTCGCTCAAATCAAAGGTGTTTCGCTCAAGTCAGAATATGCTCGCCTAAGCTAAAGTCATATCGCCTAAGCGAGACACTTGCTGCCTTTCTCGCTCAGGCGAGCTTGAGCTCGCCTAAGCCAGAGTTCGTGAAGAAGCCATCAGCATTTTTTTGCAATTCTCGCCTAAGCAAGAATATGGTCGCCCAAGCGAGACCTTTCTTCAACCTGAAGAACTCTATCTCGTCTAAGCGAGAATGAGTGGCTCAAGCGAGACTTCATGGAGTATATATACTCCTTGAATCAGAAGAGTGAGGCAGCTGGGGAATTTGGAGAAGAACCGCACACATGCTGCAGAGCTACAACCACGAGTAAACACAGTTCATATTTTCTTCTTCTTCTTCTTCTTCTTCTGCTTCTTCTTTAGTTCTTAGGATTTGATAGCTATCATGAGTGACTAATCTTCCTCTTTGGGATTGAATGTAATCTACTCAAACTTGGATGTAATCTGGTGATATTTATATATAGCATTTCTGTTTTACTCAATATTGGTATTATTGTTCTGTTCTTAATGCTTGATTCTATCTGATCAATAAATGTTTTTATTTTGATTTTTAGATCTGACTAGAAAGTATTTCTGAAAATCTGATCAATAAAATGTTCTTCAAATATAGTTTGCATCTATTAGTAGTCTCTAACCAGATTTCTTTAAAGCCAACAACATATACCCCTTGATTTATAATCTTCACACGCCTAAAATCTTCAACACTGTAGAATGTGAAATAATCAATGTGGTGTAACGTAAAATGAGACTACAAAGTCAGTAATCCATTTATATAGTTGACTAGTGAGATTAATAGTCATCTAGATTCATAAACAATGATAACTTCACCGTATGATATAATTATAATAGTAACCTTATCTTTATCTCCTCTTCTATTGTTATTATTTCCTCCATCTCTTTATCTTTCTAATTACTTGATGATTATACACTCTTTCATCATGTGTCTCACTACAAGGATTGAACGCTTATCATTAGGCCAAAAGTTATAGTCATTAGTTAGAATATAACTCTTTTTACTTAAGAGTATAACAGTCCAAGCGTCACATTCAATTATGACTCGATTCATTTAATCTCTATCATGAGATAATTGATGTCACATACAACACCCAGTTTATTACAATAGAAATATGTGATGTCTTTCTCTATCCTTGACTTCTCTCTTGACTTGCTACAATCATCATATATATGAGAACTTGTATACATTTATCTTCCCCTTAAATCCATAATTAAAGCTTCATTTTGAGTTCAGGAAATACGGCTATTATTCCTCCTACTTTCTTCATTTTAGAGACTATCATTACCATGTCAAAAGTCAGTTTCATATTAGGAGTAGAGTTGTTCAGAAATACTAATTTCTTCTAACTTTCTGGTACTGAGTTAAGAAATAACAATGTTAATAACTTGTCATCTTCATAGTGATCTTATTCACCATATTAGAAAAACTACTCAAGCGTTTTTGCCGTAGAGAAACCATCTTATATTTCAAGTTTACGAGCTTTTTAATCAATATTGCCTTGTTAAAGAAAATTTTAAACTCAGACAACTCGTTTAATTTCTTGAATAAATTGTAAGTTAAAGTCTCACTAGATACATAATGATAATATATTAATCTATCATTTGTCTGATTATTTCAATAATCTTTTTACTGTAAGATTTATGTTTAAAATCTTGTTGCTCGATAGAATTATATAGGACTTTGCAAAATAATAAATCTGACCGTTTTTGTCTTTTTCTATTTTTTCTTGGTTATTTCTTTTCTTTTCTCATATAAGATACAGTTATTATTTTTGTTTCTTTCTCCACTTTAAATTTCAAGATAAAAAATTGCTTCTCTTTTTTATTCTAAATTAAATTAGTATAAACCTAATAAATTGTTAGTTCACCTTATATTAAAGATTAAAATTAATTTATATTATATATATATATATATATATATATATATATATATATATATAATCAAAACGAAAAAGAGATTTTGAGTTTAGTAACACACCAAAAATTAGCTATTCGTTAATGTAAAATATATTACTATCTAAATCTTAACTTTGTATGTCCTTGTTTTTATTTTATTTTATTATTATGATTTCTTATTATATATTATTATTATTATTATTATTATTATTATATCAAAAGATATAAATCACTACTAAAAAAACTCATATTTCTTGTCAAATTTGTTTTGAATTTTTTTTTTGTAAGAAATACTTATAAATTTTGTTATGAAAAAAAAATTACAGAAAATTGCTGCTAATTTTTTTGTAAAATATTTTGTATAAAACACTTTTCACAATAAATTTTATAGAAAATAATTACCCACGAAAGAATTACTGTCAATTAAAATTTAAAAAAAAATAGGAGGAAAAAGTATTTTCTTGTAAATTTTTTAAATAAATTTGCAAGAAAAATTTCATGTAATATAAATTTTTTTAGTAGTGAATATTATCAAAAGTTAACGGTTCAAACAAATTTAGCTGTGACAAAAATGAATTTCTAAATTTAATTTCTTTTGCAGGAGAGGATATCAAATTTAAGTGAGAGAAATACATGAGTTATGTCTTGGTTCACAACCCATCCCGAACTCATGCTTCTGTCTCTTAAAATCATTAATTATTACTTTTACCCTCATATTTTTATTCTTTCAATTTTATATGTATTTAATATCTTTTTATTAATACATTTTTTTACAAGAATATAATTTAAATTTGTTAGTACAAATTTATGGATACATTAACAATCTTCTAAAATTTTTAATTAAATTGTAAGGTTTAAAGTTTATAAATATAAATTTCAAGGTTTAGTGTTTACGGACGTCTCAAGTCGCACGTCGCACGTCGTATGTCGCACGTCGCACGTCTCACATCTCCCACGTCTCTCATGTCTCTCATGTCTCACATCCCACGTCCCACGTCCCACGTCCCACGTCTCACGTCTCTCACGTCTCACGTCTCACGTCTCATGTCCCACGTCCCACGTCCCACGTTTCACGTCTCACATTCCACGTCCCACGTTCCACGTCCCACGTTCCACGTCTCACGTCTCACGTCTCACTTCTCACGTCTCACGTCTCACGTCTCACGTCTCACGTCTCACGTCTCACGTCCCCCATCTCACGTCCCATGTTCCATGTCTCACGTCTCACGTCTCTCGTCTCACATCCCACGTTCCACGTCTCACATCCCACGTCCTATGTCTCACGTCCTACGTCCTACGTTCCACGTCTTATGTCTTACGTCTCACGCCTCACGTCTCGCGTCGCACGTCCCACGTATCATGCCCACGTCGCACCTTCCACGTCCGACGTAGCACGTCTCACGTCCCAAGTCGCATGTCTCACATTATTGCGTTGAAATAATTGATTCTTTCATAAAAAAATTGTGCTTTGGTTTACTGGTTGCAGTATAGTTAAGGTTCTTCTTTGTTGTTTATCCTTCTTTAGATAATAGTTTCTTATTGATCGAAAAAAGGAAGAGAAAGAACATTATTTTACCGGAAATAGGAAAGCTAACCTTATGCAACAACAATAATTTGATGTTTTTGCAGATGTCTGCTATCATTACATGGATGATTTTAGAAAAGTGTTTAGATGTTGGCAGAAAATATTTTTTTATTGGTTTTCTGTTCTGACATTCAATGCGAAGAGATGTGTCACAAAATTCTAATCAAGGATGGGCAAAAAATCCATTTTTTATAATCCAATCTATTTTTTCTATGATCTCCATTTAATATCTATTTTATTAAAAATTCAATCCATTTAAAATCCTTTTTATTGGATATGGATATCAATCTGATATATATTTTATATATTTTATGAACTGGATATTCATTCTCTAAATCTAGATTTTCAAAATGGATAATTCAAAATATCCAATCTAAATTTTCAGTTTATATTTTTGGTTAGATTAGGCTAAAAGTTGAGACCGACTAGTCCAAATTTAGTCGTATTTGATTGAGTTGGCGTGACCCTATACAAAATTTGGCCGAATTTTGTCAAGTCGGTCTCGATCGAAATTTGGCCTAGCCGGTCCTGGACAAAATTTGGAAGTATTCGGTTGAATTCACCCCGATCCAAATTTGACGGCATTGGGCTGAGTCGACCCAGACATAATTTGACTGTATTCGACCGAGACAACCGCGACCAAAATTTGGTTGTATTCAGCCTAGTTGGCTCCATTCAAAATTTGGTCGAATTGAATCGAGTTGGCCCCGATCAAGATTTGACCGAGTCGGCCCTGACCCAAATTTGGTCGTATTTGGTTGAGGCGGCCTAAGGTGAAATTTGGCCGTATTCAAATGAGTCGTCACGATCAAAATTTGACCGTATTCAACTGAATCGGCCACCACCGGAATTCGGCCGAATTCAGTCGAGTCGACTCCAGTCAAAATTCGGTTGTGTTGGCCTCGACCAAAATTTGACCGAGTTGGTCCTGGCCTGAATTTAGTCGTATTAGGCAGAGTCGATCGCGACCGAAATTTGGTCATATTTAGGCGAGTCGGTCCTAACCTAAATTTGACCAAATTCAGTCGAGTTGGTCATGACCAAAATTTCGTCAAGTCGGCACTTGCCGAAATTTAGCCGTATTCGGTCGACTAAGTCCCGAACGAAATTTGACTACATTCAACTTAGTCGGTTGTAATCGAAAATTGGCCATATTCAGTTGAGTCGGTCCCGACCGACGAATTTAGTGGAGTCAACCCTGACCAAAATTTGACTGATCAGGCCCTGACCCAAATGTGGCCATATTTGGTCAAGTTGGCTCTGGCCAAAATTTGGTTGTGTTAGGCAAAATTGGCCTGGCCAAAATTTAGTCGAATCCAGTCAAGTCAATCTCGCCTGAAATTTTGTCGAGTCGACCTTAGCCCAAATTTGGTCACATCGTCCCCGACCGAAATTCGTTTGAAAGTCATTCAAGTTCACCCCATGTTGAAATTTGGCCTCATTGGCCTCGACAAAAAATCTGTCAAATTCGATGGTGTCGGCCCTATCGAAAATCTATTCCACATCCATTTTGGATCCAAATAATGGATGTGGATCCAAATTTGTGTCCATAGGGCTGACACCAAAGAATTTGACAGATTTGGCCGAATACTTTCAAATTTTGTCTAGGACCAACTGGGTCAAATCTCGATCGGGACTGACTTGACAGATTTTGGCCTAATTCGGCAAAATTTTGTATAGGGTCACGCCAACTCAATCAAATACGACTAAATTTGGACTAGTCCGTCTCAACCTTTAGCCTAACCTAACAAAAAAATATAAAGTGAAAATTTGGATTGGATATTTTGGATTAACCATTTTGAAAATCTAGATTTCGAGAATGGATATCCAATCCATAAAATATATAAAATGTAGGTTAGATTGATATCTAGATCCAATAAAATGGATTTTAAATGGATTGAATTTTTAATAAAATGGATATTAAATGGATTGGATCATATAAAATGTAGGTTAAATTGATATCCTCATAGAAAAATGGATTGAATCATAAAAATTGGATTTTTTGTCCACCCTTAAATTTATTTACTTGTTTTTCTTTGCTCAATATGAATAATACCACCAAATACTCAAGAAACTAAAATATGAAAATTTCACTTATGAGTGCTCTATATCTTTGTTGTCTATTTCCATTTGCTTTATATCATTGTTGTCCGAATATACAGGATTGGTAGCTTATTAGAAGAGTAACCGTTGGCTTAATTAGTTTTTAAAGGAGTGTATTAGATCATTTCAGAGAGTCTATTTACTGATGGGGAACTTTCAATAATTGAATCGTTAAAACTTTTGTTGGAAAGGTTTTTAAGGCAAACTTTTTGTAGATATAGTATGTCTTGAAATTATCATAAACAAATTACTATGAGAAAGAAACTATTTTTGGCTAACTCTTGTGGAAAGAATGATTTATGAGAGTTTATTGGACCTTAGATTCTTGCAAATTTATTGTATGTTATGTATAAAATGTTATATCTATCTTGGTGAAAGATTACAATTATATACATACATTCTTTGTAATATTTTTGGTTTATAGAGATCATAAGATGTATCTAATTTGTGTTTTGTTTGGTTTTTGGGGCTTAAGTTCAATAAACATAAAAAAAACAATCAAAATTCTCTCACCATCGGGATAGAAAGTGAAAACTTTCTGTATCGCCTATATCTATGGTGGTTTTGGAAACAACATATATAAAACATTTTTAATTGGCATAAAAAGGTTTTCCTACACTAATATCATAATATCAATTAAATTATTTTTGTTTATGAAAAGTAAAATTTACAATAAAAAATATTATATTATCCATTATTTAATGTAAAAGAATTACACATTTTATTTTCTCCGATGTTAAATATCACAAAAGAAATTATATAAATATAAATATGAATATAAAAAAAATCATTATATAACAATTGGACTAAATATGTGTCCTAGAAAATAAGTTGCGAAACAAAGGACAAAATAAACTAATATGTTTTTAAAATTAATTAATAAATGAATTGAAAATGAATATTATGATGAGTATGAGGTGAGTGAATATGTACATACTAGTCCTTTTCCATAACCAAGTTAAAATATCATGTATTATCCATTCTCATGTTCATATCAATATATGTCGAGATTTCCTGTAAAAATTGAGACGAAATAATACTATGAAAACGTGTTCATTTGTTATCCTTACATGATTAGTCATATTTTCTAGTTCTCATGAAAAAAAAAAAAAAATTCTAATTAGTGTATAGTAATTGTAATTATTGACTAAACAAAACTAAAATAATTATAGGTAATTTAGTAAACACAAATCTAAAGTGATACTTTAAAACGAATCCATTAAAAAAAAATAAAAAGTATCGTATAGTTTTTTTACTAGAGAAGAATCGTATAGTCGTATAGGTTTAAAAATGTATTTTTCTTCATGTTGTGATTAATGTTTTATGTATTTTAACCAATTCAAATTTCATCTCCCTAAATAGATTTCTTTTATCAAATCTCTCGAAATAGCTCTATAATCAAAATGCGGTTTTTAGTTTTCTTATTTAATTAAGATTTAAATATTTTAATCAACATGAATATAATAGATAACTAAAAAACATTATTAGAATATATTTTATCCATTGAAAGTTACAAACACTTTTTTTTTAATATAGATGCCCTACTGTAGAAGAACACTTTTTTCAATACTGTAGAAGAACCACTGAGTTGACCTAGCGATAGTTGAATTTGGATAACATGCATGGTTCATGAATGATTTCAATCTGAGTGTGAACATTGTAAAATAAACTATATCATTGTAGAACTATAAAACTTCATAACATGAATATAATTATATAAAGTTATATTGAAGTCATCGACGAGTTTGGTTACATTGCTTTTGGATGGGTCATGCACTGACAGCCATTTCATAGAATAAATTAAAAGTTTAATCATTAATTGATTATTAGTAGGTGGAAGTTGACCTTGTGTAACAATATTTTAAAATGGCTTCCGAGGTTTTTCTAACCAGTCATCTTAAATAAATTCCATACAAGATGGAGATAAATCTAAGTAATGGTTTAAGTAAGAGCAACTTGTTTTATTATAAGCTAAAAGTCATTATCTAAGTTGCATCATGTTTAAATTTTCAACTTTCCAATTGCATAAGCACATATAATAATGCATAGCAATTGCAGCAATGGTTACAAAGTCAAATTCGGTTAGCTTTTAAATGACCCTGGAACGTGAACACCACACGCAAAATAAATAATTAAATACTTACAGATGTCTGCATTTGTATATTTTCAAAGAAGTAACTAGATTATATTCAGATTCTTCTATCACAGGTTTTGTCACCTTTCACTGTGGAAATATTAGTTGTTGGAACTTATTTGCTGAGTTATCTCAATGCTTTTAAGTGATTGCAGGAGGAATGATAAAGTATTATTACTATCCCTTCCAGGTTTTTTTCTGGGCATATCTGTTTAAAAAATTACTGATTTTGGGTAAATTTTAAGAAAAAATTCGAAATAAGGCAAGTCGTGGAGTCTCACAATTTACAAAAAAAAAAAAGAAATCGTGTCTTCCAGACAATTTTCTTGAGTAAATTGGCCAAGTCCGAAGTTGTAAGGGTCCAACACGACATTCAAGCTGAAATCGTGTGATTTCGTATGATTTTGGTTGTAATCGATTAAAAGGTGTGTTATTCATCTGAATTTTTGTAATCGATTATAAAGATCATGTAAGCTATAATCAGACATTTTTGGACGTTTGTAAGTAATAGCAACTGCGATTAATGTTTTATAAATGATAATAGGAATAATTGATTAGATTAAATTATTATGTAATGTATATTTTATTGTTATTAATTATGTATAAAATGTATATAAATTATTTGATATTGATTGATTTATTTATTTTAAGCGATAAATATAAGAAATTTACGTATACTTATTTTGTTTGTGAACATATACTTATTTTAGTTGCATTTTCCATGTTAAAATTCGATTTAACTGAAATTCGAAAAAGTTTGTCCAAATTGAACTGAAATGGTTTGGACTGAAATTCTAATACATATTTTAAAAAATTTAATTTAAATATCTTTGATAAAAATGGATTGTGGATTTTAAATTTAATTTAAATATTTAGATTAGATTTTAAAAATATCCAAATTAGTTTCAGAGAAAAATAGATTTAGATTCAAAATTTGACCAATTGTTCAGATGTAAATGAATTTGAATTAAATTTTAAAAATCCAATCTATAAACACCTATAATCTGGACAGAAAATAATTAATGAAATAATTACATTTTATACATTTTCAAAAGAAGTAACTGCAGGAAGAAGGATACTGTAGTATTTTTTTCCTTTCTGAGTGCTCTCTTTAAAGTTTTTTTCAGAGTCTCTGGCTCTGGTTGCCCTCATTGTTGTGGTGAGGTAATTTTTTTCTTTTATCAACAAAAAATAAATAAATTATAGAAAAGTACTTAAGGAATATTATAACCCTTTTATAAAAATACATAAGTCGAAAGAGATAAAAAAATGTGACAACATAATTATATAAAAAATATACTCACCAAAATAAACATAAGTTATTGTAACAAAAGGACAAACTTTTTTACAGACCCACAAAACATTACTGGTTCAAAAAAATAGTTATAACCTTAACAAATATTATAACCTTAGCAAATAAAAGGCAATAGCTATCCAAATAAAAATTAACCGCCTAACTAGCAATTTGAATTCTGAAGTTCCGATTTGAAGTTTAATACTTCCAATTTGAAGTTCTGATTTCTCACTGTGTTAGTCTTCTTGTCCATCTGTGGCTCTAAAAGAAACATATTAAACACGGAGCATGTTTAATTTATATTATATATATATATATATTTATATATATATATATATATATATATATATATAATATAAAAGTTTGCGCTTGAAACTTTGAGCTCGGTTTACCAGAACTTTACTCATATTTCGATATAAAATTTATAAATTCGTAGTAAAAAAATAATAAAATAAGCTCAATACAAGTTTATGATAGATCCACGGGAGGTTTTTTTTGACAGATGAAAGCAACGACTCTCTCAACATTTTTATTTTATTTTTTATATATAATTTAAAAATATATTTATATATTATATTATTTATATTAATTTAATATATATTTTTTAAATTTAAAATTTGTTTTTCTTCTTTTTTGTTATTTTTAGACTGAACAATTTTTTTTGAGTATATTCATTTTTAATTTCTTTTTCAAAGCAATCATTTTTTTCTTGTATAAGACTTTTATATGCTCTAGGCAGATCTCTATATATTAGAGATGATAAAATCATGTTCTAATTGTTGGTCAAACACTTCTTTGTATAGATACAATTATTTTAGACGTTGAAGTTCAGTAAGAGAAAAATATTATTAAGAATCTACTTTAAGATAAGGGAAACTAATCATTTAAAAAATATTTTTCTTAAAATATTAAGTCTTGATTTTGAGATTTAATTTGAGGTATTCATAATTTTATCTTTTTGTAAATAGGTGGAGGTTATTTATTTATATTAGAAAATTTATGATAAAGAGTAAAACAATTAATTTTTTTTCAAGTGGGAAGGCTGAAGACGAAAACAATGCTACGTCAACTCAAATTGAGAAATTTCATAAGAATCTAAACATTTAAGAAAATAAAAAACAATCCTTTAAAATCTCTAGAATTACATATAATGAATTTGAAAATGATTTAGAATATGATCCAAAGAATATTCTCAGGTTGAGAAATGATACGGATGCTGAAACTTTAGCAAATATTTGCATCAACTTTAATTCTGATTTAATTTTTGAAGATTTATTTGAAAATGGTAAAAGAATACTCTAACTAAAAATAATTTTTAATTTTTTTAATATAGTATTATTGATAATAAACTTTATGTTATACTTTCATATATATTATTGTCATATTTTTTGAATTTTATTGACATTGTCATATGTATTTGTTTTTAATAAATGATGAGAAAAATATAAAAGATAATTTATATACGAAAAATATAATTTTGCTCCCTAAAATTCCTGTTTCCGCCCCTGGATAGATCTAAGTACGATGACATGTCTTTTTATGACGCAAAATTCGTTCTCTCAGCCGCCTCATTATTGGCTGGCTGTTAGAGCGTAGCATCTGGATCACTTATATGTTAATAACTAGTTCTTCTACCCGTGCAACGCACGGGTTTTTTTTATATGTAATAATTGTATTAATAGCAATGGGTTTTTGGATATTTATTAATCTATATGATGATAATCTAATGTTTTAAAAACATGTTGAAGTGTATCAATAGAATAGATCAATTTAGGATGTAATTAAAGTTGTATGTCAAGTTAATATTTGATTTCATTAAATATTGTCGTCAAGCACCAACAACAAAAATATGACTATTACACTACTTTGTTAATATAAGAATAAATTACATACCTAGAATGTATCCTTTGGTATTGAAGTTCATAAATTCCTTTTGTAGATAATTTCCTTTTGCACACAATGTGTTCTTTGCTCTACTTTTTCAGTACCATGATTTTCCTACATGGCAGAAAATAACATAAATCAATTGATATATATTTATAACAGTTTTGAAATGAAAAATAAAATTCGAAATGACATACCTATAATTGATTTCTTTTCAAAGAGTTTCAAAAAT
>Ga0214545_1007373_pt1 | contig 18444 bp, 8 predicted proteins | sample CNSS4metaG_FD_160064 | JGI IMG/M metagenome (GOLD analysis project Ga0214545, IMG submission 160064) | Root nodule microbial communities from cowpea collected in UCLA plant growth center, Los Angeles, California, USA - CNSS4 | ecosystem: Host-associated > Plants > Roots > Nodule | place: USA...
ATTTAAATTATTTAAATTTTTTGATACATTTTTGCTTCAATGTTAACTTAAATACTATCATGAAATGTGCTTGAAACGTCAGATAAACTTAACAAAATTTGGTTAAAAGGACTAAATTCACACATTTTGAGAGATGAATGACTAAATTGGTCAAAAGTTTTGATGAGGGACTAATTCCAAATTTTGCTGAAACTTAAGGGACCAAAAACATATTTAACCCTATAATTAAAGACTAAGATTGCAGTGGTATCTCAAGGTGTCTATATAAGCACAAAATTTCTCCAATGCAAGACACGAAAAAAAAATTGACACTTTTTTTTTATTACTAGAGCACACACGCAAAGGGACATCACCTCACTATTGTAACACCCTAATTTTGGAATGTCAAAAAAAGTTATAAAATTAACACTTTTAGCGAAAAAAATATCAACAAAACGTACTTACATAAAAATCTAGAATTTAATTATTAAATATTGTAATTCAAAACATCGATTGTCAAAAACTTTTCAAATGTCTATGACAAATAAACGAAATTACACATCTTTAATATTTAATTTAAACAACTTAATGAAAATTAATAAAATCTCGAGTTCACCCAATAAGACACGTGAAAATTAATTAATTAAAAAAAATAATTAATTAATAAATGCGGGTAGTAGAAGCCTTTATGACATTAATTATTGATTGATATGATGTGGAAAAGTGCCAATTCAAATGGTTGAAAGTACTTAATTGTGTGAGAGGACTTGGGTTTAAGTCCTATATGTGTCATTTATGCGCTATTTAATTTATTACATTTTTTAATAAAATGCTTAATTATGATGAGTGATAATTTAATCATATATTTATAGGAATTATCGTGAAACATTAATTGGTTGAATGGTTGTGTATTGATTTGTCATCAGTAAGATATGGGTTCGAACCTTGGTGAACTCAAACTAAATTCTATTTGTTTTTTGCTAAAATTAGTTTTGGCATGAATATGAAAGGGTAGAGGAAACCCTAGCTGAAGGAGCAGCCAAGAAGGGTTGAAAAACAGTCCATAAGTGACCTTGAATAACAATTAAGTTCAGCCTTAATGTCATTTTCGTTTTCCCTTCATCATTGCTAATTAAGACACCATTAAAAGACAAATTGTGAGAGAATAGGAAGGTTTTGAGGCTGGATTTTTGAGAGCTTTGTAAGGTGCACAAGTTCAAGGAAAAATAGTGGTTAGAGAATGAAATAGAAGAGCTGAATTGAGGTGGTGCTAAGGAGACGATTGGTGATCAAAAAGGGAAGCTGTAACATTGTGTTTTAAGCAAGGAATCCAGGTTAGGGGAGTGGGACCCTGTGTTTTTACTTCGTGTTGTTAATTGCATGAATTGTATATTGAATTGGATGTATATACATTGCTTATTTCATGTATTCTTCATGTTTATAGAATTTTCTAGAAACCGCCTGGTGGGAGATGAACCACTGCTAAGTGATTCATCCTTGTATTGTTTGTTTCTGGGTTCCTGCAGAGGAATCGCCTGGCGGTCAAGATTGTGCCGCCTGGCGACAAATGTGCTCTAACCTAGTTTCTGGGTTTTTGGTTGAAGAGCCTGGCGATGATGAATACCCATCAGGCGACATGAGCTGTGTGCACTCGATTTTGATGTTTTTTGGGTTTTAGGCCATTTGGATCAATGAAAATAGTGTTGTAATCATAAACTAAGAAAACAGAGATGATTAATGGTGAGATTTCATGGTGGCGCGAGAGAATTAAGTGAAAAATACTTACATATGAATATTAGGGTTGACAAATTTGGGGATTTTGATGATTTGAGTGCAATTATTGGAAAATTGTACTCGAATCTTGCTGGAAAATAGTTATAGTTGAATATTGTACTATTGTTGTTGTGTTTGTGTGCAAAACAGAGGAGATTTGGACAAAGAAATGCGAAAAGAGGATACAAGCAAACTTTAGCAGGTGTAATAGATCCTGAGGCTTTCCAGGTCTGATGCACCGCCTGGCAAAATATAGGGTATCGCCAAGTGACAACGCTGCACCAGTGGCATTCTAGAGGTTTTAGATGTGATGGTTCGGGTTGGATGTTGTGATAACTTTTGGGCATGAAGTGGTATTGAGAAATTAGTGAAAAGAGATTAAATTTGGATACCTGGAAGATTGGAGAGGAAATGAGGTTAATGACATAAGATTAGAACTAAAGAATGTAAGGGTATTGTAGCTGAAATATAAAATATTGTAGTGGTTGGTATAGGTTATCATAAGTGTATCTAGTCGGTTTGGCGAGTTGGATTAAAGTAAATTGACCAATTGGGGCATAGATGAATAGATGGCAAGTTAAATAAAAAGGCAGGGGTACATGACTGTGGTGGCGTCATGGATGGAATAATCAAAATACTGTCAAGAGATGGTAAGTATTAACTATAAGTTGTATGAGTTGCATGATGTGAATTGTTGGTGAGTCAATTGATCTTAAGTAAATCAATTCATTGGTATAATAGGATTGGAGGACTCATATGGGTGTAAGAATATTGGTAATATGATAACCATTAAGAATTGATACTTTAGGGGTGTGCAAATGCATGAATCAGAGTTAGCAGTTGAATGGAGTGTAGCAAAACCAGTACAGTTCGGTGTACTGGTGTGGCGCCTGGCGGCGGGGTTCAACCCACCAAGCGATAGCAGTATCCCAAAGGGTTTGTATGTCGTGAGGCGCCTAGTGATGAGGGTGTCTCGCCAGGCGATAGCTGCAACGTTAGTGGGCTCCTGGAACACGTGCACCTAGCGGTGAGGGCACTCTTGCCAAGTGGTGTTTACAACATTGGCATTTTCATAAGCGTTTTGCATCTAGCGGTACATGTCCCCTGCCAGGCGGTCTGGAAGCACATTGTGCTTGGCACCCTATGAGCTGCGCCAAGCGATTTTGTTGAGGCAAATGTGTTTGCTATGCTTTGGACTTGCATGATCTACAAGGCTTTGATGATATCTTGAAGGTTTGCTTGCTGGTGTTCCTTGAGTTGTGGCTCAAAACGTATCCCTTGATTTGTGGCTCAAAACGTATCCCTTGAGTTGTGGCTCAGGATAGGGGTTAAGCACATGGTATTCCTTGAGTTGTGGCTTTGAATAGCATCTCTTGAGTTATGGCTCGGGATGACAGATGAACACGAGGAACTATTGAGTTGTGGCTCGGGTTGGCGAGTGTTGCCGGTGTGAGTGTGCACGTTGTGGCGTGTACGGCGGGTCCAAATAGATTGCCCTCCTTGGTATAAGACCAACGCGTTTGGTAGTCTTGGGACGTTACGAATGTTATTCTATTGGGAACATGCTTTATCGGTTGTGGCTTATAGGTGTGGCAGCAAGACATCTTGAGATATTCATCAGAAGACGTAGAACACAGTTGACATGGTAGTGGCCATGTGCTATGGAATCAAAGGATGGTTTTCCTTTGGTGTGTTTGTTATATATGTATTGCTTGTATATATGCTTATTTTATTGTTAGCTCACCCTATCTGCTTATGTTTGGTGATGATCGTGTACGTAGTACACATGAGCAGATGATGTTGCAAGTGGATCTGGTGACGCTTAGAGACGAAGCATGGGCTAGTTGGGGAGATTTTATAGAGTTGTTTTATTATGAATTTTACAGATTGTAACCTTTGGTTTATGAACATGGATTTATTTTATAATTGAGTTTATAAGGTGAATTTAAGATACTTTATAAATGAAATAAAGTTTTAATTTCCCGCGTTTTTGGCAAATGATATTTCAATAAATGAAGTTATTATGTATTTCTTTATTTTATTTATTTAAATTCATAATATTCGGTCGGGATGTTACACACCCAATCCTCTCGTCAATCTGATCCACTCTAGAAACATTTGCATTATCACATGCTCCCATATAACACACACGTCATATGATCATCACACAAACACAAATAACACACAAATCAAACAAATAAGGGTAAACTAACCATAACGATGATATATAATCGAAATTTAGCAAAAGAAGATATTGTGAATAATACTAAACATCACATTCAAATAATATACTTAAGCATTATAATCACAATCACATCATGCACAAATACAATGACTATAATCTTAAGGAAAAGATCCAACCCATAACCCCAATGACATGCACCTACACCTGTGAATGATTTATCTCTTTTTTTAACCAAGAGCTACCACCCATGCCAAAAACTCCTCAAACCTTATGATATATTAAACCTACAATCACTTATATAAAAGAAACAAAGTCGTGATTACCATGTCTAAGCCAATAACTTTTATACATAATAATAATAAAGATTAAAATACCTTATAATATATGCCTTTTATATTACATACCTCAATATATAATATACATAAAATATCTTACCAAAAAATATATGTGTACATTTTCCACAATTACTAACAAAATTATCTTTTCTTAACATTACAATCTACCATCGGACTTAAATAACCAAGGAAACACATTTCCATAATTTGGTACCCAATTAATAAAATCTTATTATTATAAACAACTACAACAAGGAATATGGCATATACCAAAATAAAAGATTGCAACTGCACCACTCCACTCTAAACCTTCTATTCTCATACAATTCACCACGTGAGTGATTCAATTTAAATTTAAAAGACGGAGCAAGGCCAAAAGGAATTTGGGGACAACACCTCGGTAGTCACAAGAATTCTAGGTTTTCTTCTCTAAATAAAAGAACCTAATCCCATCAAGGTTTCAACACACCTAAAAGTATTGTTATCCCAAGAGATCATCCAACCTAAAAATTTCACAACATCCAAATTCATTATATCAAACAAAATTCTACACTTGTAATCCAATTATAATGATTAACCATTAACTCATTTTCTTCTTCAGTTAACAACCTTAAAGATCCAAACAAACACTCTGAATCAAAGTGACTATCACATTAAGCATTCATATATTATTGTAACTCAATCAAGTATAAACATTAACACAATTCAAAGTCGCACAACATCAACTAGACGAGCTCACTCCCCAAAATCCCAAAGTTTTCTTTTCCGAAACCTAGCTCTGATACCAAAGGTAACACCCCAATTTTGGAATGTCATGAAAAGTTATAAAATTAACACTTTTAGCGGAAAAAAATTATCGACAAAACGTATATACATAAAAATCTAGAATTTAATTTATTAAATATCGTAATTCAAAACATCGATTGTCAAAAACTTTTCAAATGTCTACGACAAATAAAAGTTTTCTTTAATATTTAATTTAAACTTAATGAAAAATTAATAAAATGGTGAAGTGTTTTAAGATGGCAGATTGAATACACCCTAATATTTAATTAATATTATTCTAGTCTACCAATGTTTTTGTGGCTAGAGTTTTGGTTAAAGATGTACAATAAACTTGTTTGATTCGATGGCAAATGGCTGGCAAATGGTGATTTTTTTTATGATTTGATGTGTGGCCAAATAAGTTGTTCCCGTGGAAACAATAGTAGAGTATCAACGAGCATAAATCATATCTTACCCAATCCTCGATTTCTCAGGACAGATATTCCTCGATCCTGATGGGTCTATCTTCATGTCCTATTGTCAGATTGAACATTTTGGAGGTTACCTATAGAAAAGGACTCCAACGATCAAGTCAGCGAGAGCTCTCAAAAGTCAAATCTTAGTTTTGGTATTAATGAATTGTGTACCTTTAATTTTTGGGGTCCACCTGTATTTTTAGAATATTAATCATAAATTACCTAGCTTATGGGTTGGGTCCTTATTGGGTTTATTGGGCCTCCTTTGGGTTTGTATGCTCCTGATAAAGGTTTATGACGTGATTCTGGGAGTTTAGCTATTATTTCCTAAGTTTGGAGTAAGCGGTCCTTACTTATATATGACAAACTTAAAGTAGCGGCTTTAACCGCAACGTATATATTGTTTTCTTATATAGTTAACCAATGATTTATTCAAAATAGGACTATAGGTTGGCGACTAGGACCGGTATCTTCATAACGACCATGTCCACCTAGTATAGTACATTACTCCCCCAACCTTTGGCATAACATGTTGTGTTAAAGGTTCTTACAAGAAAAAAATCTCTTTTCTTGGTATATTGGTACATCCTTATAGTAGTCCCCCAACCTTGAGGAGTGGAAACGAGGGTAAGGCTTTGTCAAAGACTAGGGAAGGTGCAGCCTCAGTGAATGTCAGGAATCATGTCAAGAGAAGCTTGAGAGTCATTTCAATTGTGGACATTTTAATTTTCATTGATGTGACGTTTGGGCGAGAAAAATTTTGGGGTTGGAGTCAAGATTAGGCATTTGTTACTTCATTTGCTTGATGTAAGACAATTGCGTAGTTTGTGATAGAGTTTGTCTAATATATATCTCCTTTCTTCTTGCGTTGTTTACTCTCTATACAAGCTATGTCTAGTGATAGTGTTAGTTCTTCTACATCGGGCTCGGGTAGGGATAATGAGTTAGTGAGCAAGTGTAGTAGTTCTATATTTGGTGAGGGAGGGATTCAGATGGAAGTTAATCCTGGTGTTAGGGAGGATCCTGCTGAGGAGGTAGCGGAGAATAATATGCCGGCAAAAGTTGGTTATGAATGGGTGGCTCCAGATGTGAGGACGCAATACTCTTTGTTCAGATGGTCCTAGTTCCTTAACTCATGGATGGGTTGTGTACCTGTTTTCGAGAAGGGTACTTCTCCTGACATCGTTTCTTTGGAGCGGGTTAATGTCGTTGAATTTGTGTATCATTATCAGGAAGCAGCTGAAGAAGGGTTCTTTTATATGTATATGTGCCACTTTTCTCAGTTATATGTGCAACTTTCCTTTGATGATTTTACCATGGGTGTATTACGTTTACTGAACATGGTGCCAACCCAGCTACACCTTAACAACTAGGGTATATATAGGCGTTCAAAGTGTTATACCGATCTCTATACCTGAATCCTTCTCCAGAGTGTTTCTTGTATTTTTACGACACACGTCCAAAGAATCTAGCTACTTGGCTATCTCTAGTCAGCCGCCCAGGCATAAGTATTCTGGATGCCTTTTCTCAATCATTCAAGCACTTTAAAGATAGATTTTTTAAAGTTATCGTGAAGGAAACAGGTTGTGCTTTATTTTATAATGAGAATGGGAGTACTAAGTTCTCATTCATCTGGATAGATAATCCTTGTCGTTATAAGGGGATGAAGAAGAGGGAGTTATTTGCAGAGGATAGACAAGTAGTAGAAGTGTTAGAGCCTTTTAGCGATAAGTTGCCCACTAAAGGCTTAGTTAGACTTTTATTGTCAGTACATCCGCTAGTTGATTTAGAAGGTATCATTTTTTAATTTTTCCGTTATGTTATGTGTAAGGGAGATAACAAATTGTGCTGATTTTGCAGGACATATGGCTCAACTGGGGAATACTGATGTTCCTAATCTGTAGGAGCCGCTAGTTGAAGTTCAGGTTCATGGCGACTCGAAAAGGAAAGCGTCCATTCCCGTCGAAAAGGGTATTGGAAAAGATATGAAGAGAGTCAAGGTTGAATTGCTTGGTTTTGGGTCAACATCAAGGACTAAAAAACCTGAGGCATGCTTGATAGAGTTACCAAAGATATTAGTTCGTCGTGATATTGACATCCATCTACCAGAAGCAATGATTTCTTCTATGGATAACATGCAATCCAATGCAATGATAAAGGCCATGTTGGAATTTAACAACAAGGCTTTAATTCTGGGTTGTAGGGTGGGCAGCCTTCTATAAAGGGAGCAAAAAGAAGGAGGCATAGCGAAGGTGGAGGAAATCCAAGAAGAGCTAAAGACTCAGACAACCAAGCATGAAGAAGAGAAGGTGGCGTAGGAAAAGGAGCTAGAGGAGTGGGCGGTTGAGAGGAAGCGCCTTGGCTCGTGGAAAGTTAGGTGTCTTGATTTTGAGAAAAAGATTAAAGAAAAAAAATAAAGACTTGGAGGAAAACAATGAAGAATTGAGGGAGAAATATTCCGGCATTGAGAGCGAGCTTGAGGATTTAAATAATCATGTAATCCAAGAGCATATTAACGGTTTCAACAAAGGTCTAAGGCAGGCAACCTTTTTCTGCAAAGAGGTGGATGTTGCAGATCTGAAATACGACGTTAACAAGGATGTCGTTGATGGCCGCTTGGTGGATGAAGATGATCTAAGTGTTGAACAAGTTGAGGAAATGCTGACAATTGGTGGTGGAGATCTTGTGGTGGAGGAAGAAGTTACAATGCTAGTGAAAATTGACCCCACTACTAACTGATTTTACTTTGATAATATTTTGGCTTTTGACCCTAAATTTGTAATAATTTGCACTCTTCTTACTTCATGAACATAACTGCCTATTTTTCTTTCTTAACTTGGAATGTATTAGTTGCTTATATGCTTACGTGTGTATGTTGCTTTTAAGATATCATTTACTTTCGATTGTTGTTATTATTACCTATTTTTATTCCGCATTATATTATAAGTATAATGGTGGATTTGGTTTTCTTTCAAAACTATATGGAATGGCTGCCAAATTTTACGGGATTAGTAATTTTAATTAGATGTCTTAGCATTATAGAGAAATTTTGGATTCTTTATATTTTATCATGTAGAAGTTATTATATTATTGCTTCATTTTAGTTAAAGATATATTGAAAAAAATATGGGTTGTGCTATTATTATCACTGTATTCACAATTTTAATAATTTTTATTTTTCATTTTGAATATTAAAATTAAGAGTTTATTGGGAATAAGTTAGTGTTAGAGAGTCCAGGGGTTAGGATGTTGTGAAATAAATAAGGAAACAGTTTGCGTTTGAAGAATTTTATTGATTGTTATATATGCAAGGGTTGTCTATATAAAAAAATGGAATGAATATCTTTGGATGTTTTAAATTGTGAATTAATGTGCAGTTGGATATTTTAAGGCAAATTTGGTTACGGGCAGTAGATTGCTTATAGGGTATATTAAATGTTTTTTTTTGTATAAAATTTTTATAATTGATAAAGTTGGATGTATATGGAATAAAGAAAAAAAATTATTAGAAAAAGTGAAGATTGTATTCTTTTATGAGTTAAATATATTTTTTGTCCTTCAAGTTTCAGCGAAATTTGGATTTAGTCCCTCATCAAAATTTTTGACCAATTTAGTCCTTCATCTTTCAAAATGCGTGAATTTAGTCCTTTTAACCAAATTTTGTTAAGTTTAACTGACGTTTCAACCGCATTTCATGATAGTATTTAAATTATTTATATTGTTTGACACATTTTTGCTTCAATGTTAACTTAAATACTATTATGAAATGTGCTTGAAACATCAAATAAACTTAACAAAATTTGGTTAAAAGGACTAAATTCACACATTTTGAAAGATGAAGGACTAAATTGGTATAAAGTTTTGATGATGGACTAATTCCAAAATTCACTAAAACTTGAGGGACTAAAAACATATTTAACCCTTGTTTTATTTGTTCAATAAATAATTTCGTAGGATAGGTCTTTAGTTTTTTGTTTCTCTTTTCTTTGCTTTTGGATGTTGTTTATAAAAATAAAAAAACATATGGTGATGTGATTATAGAAGGTCTAATGAATTAGTTTTTTTGGTGCAGTATTTTATTTTATATTATTTTAATATTTACGTATGTATGTATATATTAGCATAGATAACATGATTTTAATATATATATATATATATATATATATATATATATATATATATATATATATATATTTATATTTATATATATATATATATATATATATATATATATATATATATATATATATATATATGTATATGTATGTTGCAGGTTAGTGGGGTGATGATTATACAAAGCATATTTTGTAGAAATATTATATTATAATATGAGGATTTTGGTATACAAAGACGATGTTTTTAGATTGGATGAGAACTTGTTTGGTTAATTGTTGTATGGATACTATTTTGGAACCTTAAACTAGTAGTGTCATACTACTGGTGTGGTGTCTGGTGGTGCAAGTGGATCCGCTAGGCAATAGGCCACAAAGAGAACTCTGGGACAAAACCCAAGAGTTGGCGCCTAGTGACGTAAGGGGTCCTGCCAAGCGATTTTTCGTGAAATTGGGCCTGGACTAAAATCTAGTGGGATGGTGCTTGGCAGCGCTAGGTGTTTGCCAGACGGTATGGCACTAGATTTCGCCTCACAACGCGTGTGAAGCGCTAGCGGTTTCGGGTGTAGAGTTGGATTGCGTTGAGGATTCTACATAGCTTTGGATGGAGGTTTTGAGACGATGACTTGTTGGGGACCTTTTACGAGTTATAGCTTGTATTGGGGTAACACGTGGCCACTCAAGGTTGTAGCCTAGTTGTTTTGGAAGTCTAGTGGAGTGTGCAAGATCATGGCTCGTACAGATGGGTTTCGGAAGATTTTCGTCCTTGATATTAGCCGGCGAGTTTGGTAGTTTTGGAAGAATACGGACTACGGTTCATTTTGGGGAACTCCACTTGGTGTTGCGGAGTGTAGTCCGTAACAAGATCATTTTGACGTGGGGACTATCTGTGGTGGCCTATAGTCGGAGGGGCGAGTAGACACTTATGGCAACAAGTATTAATTAATGTAATCATCAAAGGGTGTAAAATCAAGAGGCGTCCCGAGGAAGATGTGAATGTTTGGGGTATGAGGTTTGGGTGTATCAGAAGTGTTAGGGGTTTTAAATTGTTATTGTAATGTACATTATAATGCATTTTTATTCTTTTAAGCTCACCCTATCTGTGTGTGTTTGGCAATGATCATAAAACTCGTTATATGGGAGCAAATGATGTTGCAGGAGGTGTCGGTGAGACTTAGCGTCGGAGCGGGGCGGCTTGGGGATTTTTAATTCTAGTTATTTTTACTATTTTTGTAATCTGGATTTAATTTGGATTTGGAGATGTAAAGTTTGAGTTTAATTTATGTTTTCAACATTTTGGCACTTATAATAAAGTTAAATTTTTTTCGCGTTTTGGAAAATTGTGTTGAATAAATGTGATCTTTATGTTTTTACTATTAATTTTATTTAAATAAGTAATATCCGGCTAGGATGTTTTAACTATCCTCTCAGTCGAATTTTCTCTGTTTGTGGCCTTGAAAGGTAAGTTATTTTTTGCTCCTAATGTTATTCATATATTGGTGAGCATAGTAAAATTAATGGGTTGTGAATCTTGACTCCATTACTGTAAGACCCGTGGGATTTAATTAATTAAATAATTAATTAATTAATTAATGCGGGTGGGGAAATTATTATTTCATTAAATTATGGTTGGTATGATGTGGAGAAGTACTAGCTCAAGTGGTTGAGAGTACTTTGATTGTGTAAAGAGACTTGGGTTCGAGTCCTATGTATGTTAACTTTTGTGATTGTTTTATTATTTAAATCTGTGAAGTCATGTTATGATATGATATGATAATTGAATTATGATTGTTAGCATGAAATATGAGTTGGTTGAATGGTTTGATATTGGTGTGGCAATTGCATGGTTATGGGTTCAAGCCTTGGAGAACTTACATTAAATTTTAATTCTTTTTTTGGTGTTTTGGCTTGGAATTGAATATGAAAGGTTGGGAAGAAAACCCTAGAGAGGTGGCTGGAAAATGGCCATAAGGATGTGGTAAATTACATTTAACAACTCAATTATGACTTAATTTTCGGGTATAGTAATTAACATAGTTTTAGACACCCTTTAAAAAGAAGGATTTGGCTTAAAGTTAGGGTTTTTGCAAAGCTGAGAGTATACCAGAAAATTAGGCACGAAAATCAGAGATATAGGTGAGGTGGAGTGAGGTTCTGGAGTCAAGTGAGAGCACACCAATAGAGGAGGGAACGTGGTGATCATTGGAGTTCTTCAAAGCAAACCAATTCTTAGCAAAAGGATCCAGGTTAGGGGAGCTGGACTCCGTAATTTTTATGTTCATTATTAATAATGTGTAATTGTATGGTATACTGGATGTTTGTACTCTGTTAAATTCGTAAAATTCTGCGTTTTTGGAATTTTCCAGAAACCGCCTGGCGGGTGATGAACCATTGCCAGGCGACTCATGCAATTTCATGTGTTTCTGGGTTCCGCCAGGCGTCGCAAGCGTTTTAGCCATTTTCTGGGTTTGCTGATGAAGCGCCTGGCGAGACTAGTTGGACCGCCAGGCGGCACGGGGCAGTTTGACTCGTTTTGGGTTTTCTGGAATTCTGGGTTAAATCTGATCGGGCAAAAGTTAGTGGGGAATCTTGTAGAGTGATAATGTTAATCCAACAGTAGGTATAATCACCTAATTAATGGCTTAAATGAATGGAACAGTGGGTATAAGTTAGGGTTTGAAGGTGTGATATCTTTGATTACTATTTAAACTGAATTACCGTGAATTGGACATAGGAATAATGATCAAGGTGATTAAATATGGAATTGTTATGATTGTGCTTGGACTGGGATTGCATTGTAGTGGGAATTCACAAAGATGGAGAAATGGTGGGGTTTTGGGTGCGGGAAAAATCTGGAAAAATGTCCAGATGATAAGCACCGCCTGGCGGCTCGGGGGCTGGCCGCCAAGCACCTGCGCAGTGGCAGTGCTGTTGCAGGTTAAATTTGTCGTGCGCTGAGGTTGGATTCTGTTTCCATTGGGTTAGGATCAGTAGATGGAATTTTGTGATATTTGGGAAGGTTTGATGATGGAGTCGTGTATGAACTATGAGGGTGAGAATTACCTTAGGAGGTAGTGATATCAGATATTAGAGGTCTTCCTATAATATGGCGTAGTAGAGACTGTGAGTACTGAGTAAGTTGGGTGCAAGGGGGTTCAGAGAATTAACCAAATATTGCGAATGAGGGATCAAATAGTGTAATAGGCTTGGCAACCTCTTATTGGTAAAAGGATCTAAGAGTATTAATAGGTTACGAAGGAAGAAGCTTAATGTTATGACTAAATGGGTTCTGTATTCAAGTTAGGGATTTGAGGATTTGACCTCACCATTGTTAGTAACCACTCAAGTTAGATGATATCGGGGATTGAGCAGATGGAAATGAGTAAGAAACTATGCTAGACATGAGCAGAAAAACCAGTACGCGCTGTACTGTCATGGCGCTTGGCGGTGGGACGTGAACTGCCAGGCGGTAGCGGGATCACAGCAGGGTCTCGAGGTTTGGTGCGCCTGGCGGCGGGGGCAGTCCCGCCAGGCGGTCGCTGTTGCGAGAGAAATTTAAAGGCGTTGTGCGCTTGGCGGTACGCGACACTCGCCAGGCAGTCTGGGAGTTGCCAGCGCCTGGCGGTACGGGTCACCTGCCAGGCGATTTATGCTGCAGTAGCTTTGAATTTTGGTTGTGAATTTTGTGATCTACAAGACGTCTAGCGGTGCTTTAAAGGTAGGTTTGTTGGGTTCCTTGAGTTATGGCTCGGAACATATCACTTGAGTTGTGGCTCGGGATAGGGGATAAGCACGTGGTATTCCTTGAGTTGTGGCTCGGAATAGCATCTCTTGAGTTGTGGCTCGGGATGGCGGATGAACACGAGGAACCCTTGAGTTGTGGCTCGGGTTGGCGACTATTGCTGGTACGAGTGTCCTGGTTGTGGCCAGGACGGATGGGTCCAGATAGATTGCCCTCCTCAGTTGTTGGCTGACAAGTTAGGTAGTCTTGGGACGATACGGACTATGTACGTATATGGGAACTCTACCTGGCATTACGTTGTATTATCTGTAGCATGTTTTCCCGCATGTGCTCTATCGGTTGTGGCCGATAGGTATGGCAGCAAGTCACCTTGAAGTAATCATTAGACGATGTAGAACACGAATGTTCTGATTGGGGGTCAGATGGTAGGAGTTAAAGTATAAAACATGTGGGATGTTAAGTTATGTACAGTGATATGTGTGAATGTAGATATATATGTTTGTAACATTATATATGTTTTATCTGTTAAGCTCACCCTATCTGCGTGTGTTTGGCGATGATCGTGTACGCGGTACACGGGAGCAGATGTTGTTGATGCAGGTGGCTCAGGTGAAGCTTAATCACGGAGAGGGGTTCGACTCGGGAATTTCTTATGTTTCTTTTTTTATCATTTGCTTTTGGAAACAGTTGTAAACCCGGATGGGTGATTTTATGACATTGTTTCTTTTAGTTTTTGGAACAGACGGTTAAGAACTTTATTTGCTCATATAATAAAATTTAAATTTTCCCGCGTTTTGGGAAAATAAGGTATTATTAAATGCGTTGTTATTTAATTTTTCTTTTATTTTATTTATAAATCTGTAATATCCTGACGGGATGTTACAATTACTCTGTTATAATATCAAGTGTATGATTGATTGACCTGTTACATGGCTAAATATGTTTGGGATTCGGATGTTAGGTGGCTTTAGGTTTGGATTAATGATTCATATGTGTCGATTGAAGCTTAATGATCAATTATAGCAACAACTTTGATTGTGAATGAACGTCTCTATTTGAGTTATTAATCTACGTGAAACTTAATTTATATGTGCGACCTTTTTCTTTTCTTTCTTTGGGATGTCATTATTTTTATCTTGATAACTAAAAATATCTCTTGTAGGTTTTTAATTCTCTTATTTAAATAAATAAAATATTATAAATATATTATATCTTTTATATAATTATTGAATATCATGTCAAGTTTTGAATTTACTTGATAATTAAAATACTCCTTTATAGATAACTAATATTTTTATCATGTTGAATCTCAGATTTCTTTAATAATTACAAATATTAAAATTTCAAATTTTAATTCATCATCTCATCTAATCTTTTACAAAGAATTACGTAATCACTCATTTTTTAAATAAATGACTTAAGTTGCCGCAATTGACATTTTTAAACCATTATTTAGAGCAATTATGTGAAAGTGTTAATATCACGTTTAATACCATATTCTATTTTTTTTTTATATTCAGTGATTGACATAACTCTATAAATATCATATGCTTTGTAATTTGGATTATCAAACATACTCTTTTATACAATATATTATGTCATTAAAATTTTATAGCGGTGATTTTAAAATATATAAATGTTCTTGCAAAGAACAAGTAAGATCGGTTAGGCACAAATATCACCTTACCCATATCTGCTATCTCCTCGGTTGGCTTCTCCCCTTCTAGCATATATCGGCTTGGACCCAAGAGGGGTTACCTGCAGAAGGGACTCTGAAGCTTAAGTCAGCCAAAGTTCTCAAAGTCAAATCAGGTGATTAATGGAGTAATGAATGCGTACCTTTAATTCGTGGGGTCCATGTGTATTTATAGATTACTAATTATGTTTGCCCATTCCATGGGCTGGGCCCTGGTTTGGGCCATAGGTGGGCCTAGGCCCTTAGTCTCGACTATTGGGGACTCACTGGATATCGGGGGGCTTTGATCTCACTGAGTATCTTAAGGTACTCGGCATAGACCGACTACTCCATTTGGCGGCTTGTACCGCTATTACTCGTATGATGTCTTAGGCGGGCTATTCCTTTTAGCGTCGGGTTATTCCTTTTAGCGTCTTATGTTACCGGTTCATGCCAGTTACTGGAATGATTTTACGTGTAGATATGGTCATCATTTATTATTATTATTACTTGGTTAAATTTGCTCGGTGTGGTATAATAAATACATTGGAAGAGGTCTCGTGATGGAAACAATGATAGGAGGTTAATCTTGATTCTTATTTCAGCTTTTCAGATTTCATTTTTATCATAATTAAAAGATGGTTACAACATTTTATTTTTATGGATATAATAGTTAAGTTTTTTTTTTTAATCTAGCACTAGCTTTGTAATAAATGTTAAAAGTTTATTGGATGTAATTAACCACCGATGAATACTTGATAACTAGAAGTCAATTCTTGGTGGCTGAATTCAACTAATTTGACCAAATTGACGTACTATTTTTTACAAATAAATTGCGATTCTTAGTGGTCCAAAACTCATTCCTGTAAAGTCATCTTTAATGATACCCTGATATTTATTTGTTTTTATTTAACCAGATAAGTGGCACCCACAACAATCGCTATCAAAACATAAATTCAAGTTCAATTTTAAAAAACGCTTGTTGTAGTTGTTGCTGTTGTTGCTAAGATAGGCATTGTGAAAGCAAGTTAAAAGTTCCTCAAAAGTAAATTTGCCTTAAAGTGAGTGAATAAAGATATTTATTTTAAATTTTACCAATTTAAAAGTGACACCTTTTAAAACTAAACTAAGAATGAATACTTGTTAGTTAAGTTGTTTGCTTTGCAAACTATGTGAAGAAGATAGTAAATATGTTGTAACAAAAGGAAAATAAATTACTTTTGTAATTAGTTAAAACTAAATATGGGATTGGCTTTTTTAGTTGGGTGGTTTGAGTTGGATTGCTAGTTTTTCATGTATATAAAAATTAGTATCTATTGTTAAATTTAAGTCTATTAAAACTATGATATATTTGGAAAACGGATTTTTTTTTTCGAAAATAATAATGCAACTTCATATTTTTATTCATGATCAATGAATTACTTTTTAATTATATTTTTAATAATTAATAAAAATATGTTTTTATAACACTAAAGTTACATCACTTTTCGAAAAAAACAAAACGTCACTGAATTCGTCGCCGATATATTTGATATTTGAGATATACTATGAATCAACGGAAAGAAACTTGTTCTTAAGTTCAAAGCCAAAAACCTAGAGAATTTGTAGTAAATTGATTTAGGGTTTTTTTGTTTTTCAAAGTAAACCGAGTAAGTTACACGTTGCTCATTGATCTGCAAGTTCGGCTTACATAAATTGTGGGTTAAATAAATGAAGTTTGTAATCGTGTTTTTGAATTAAAAATTACTTCAAAGTAAGAAAAACGTTAAAATGTACGAGTAAGTTGCTTTAAAGCGAATTGTATAATTAGATTTTTGTTATTTTAAAAAAAATAAATATGTTTTAAAAATTGTTGAAATGGGTAAATCGCAACTTTGTTTTACTTTCAATGTTATTGAAGTTATACGTGATAATGCCATTTCAGAACATATTATTTTGAAAACAAAAACAAATGTGAAATTGCATTTTTGTTTATGAACATTACGTACTTTTAATAGTATATTTTTTAAACTATGTTGTAAGTTCAGTTTTTCAATATTATTTAACTGAAATTAGTTTTATATTTCAAATTTTGTTATTAACCTAATTCTTTAAATTAAATGATATGGATAAAATTTGGTAAACTTAAAATACAATATACTATGAAGTAATATACAATATGTTAAATAAATTGAAAAAATATATGAGTATTTTCAAGAATTTATCCCACTTGTAAGATTTAGTATGTCATTTTAAAGTGTTTTTATTTTATTTTTGTGGGTTCACAGTGACACGTAGCTTTTATTTTAATCTAAGAGTTTTATCAAATTCACACTTTCACTAATGAATTTATTTGATGGATGGCAGGACTATATATTTTCAAGGAAAAAATATTTCTTTTTACTTTAAAAACCTTAAATTTTGTGTTTTATATCATGACAGCATGCTTTAATGGGAATGTCTTATAAAATTCATATCTTAATTATTTATATATCCTTTAAATTTTTAATATATATTTTTTATTATCATTTTCACTTATTACTATTTTTTTTCAATTTTTTAGAGATGATTAATTATTACTATATTTTTCGTATTTGTTGAGTTACTTTTTAATTTTTATGTAGTTCAAATAATATATATATATATATATATATATATAATTATAAATTGAAATAGCTAATGTTTGATGATGTTATATGAACATTATGCACAATAAAATTTTAAAAGATTCAAAGAAACAATAATTGAAATTAGAAAGTAAGAAAATTGTAAATGTCCGAAAAAAAAATAATTAATACTCGTTGCATCAACTCATTTAAACAAAATAAGTTTGTCTAAATACATATATATATATATATATATATATATATATATACTGTACCTGGTCAACTTAATCATATAAATAACGACCCTTACGTATATGCCGGAAACAACCCAAGTACATGACTCGGGCCGGCATAGACCTAAACTCGTAACTGAACGAAGCCTAAACTAATAACAAAACGGCCAACCTAGGACAGTGCACGAGCAAAGACGACATCCGCCAACTGGAGAAGTAACCGAATCAGACCGTTCCTAAAGACTTAGTGAAATGAAAGCCCTCCTACCATCCAATAAGTAGGGGTGGCAAACGGGCCAGCCCGGCCCGTTTTGGCCCGGCCCGTATGTGGCCCGTCAAAAAACGGGCCGGGACGGGCCAGTCTGTCAAATAGAAACGGGCCAATAATCACAACCCGTCCCGTATAGGACGGGCTAACGGGCCGGGCCTGGCTGGCCCGTCTAGTTTTTTTTTTTAAATTTTTTTTAATTTTTTTAATTAGTTTTTAAATTTTTAAATTTGTTTTATTTTTTAAATTTGTTTATATATACATATAAATTATTATTAAAGTCATATTTAATCAAATAAAATATTATTTTAAATTT
>Ga0214545_1007379_pt1 | contig 18434 bp, 6 predicted proteins | sample CNSS4metaG_FD_160064 | JGI IMG/M metagenome (GOLD analysis project Ga0214545, IMG submission 160064) | Root nodule microbial communities from cowpea collected in UCLA plant growth center, Los Angeles, California, USA - CNSS4 | ecosystem: Host-associated > Plants > Roots > Nodule | place: USA...
AAAAAAAAAAAAAAAAAAAAAAAAAAAAAACACATATACATGCATGATGTGTGACGCGGCCAACCAAGCAGTTAGGTTACAAGACCCACTTCCTCGTTACTTTTAACACACTAATTTTAAATTTTATAAAATTAAGATTTAATTATATTTTTTGTCTCGATCTTCGTTGTAAAATCTCAATTTAATTCTTTTTTTTTTCTCAATTTGATCTCTTCCGTTAGTGGTATAATACTACCGTTAAAGAGAATACTACGTGTCAATTCCTAGCTTTTTTGAGTTTTTTATTTTTTTTATTTTTTCTTTATTATTATTTTTTTAAATAAAAAAATTTGTCACATGTCAAGTTGTTATCATGTCACGTGTCAAGTTGTCATCGTGTCACGTGGCAGTAATAGAGGGATGTGACAATAACAATTACATATGTCACTTATATGTCAGGTGTCATCTTCATTATCTTAATTTGGTCCTTTTATTTTAATTTTTGTCTCAATTTAGTCTCAAGTTTTGTAAAAATTGAGTAATTTTGTCCCTCTCCAGATTGAAATCAAATCTATTTTCTATGTAAATGTACACAAATATTTCTACAAAAATTGATATTTCAAGTAAATATTTGTAACAAAAATAAGTTTATTTAATTAATATTTTACATTGAACTTTATTTAAAATTATTTTTAAAATTATTAATAGAAAACAATGTTAATAGAAAAAAATTCATAAATTATACTGATATTTCATTATATCGTACTTTAATATTGTTTTCTTATTTGAATTTATATTTCAAATAATTTTATATTTTTAAAATGTGTAAAGTTCAAAATTTTTACACAAATGTTTGAATTGATATAAAAATAATAATTTTTAAAATTTTTAAAATAATTTTAACTAGTTCATGTAACAATAAAAAATATATAAATTTAAAATTTGAAAACAATTTTAAGTAAAGTTGAATGTGAAACACAAATTTAAATAAACGTAGTTATGTTAAAAATATATAATAAAAATATCAATTTGAATAAAAATATCAAATTCAATAAAAATATTTTTATATAATTTATATAAAAATTAACTTGTGTTTCAATTTATAAAGGGACGAAATTGCACTATTTTTACAAAAATAGTGACTAAATTGAGACAAAAATTAAAATACATGATCAAATTGAGAATGAGGAAATGACCCCTAGTATAATACTGGCACATAGCATTAACACGTCGCTTTTTTTTTAATTCAAAAAAATAAATAAATAATCAAAAAATTCAGGAACTGACACGTGTCACCACATCTAACGTTGTTATTGTACCACTACCATAAATTATTAAATTGAGATCAAATTTCCCAAAACAAAGACCAAATTGAAATAAAAAAAAAATATAGAGATCAAATTGAGATTTTGTTCCGAAAATGGGGACTACAGACATAATTAAACCTAAAATTAATTTATTGAAAAATTATATCATTAAATATAATTTTAAATGTATTTACAAAATAAAAGAAAAGTAAGAAATAAATAAATATGGTAGACCAAATTATAGGCAAATCGTCAACTTCTTCTGTGATTAGTCAAGCTGACTCTCATTTTATCAACTAGCATAGACTCGGTAATCATAGGTAAAGACATGTTTGTGTGACTGTATTCAATTTTCACATTATATTTAAGAAAATAAAATAAAACTTTTAATTTAAAATAGTTAAAGCCATAAATTAGTCAAGCTCAGAATAATTATACATAAGATTAGTTTTCAGAAAAATCACATTTCAATTATATAAAAATAATTTAACAAATTATGATGTAGGTGTATTTTGTGTTTATCTCTAATAATCCCGTTTCTTGTCAGACTTTAGAGTGCTTCTTCACCATGCTACTATCAGTGACATGTTTTTTTTCAAAACAAATAACTTCAATTTATTTTTAATTGATTAAATTGATTTGAGTGAATTACGTTAAACTTTTCAAAAGTTATTTTAAAGAGGTCATTTTCATATATTTTTAGATTTTATATAATATTTTAAAAAGATATATTGTAAGTAAACTAAATCAATAATATAAATGTAAATTAAGTAGTGAAATTAAAAGAAATTAAATTAATAAATTGTTAAATTGTTAAATAATAAACTTTTTGTCGTATTATTTTCATGGATCGAAAGTTTTTGGATTAAAATGGTGTCAAAGATCTTATATGTATAAGACTAGTGTCATATAACTATATAGAACTACAATCTTTCGATGACTATATCCATAACCTATATATGAATATATATATATATATATATATATATATATATAAAATTTTCAATAAGTTCTTGAATTGACTCGATGGAACAAAATTAATCCAATCTATTTAGATGAATTGAGTGGTTGGAATCATCCAAACCAATGTGAAATTTTAATATAAGACTTAAAAAGACAACCTTATTATTCATATTTTGTTCTATCTACAATAAATAGATATAATAGAATAACGTTGCGGCCCAATAAGGTTCATTCAGTTTGATTGTCATAAAGTGGTTGAAAAATATCCTGAAATATATTTGTTGGTGCAAATAATTATATATTAAACATATATATATATATATATATATATATATATATATATATATATATATCTACCAGTAAACCTCGAAAGTTTGATTATGACATGATATTCCTTAATACCATAGAATATTTGGTATTATCAGACAATGTATTGTTATTATTTTACTAATTTAACATATAAACAGTAAATTGTTATATCTGTTTATATTATTTGATTTATATTATACACCAAAATACACCTAGTATTTCAAGTGAAATAATAAAGTTTTTTTTCTTCAAAAATGAAAAAAGACATGAGAAATTATAAAAAAGAAATAGTGAATTTGGGTGTAAGTTTTTTTTCTTCAAAAACAAATGATAATAAAGGATAAGTACAATCTAAAACTCAAAAGATAATAAAAAAATATCTTAATAAAAAATTTCATTCTTTATTATATTTGTTTTTATATTTTATTATTTTTTATAATATTAAATTGTGTGTTTTATAAAAGAAATAAAAATATATCTATAATACTTTAAATGTAAATCTTGTAAATAATATTGATTTTTTTTAAGTTTATTATTTGTCAATGTTTAGAGAAGATAATAATGTGACATATGTGCTTATGAGGTAACATCTTTAAACAAAATATTATATATATATATATATATATATATATATATAAAGAAAGAGACAAAAATAAATTTTCAAAGTCTCGTAAATGGTGTTTTTATACCTGTCCATATATTTATTCATGTACACGGTACACTGATAATATGTCATCACCAAGATAATAAATGCAATGGTAGACTATTAAATATAAATTTATAACAAGATAATAATATAAAAATTACAATTTCATTAGAAATTCAGTTCAATTAATTGATTTATTAGCATTTAAATTTTGAGATAAATAATGTATATTAGTGAGAGATGTGATAAATTTTTTATGTATTTTCATTGTGTTCAGTTGAGAGTATTTATTATTTAGAAGAGAAGGAGAGGAATGATTTGCGGGTGACTTAGGTATTCACTTGTAGGAATTTGAGAGAAGGGAAAAATAAGGAATTGAGGGATTCTATTATTTTCTCATCCTCTCTCATATGTGATATTTGAAGGTGATTTGTGTAAGATTACCGTAATACCTTTTTTTTTTTCTTAATTCAAGTTTATTCACGTGCTTGTTTTCTTAATTTATGTAAATTAATGATGCAAATCATCGTTAATAATGTTAGATAATTATGATAATAATGTAAAAATATGACTTTTAAAATTATACTTACAATAATAATTAATACTCCAAATTTTTAAAATGTTTACAAAAAATAAATCGATATGTAAATATATTATATTTTGTTTTGTTTTTATTATGATAATTATTTTTTTCTAATTTATTCATTAAATATTCTTTATAAAATAAATCTAACTCATCTAAATATAATTTTATATTACTTTCCAAATCGAGGGCAATTTGGTAATTTTTTTTCTTTCAATTAAACTTAATTTTTAATTTATCAAATCAATCAAATCACTAAGAAATTTTCACAAATTTTATTTCTAAATTCACTCATTTTCACTTCTAAATCTCTTCAAGTAAACAACATAAATTTCATCCTCTAATCCACTCAAATCCATCTTCTCCCCCTCCTCCAACACAATAGATTTATAATGTCCAAGTACAATGTAATGTATAAACACAATATATTAATAAAATATAACAAAATAGTAAAATATAAATGAATTTTAACATTTTAAAACTTATTTATATAGAATTCATGAAATACTATTTCGCTTAGCCATCATTGGCATGCTCATAACATTAAGTACATATAGACATTTACCCAAAGGCCTTAACACAATAGGTGAATTTTGGCTTGTCCAACAAAAATTCTACTCACCTAACAAATGGACACTAAGGTATTTTGTATACATTGTTTCGTTGAGTGAGAGTATGGCTCATCCTGTGACTCCAAATGTTGGGAAAGACTTGTCCAATTAGATTTGACTTGCCCAACAATCCAACCATCTTGAGCTCTTTTAATTTTTCATAAAATAATTTTTCTCAATGAGGGTTTTACCTGCCTAACGAGTTTGCATAATATTATAGGTTTCATATATGTATCAAATACTTAACTTGGTTCTATTTTAGTGTTTTTACTCATTTATCATGCCAAAAACTCTACATTTAGTTCAAGAGTTAATCTCACATAGAATAAATTGATTCAATTGATATATCTTAAAGGATTACTGTTCACGTAACCATACAAATATAACATATATTATATTCAGCAAAAAATTCAATTAACATCAATATTCACTACTCTTTTACAATCCACTAAATCAGATAACCAAAAACACGACCACACAAATATCACATATGACATATTCTACATAAAACTCAATCAACATCAATATTCAACGTCACTCTTGTTTTATAATCCACTAAAAAAATAAAAAACCACAACTCGTTTAATTCACAACATTAGTAAAAAAAAGTTAGTTTTCCCTACTTGAAATATGTATTTTTAAAGTAAATTTCCAAACAAAACTAAGAAATAAGGGTACTAAGAACTCAGAGACCTAGAAAAATGTATCTAAATGTAATAAAAATTTAGTATGTGATAAGACAAATTGACAGGACCACTTTCGTTGACTAACCCCACTAACATTGATGATAAAGTCACAGGAAAAATAAGAGAAAAATAAATTGTAGAGCAAATAAAAACTTATTATGTATAAAAAATCTCATAGGATATATATATATATATATATATATATATATATATATATATATATATATATATATATATATATATATTGAAAAAGATAAATATTGAAGGTAAAATTTTAGAAATAAGGAAGAAAATAGAAAAAAAGAAGAAGAGAATATAATATTTGTGTTTTTGTGGGGGTTTTACATGAGTTATCCAAAACATTTTTTTTATTGGATGTAAATGGTTTAAAGTTGTTACTCCCTCTATTTTTCTATTCTCATTGTTTAACCAAACAACATTGAATTCTATAAAGTATTTTTTACAGGTTCCACACGAACAAATCATAAAAGAAAAAGTCTTTTAAAGACCCTATATCAAAATAGAGACTTAATTTGTGATTTAGTTCTCTATTTTTTTTTCATTTTGGTTTCCTTATTATTTTTTGTTCAATTTAGTTTTCCAATTTTTTAAAAATGTTCAATTTGATCTTCCCATTGTTTAAAAAGGTTTAATTTTTTTTTCAAACTTTCAATTTAGTCTCTCTATTTAAATTTTTTATTTAATTTAGTCTTTATTTCTTAAAACGATTCAATTTTGTCATCTCTAATTTGAGACCAAATTAGTAATTAAGTTTAATTATTCCTTATATATACATGCTACCTTTTTTAGAATTTATACGTCAAATTACTCCACCTAAATTAAAAAGAGTACTAGTATTTCTGACATAATATTCACAATTTGATTTAAGAAAGGGTAGGCCTTGGACAATTTTTCTAATAAAAAACTATTGGAATAAAGAACGGAGTGAATACAAAAAAGAAAATAATTTGAGTGTTTAAGTGAAGTGATTTGATGTTTAAATTATAAAAAAAAAACTTAATATGTATATATAAATTGTAATTAAACTTAATTACTAATTTTGTCTCAAATCGAAGAGGACAAATTTGAATTGTTTTAGAAAATAAAATGATTAAATTAAACCAAAATTTTAAATTGAGTAACTAAATTAAAAAAAATTAAAAATGAACATTTTTAAACAATTAAAAAATTAAATTGAATATTTTTTTAAAAAGTTGAGAGCTATATTTATAAATTGGCGGGACTCAAACTTTATTTATTTTTAATGGGAATTAAACTCATGCATACTAAAATTTGATTAGAACGAAGCCTTTTCTGTAAAAAAAGATAAATTTATTTTTAAAATGTCCTATTTTCATATAGCAAATTTATTTCATTATTCTAATATAATATGTTTAAAAAATTAAAAAGAGTTTCGTACATGCATTAGAAAAAGTAAAATAACTACTACATTTGTCAAATGAATTCTAGAAGTACTTATATAACGATTATTTTTGCAATTAAGTGTATTTTTTATAAAAAAGAAATTATACAGCAACAATTTTACCAACCGATAATAATAGTAACTGTAAACCCCTTTTTACAGTTATAACTCTTGGGCCTGGCCTTTTCGTAGGCCCAAGGCCAGCCCAACTGTGGAACCCCCCATACCCTTTCTGTTTCCTCATTTCTCTCTGCCTGGGTTTTCAAAAACAGAGCCCCCTCCTGTCTCCCTCTACGAAGCAAAGCTCTGTTAGGGCACGTATCATCTCCTATCTCCAAGCTAGCATAAACCATCTTGTACTCCTGGTAAGTCGAACTCTAGAGCTTTAGTTTAATTCTTCTCCTTTTTTTTGCTGTTGAGCGCATTGGGTATATCAGGGTTCGATCTCCTAACCCCGTTTTGGTTTGGATCTTCTTATTTCAGCTCTACTCTAGTCCTTGTAGCTGCGATACCTCATAGATAGGGGTGGTTGCTTTTGGTACTCCAAAATAGAGGTAAGGGGAGCTAGGCTTTTCGTCTCTTTTGCTGCATGTGCTTGTTTCCACTACTGTTATGCATGAAATGACTGGAGGATGTGTGTAATTGTGTGAATTGGCGTTAAAATGCTTGATGTGGTTTGTTTCTGGGGATTTCACTCGTGGAACAGTGGGGGAGATCTGATATTCTCGCCCGAGCGAGCTCGTCTCGCCTAGGCAAGAGTATCAAAGACTCGCCTAAGGTTCTGCCTCGAACGCTCGCCTAGGCGACCAGTCCACGTTTTGAGCGACGCCATGTCTCGCTCAGGCGAGGAGGTCTCACCTGAGCGAGAGTTCGTGAAAACCCCCTGTTGCATGTCTCGCCTAGGCGAGAGCCCACTGTTTGAGTGAGGCCAGCCCCTTGCCTGAGCGAGTTTGTGAGTGTGTGCACTGTTTTATTGACTGTTTGGATGATTTGTGGCATGTATTGTCTGGATTATTCCTCCTAAATATGATGTACGTGAATATGCTGGGGGTGTTTGGGTTTTATGAACGAAATTGATATGTTTGGTATGAGTGATGGCATTGAATTGTACATGATGATTGGGTGAAATGAGAATTTGATGTATGAGATGAAAGTGGTGGTTGTGGGATGAGAGACATGAAATTTGTATGTGATAGGCGTAATTCCATGAGTCTCATGGGGAGACCCCATGGTGGTGTGTAGTGTATATATTAAGATATGGATTCAAGTAAGGATCGCATCCCGAAACTCTAAAGGGTCAGTGAGTCTCAGGTAGAGCAAACTGACCCAAGTGGTGAGAGTAGCGGGAGGCCTTAGTCTTGGGCAGGATAATGGCCTTAGATGCTTGAAGGCTAATCTTGTGCGTGGTAGGGTGAAACCCATTGGCAATGGCTCTGCAGAACAGTAGAGGCCACCGCAAGTGCAAGCGTCCGATGAATTCGATCTTAGTATATTTATCCGGATAATTGAGTCATAGTGTCCTGCCTGTCTGTGATAACATGATTCGCTGTGCTCACTGTGTTGACATGCTTGAACTGTTTAAGTACTGGTCTGCTATGCCATGTAAATTTTAAATTACTCTAACTTACCCTTTCGTTATTGTGTATGCTTTGCCGTGATTCTTTTCCTTTTGCTATGATCACCCTACGGTGGGAGTAGATGGAAAGAGCTTAGGAGGTGGATCTGCTGGTGGTAGCGGTGCTGTGTAGTTTGGAGCAGTCATTAATAGCCCTCTTAGTAGCCTTCATAGCTTTAATGCCCCTCTCTTTTATGATTTCCTGCTATAGAGGTGACCCTTTTGCAAGACAGTTAACGTTTTGTCCTTGTTTCGTTCTTGGCATGGTGGTATGCCTAAGTTCCTTTTAAGTACCCTTATGGATAACTGTAATAGCATTTTTATACGTGTTCTGTTTCCTCTGATTGTTTCTTATTATCATAATTATGCGATGCTTATTTAGTAGACTTAATCTATTTAAATGGGATGTCATATTAACACAGTAATTGATTGGCATCTTTGTCATTGTTTTGTATAATTATATATTTATCTTGATAATAGAGCATATTAAAAAGTTATAACGGCAAATGTAATTTCGGAGCCATGTGTGAATCTTTCTATAAACAATGGTGGAATTTAGTTTAGTAGTTAGTAGTTGATTTGATTTGGTGACAACTGATTCAATTCAATTTAACAATAGAATTTTCCATTGCCTTACAAAAAAAAAAGTGTTCAATAAGTGTGTTTAATGTAAATTCAACTTTCAAGTTTGAGCAAACACCCAAATTACTATACCATTAAATAAAAGGTTTTGTTAATTTACTCCAGAATAAATAAATAAATATATATATATATATATATATATATATATATAAAAGGATTATTATTTTTATTTTTATTTTATCTTTTAAAATAAATTATTTAATAATTTTTTTTAAAATAACAGTTATTTTTACATATTTTTTTATAAAAGTATTTTAACAGTTATTTTCTTTTACTTATCAGCAATTACTTTCTCTATTTTTTTATTTATTCTATTTTATTCTTAATAATTTATTTTATATATTAATTTAATGACATTATATAATTAAAATATTTATGTAATTAAAAGTTAATAAACAGTAAAATTATATAATCACTTATACGAGTTTTTAAAACATGCATATACTGTAATATATATATATATTTTTAAAAAAATATAAAATAAATATATATATATATATATATATATATATATATATATATATTTATATACTAAGATCATGTGATTCTTGATTAAAAAACAAAATTAATACTGTTATTTTTTATTAGTAAACAATAATATTTGTTAATGGACTATGTATCTTGTCTCATATAAAAAATAAACTAGTATAATAACATTTTTTTCTTATACTTAGAATTTAGAATTATAATTTTTAACCTTTGTTTTCTTTCATAAAACTTTTTTGTTTATTTTATATAAATTGTTTTGGAGAAAATTTTCAAAATTACTTAAAATACCACTCAATCATTGTATTCTAGTTGGTTACTTTATCTTCGCAATATTATGTTTATATGATTAATTTATTCTAATGCATATTATATTTTAAAAATGTTATTGTACTATTTTCTAGTGGTTCTAATTTAAAATTAATAAACAACCATTTTAATATATTATATTTAATATAATTTATGATTATTACATACTAATCACAAATTTATATAATTTATTTTACGGGAATTCTTTTATTTAATGTACACATATATATATATATATATATATATATATATATATATATATATATATATATTCATTTGTATTCTTTAAATAGATGGTTTTTTAATTAAAAATTTATTTAACTATTGGTTATTTTAAATTTAACCATTTTCCAATCAGCCCACTTTCTTAAACTTAACTATTTTTAAATTAAAATAATGATCTATTATAATAAAAGAAAAGTATTTACAAAATAAATAAAAAAACAACTCCCATAACTTACTTTTAGGCTAATATAGTTCATTAAATTGAAAAAAGAAAATGAATTTATTGATTGACAAGATTTATTGATAAACAAAAATTCACGAGCATATCAAAATTACCAACGATTTATTAATTATAAAAACTTGCTGATAAACTGTTAGTTGTTAAATTTTGTTGACAAACAAAAAAATATATTAGTAATTATCGATAACCAATATTTGTTGATAATTATATGTTAGTAATTACGACTCTTTCTGTTGGTAAATATCATGTGATTTAATATTATTCATATTCTCCCCTCTTCTTACACTATCATTAATATTATTGTGTTCATTGCTACATTCGTTACCATTACATATGTTGTTTCTAACTCATCCTCTTTCTCTTCCTTTTCCTCCTCCCCCTCTTGTGTCTTTACCATTGTTGTCTCTCTCACTATCATTATCATTTTTATTATTGACTATACAATTATTATATCCTCTACTACAATTGTCATTGTGGTCGTTGCGGCTTCCTCTTCATTCTTCATGTCCAATTAATTTATAATAAATATTTAATTGAATTTGATGAAAAAATAAACGTCTTATTAATATATATATATATATATATATATATATATATATATATATTAATAACATCAATTAATTTTACAATTATTAAAATGTATACACTTTATTTTCTTAAATAAGATAATTGGTAATAAAAACAACCAAAATAGTAATTTTAGATAAATTACTTTCCAATAAATTAACGACCAAAATTTTAACCGCAAGAATTTCTAACTAAGTTTTAAATATTTTTTAGAATATAAAAATTGCAACTAAAATTAAAAACACTTTCGGTTGTCTATATTAGTTACGGGTAAACAAAAAAACATAGTAGTTAAATAACTATGACCGTAATAGTCCTCACTAATTGAATTAGTGACTAACTTTTTAAACAATTACTTAATTTAATTGCTGAATCACTTATCTAATTGAAAACTAGAATAACCCAAATAACAATCAAGGACAAGTATTACTAAAATTAAGAAAAGACACATTTCTCAACAACTATGTATATTCCGAACATTACACTCGTTGCTAACAACATAAGTTACAGGATCATCGATTTAGATTAGGATAACCTCGCCGTCACGTAAATTTGACCTATTTTTCTTACACATGACCGACAAGAGCTATCATTCACACCTTTTCTTGTTTTTTTTTTTTTTTTTTTTTTTTTTTTTATAATTTGTCATACAATTTCTTTTAGATTCTCATATTACGATGGGTTTAGGTCAATGTCTAGTAGTTATCCTGTCCCCGAGCTGAAGACATTAAAGTTTGGAAATTAGTGCATAATTATCATTTAAAATTTAATTAACAGGTAAATCATGTTGGAAGGAAAATCATATGATATAATGGAACCCTACAAAAGGTAAAAGGTAAAGATAGGGAACCACGTTAATGACTCATAATCATGTGTGGTTTTGGATTAGATCCAATCATTACCATGTTTAATTACACTACGTGGCACTAACATGCACATGCAAAGACCTGATTAAATATGATTTACACATCACTGATCTAATCATTAGGCATGTGCATGTCGTATTAATTAACAGCACCTCCTTAGTTTCTTAGAAGACACAAGGCCAAATTTAACTACTAATTTAAATTATCTTCATGTGACTATCATAGAATTCTAATTCTTCCCGTTTTCTATTAATGAAATTATTTTGTGAGACTGAGTCAATAATTTGTCTAATAAGATACACAATAAATTTTCGATCTCCTGACATATAATAATTCTGGAGTTGTTTATCAATAATCAATCAAACTAATCACATAATTATTTTTTTTATAATTAATCATATTTAAATTACTAAAAAAAATATTATTAATAACTAATTTTAATGACCGATTACTATAAAAATTAATTTAAATATTAATTTATAAAATAAAAATTTATTAATTATTACTATAAAAATTAATTTAAATATTAATTTATAAAATAAAAATTTATTAATTATTAAAATAATGATTATTATGAATAAAAAATTATAATTAATCGTTAAATTGATTATTAATATTAATTTGAATTTGAATTTATATATATGGTATTAGAAATTGAAATTTATATATATGGTACGAAACATGATTCATTAGAGAAACATATTCTTTTATACTAGAGTCACATTTATCATAAAAATAATATAATTTAATAATAGAAAAACATAAACAGATATGGTATAGCGTGGGGTGGCAATTTATGCTTGTCATTTAGGTGTTATACGATATTTATATCTATAACTGACATATTAACTGATATTTTCTATGTAAATTATAAATAATAACTACACTTATTATGTTGATTATGGTATAGTAATTGATATTTTTTAATATATCTTTTGTTTTAGTTATTTTTCTTCCTGAATAATAGTAAACAAATTTTATATAATAGGCATAATTATCAAATAGACTTGCTCCTTTTAATTAAATAGTATTATTCATACTAATCCATTGAGGTAAAAATACTGACTCAAATTCATATATTTAATTCCTTAAGTGTCGCTTGATAGTTATAAAACTAAAATTATTCTTGAGAGGTATGCGAAAATTAATTTCTAGACTTGGGAGAAAAATTGGTGAAATTGATAATACTGACAAATTTTCGTTTGTAGGTTTAACACTTAGAAAAAGTTTATGAATATAAACGGGTGAAAATAATTCACAATTGGATCCGATTGATACTTTTAAAACAAACAATATTTTTTGTGAAATAAAAAGATTTCATCATTTAATCCGTATTAAGAAAAACTTGTAATCTATTATACAATTCTTATCTCATCAAAATACTAGGGATAATAGATTTAAAATGATGATTGATGGTACAATTAATAATTGTCATAGCTTAATTTGTTACTAATTTTGAAGAAAAGTGAAAGAGAATATGAATTTTCAGTTTTTTTTAATGGAAACTTCTATTTATGTTGAGTTTACGAGGTTATTTATGTTTTGAAACATGTTTGGAGGAGAACTTTAGAGTAATTATACTTTAGTTTGTCATATTCTTTTGGATCAACTAGTGATTTCTCTAACTCTTAGAGGAAAATGAAGTTGGTGTTTGCATTTTTTGTAAGCAAAGATTTTCGTGAAAGACATTATTGTATTAGTAAGTTAGTTGAGTTAACTTTGACCCATAAAGAAGAATATAAGTGGTTTAATGTTTTATCTTCGTGTATTTATTTAGATATATTTTTTTCATAATATGGATAGTTTGTATATGTTTCATGAAATTTGATTCTTATCACGGGTTTGGTGTGGTCCTCCATGTTTTGTATTATTTTATTTTATTTTTTCTTTTTAGTAAATTTTCATGTGATGACAAATGATTAATGAACTTTGAAGAATATATGTGCATTTAATATTGAATGAAGAACGTGTAATATATCTCTATGTTTAAATATTATGGACAAAGACAAACTTAAAGAGGAAGGCCTTCTATGAAGATTTCAATAATAGGAAGGATTTGTTACAACTCATTCTTCTCAACCTTAATATATGGAAGATTCTCTGAAGAATAAATGTTGATAACTATGAACTAACCTAAAAATGAAAGTTTTTCTAAAATAAGATGTATATAAATTATCTTTAGCAATGTGTTCTTTAACTTAAAGTTGCACCAAACTAACTTTATTTAATGTTGATTTACAGAAGAACTCTTGAGATTGCATATCTCAACTTAAAGTTACGTCTAACTGTTCTTATTTGATGTTGATTTAAAAAAATCTTTTGATAATGTATGTGTTAAATTAAAACTTAGTCTAATTTTTCACAATACATTATTTATGTGAAAATTGCAAAAAGTAAACATAAAAAAAAATCACACTTCAATGCTATTTTTTTTATATTCAACATGTATCACATATTTAAACTTAACAAATTGAATATTTTGACTTTGTTATTATTAAAAAGGATAGTCTATCAACTAATGAAAGAATAACTTATTTTCATGTTACTTGCTTTAATGTTGATTAGAACTTAAACTTATTTATATTCTAATGTGGATATATTCATACTTAAATATAGGAAAATGAAAATCAATTACTCACGAAACCAATTTGTTTGCGTTGTTGGCGTGAAATTTTGTAATCAATAATTTCTAAATTGTAAAATAACATTTTTTTTATTATAGCAAAACTCATACAAATAACTTATTCATGAAAAAAAATGAAAAATAATTAAGGTTAAATTAGTCTTTTGGTCCCTCTATTTGTCATGAAATTTTAGTTTGTTCCTTAAATTTTTCGTTGTCTCAATTTGGTCCTCATTTTATTAAAAATGATTCAATTTGGTCATCACCGTTAACTTTGACCAAACGGTGTTAAAGTCAACGCCACATGTCAATTTTTGATTTTTTAATATTTTTTTAATATTTTTTAATATTTTTTAATATTTTTTATTTTGACACGTGTCATGTGTCACGTGTCAAAGTGATTCAATTTGGTCCCTATATTTGTTTTTAGTTTCAATTTAGTCCCAATTTTTGTAAAAATGAAGCAATATTGTCCTTCCTTAAATTGACACTAAATTTATTTTTTTTATAGATTTTATGGTGATATTCTTACTAGAATTAATTTTTTTATTAAATATTTCTATAAATATTTTAAATTAACTTTAAATTCTACACAAAACATTGGACTTTGATTTTGTTTTGAACTTGAAATTTAGTTCCTAAACCTATGTGTGACAAGTTATTTAATTTTTAATTTTTACTAAATTTGTATAATATGATATACTTGATGCCTTTATATGATGACAAAATTGTTAACTTTTGAAATTAAGTTTGGGGTTTAACTTTGTTTAATAATAAAACTTAAAAAAAACTTATTTAAAAATATTTCTACAAATATTTAATAAAAACGTCAATTTTATATTAAGAATATCATCATAAGTTGTATACAAAGATTAAATTGAGTGTCAATCTAAGGAGGACAATATTGCTTCATTCTTACAAAAATTGAGACTAAATTGAAACTAAAAACAAATATAGGGACCAAATTGAGTCACTTTGACATGTGGCACAATTGTTGAGTGACACGTGTCAAAAATAAAAAATTTAAAAAATATTAAAAAAATTTAAAAAAACCAGAAATTGACACGTGGTGTTGACTTAACACATCTAGTCAAAGTTAACGGTGAGGACCAAATTGGGTTATTTTTAAGAAAATGAAAACTAAATTGAGAAAACAAAAAACTTGAGGACCAAACTGAAATTTCATGATAAATAGAGGTACCAAAAGACTAATTTAACCAATAATTAAATTAATTTTAGAAAAATGAAAACACTTGATACATTAGTTTTAAAAATGCTAGATTAGGTTTAAAAATAACAATTTTATAAATTCAAATATAAAATTTTAAAACAATTTTGTAATAATTTAAAATAAATATATTTAAAATTTTAAAATAAAATTAAATAAAGTTTAATGTAAAATATAAATTTAAATAAATTTAATACTGTTAAAAATATATAATAGAAATATCACTTATAATAAAATTATCATTATAACATTTATATAAAAGTTAAATTTTATTTCAATTTGGAGGGATGAAAATGAAAATTAAAAAAAGAATCGAGACTTAAATGGAATCAAAATAACAAATATTAAATTGAGATTTAAACAATAACTTGACACGTGTCATCATACTAATTTGACATATTACACGATATTAACGTGACATGTAACATAAATAATTAAAAAAATATAAAGAGTTAACACATATGCTCTTAACACTATATTAATAAAATACTATATTAATATAATTAACTTAATTATTATGTTTTTAAAAAAAATATGGATCTAATTAAAAATAAAAAGAGTCTTAAACTTATTTGAGATTTTTATAAAAAAACAAAGACCTATTATGATTTTAAAGATAAAAATAGGTATATTAAAAAAATAAAATAAAAAATTTCAATTTTTTTGCCTGCACCGGACACAAGGTAGAGTAAATAAAAAAAGCACAAATAAAGCCCATGGCCACAGAAATTATGTGAAGTGGCAAGTGTGCAAATATCTTAATTGCTTCAAATTTAGATTTTATTTTCTTAACAATGGTGATCCAAATTCCAAACCCTTTAAAATAAAAATCAAAAGGCTTTCAAGAATTAAAAGGGTAGTTCTGTACTTACACATTAAGTTGTGGGATGAGATTAAATTGAAACGGTCTCATATTTGCATCTCATATCATTTTGAATTGAAACCGCGGAGCTGAGTATTTTGCAGCTGCATCAAAAATCATCTCATGGTTAGGGCTCTTTCTCTGATCCTTTCTATCATCTTCGTTAAGAGATTATATCCAATTTAACCGTGTTATTGTTCTTAAATCCGAGTCTACATGTTCTTGAGATTAGGGTTTTTTGAATTTGGGATCTCGTTTCAGCAACAAATCCCAAGGAGGCCCAATTGCGAATTATACTCATTTTTTTCCCTTTATGACTGCAGGACGGACAGGATTCACAGGACCCTAAGCAAAACCCTGCTGATATGACTGCCTTTGTAAGCTATTATTGGTTTTTATAAATCAATTATTTCCTGTTGTTCCCTTCAATTTTGATCTTTGATGTGGCTGGTTTCTATTTACACTGTCAATTTGGCCACTCTGCATGTTTATCCCAATTTGGTGCAGTTTTTTTTTTTGTAGTTTCATGATATTTGTGTTACGGGAATTCATATCTGACCTTTGTCTACCCTACTTTGTCTGTTTCCAGGTGCAAAATCTTCTTCAGCAAATGGTGAGTTGTATAGTGTAGTTTTTTAGAGCTGCATTTATGATTTTTTATAGTATGTTCCACTGCTGCTAACTAGAATTTTGTTTCCAGCAAAATAGGTTCCAGACGATGTCCGACTCCATTGTTACAAAGAATATCCTTTACTTGTGACCTTGATGTTCTTTAAATGAGTTTGCTGGAATTTGTTTAGGAAATTAATTTCGGTCAATTATAATTTGTGCTTGACTGCATCTGTTTCCCCACCCTTCTCTCTAAAATTGAGATTTGATTCAAAGGGCTGGGGTGGGTGGAGGATAGGAGATCCAAGGGGGTGCTTGGTTTAGGAAAATTCATTTTTTTTTCCTGTTTTCCAAAGTTTTTATAGGAAATAGTGAAAACAGTTTTTTTAATTATGTTTTTATTTTCTATTCTATAATTTCTTGTTCAAAACTTTTAAAAGCAGGAATAATATTTTTGTAACCAAGAGTAAAAATAGTGGATGAAATAAGAAAAGTTTTTAGTCATACGAAGGCCCTAAGGTGACATACATTCTGTTAACAATTTACCTATATTTTACTGAACAGTGTTGCTAGGAATCACATTGGGTAATTAGTTAAGGAATTAAATAAATTTTCAAAGTTTGTTTATATAAATATTAAACTGTGATCATTTAGCTTCATTTTACATTGTTTGACTTGATTATTTGTGTTTTGTTACCAATATATAAATTTTTTCTGTTTTGTTACCATTATTTAAATCTATTTCTGTTTTGTAAATCACTGGCAACACTCCAATGCCCGTAAACTGTGATTTATGCAATGTTAAGCTGTGATCTGCTAGTTTCGGTTCTCATTGTTTCATTTGATAATGTGTTGTTTTTTTACCAATACAGAAATCTGTTTGTTTTTGGAAATCCCTGGCAACGCCCCAATGTCCATGAACTGTGATTTGTACAATGTTGAGCTGTGATCCATTCATTTAAGTTCACATTGTTTCATTTGATTATTTGTGTTGTTTTGTTACCAATATATAAATCTATTACTTTTGTTTTGTAAATCACTGAAAACACTCCAATGGCCATGAAAATGGGTTCACGCCATCAGTACTCAAGCCAATGACATGATTGCATTGTTAGGATCCAGTTATGTGCCGTCACCTAATAGCTTAAGCTATTGGGAGTGGTAATAATACCCTGACATACACAGTAACCCCGATAAATAAATTACAACTGTGCACAGCTGCATCTAGACCTTTTTCTTATGAACACAATGTGACCACCTGTGCCAATGGGCACAATCTGTGTATGTGTGGTGCTTCCAGTTTTATTACTTGCCAAATACTTGAATTCTGAAAAAAAAAGAGTTTTTCTTGACATTACTGCACTTGATGATATGGGAAACCGTATAAATGAGTTGGAGCAAAGCATCAATGATCTAAGAGCAGAGATGGGAGTGGAGTCCTCTCCATCACCTGTGCCCACTGCTAAGCCAACAGAGGAGGAAACCAAGGAAGGGGGTTCAGCTTAAATGACGATTTGATTTCATTTGCTACATTTTTCATGTATTTCACTGTACAAGGATTTTGGTACTTTGCATCTATATATGTCTGCTGAAGTGGTTTGGAAAACAGAGTGCATCTAATCATTTGTAGCTAAGTTTTTTTTTTTTTGTTTTT